>JABUBM010000271.1_pt1 | contig 12320 bp, 14 predicted proteins | sample 7240321 | NCBI WGS metagenome assembly JABUBM01 (sample SAMN07256344, study PRJNA390944) | subsurface metagenome | isolation source: Methane hydrate marine sediment | place: Pacific Ocean: Eastern North Pacific, ODP site 1244 | collected 2002
GGATATTATTTTACCCGTTTTCATTTATCATCACCACCTCAGTCGCTTAGAATTGGACAAAATAAAATCAGCAATAACCTGGTATAGTTTAATTATAAATTTCTTAATAGCCATATTAAATTATCCCCCTTTGTGAACGCTGTTCACTTTTTAGATATCCCCTGCCCCTCCTAGAAGAGACTGCTCGGGGAGCAGGGACCGGCAATCCGGAGAACTCTGGAGAGAAAGCCGGACCGCCGGGAGTTCGATTCCTTAATTTAAAACACGTATTATCTCTTTATATTTCATTCAAGCACTTTCTTTTTATCGTTATGCGGAAAGTATGTACCATGTACGACAAATTTACTTTCATCTGTTTTTTTGCCTTCCTCTGGAACCGGTACTGCCAATATCTCCTCTAACAATATTTCTAAAGAAGTTATTTCGTCTTCCCGGTAATTTTTCAATAACACCCAAATTATCTTTCTGTATTCTAACTTTGTCAATTTACAAACCTCACTTTTTCCCTCTATTAGTCGGAGGAGACCGTTTAGTTAGTTAGAGTAAGAACTCTGGAAAATTAAGAACCCTAACTTGACTAATAAAATGCACAGTTTTATTTTTACGATCCCCTCCAACTTTGTTAAACTTTCTTCTTCTCTTGTTTAATGCAATATACAATTATCCCCAAAACTACTAAAACCGTTACGATAAAATACCAATGCATTATTTAACCCCCTTTCTCCATATACTTCCCCTTCAATCCAATCTTTTGTATCTATGTGGAGTTTCATTTTACGGGTATTTTTTTGATACCATTCTTTTATATCACCATGATATCCTTGTGTTCTTCCTGCTCCTCTCCAATCACAAAGCATTTCTTTCCTATATTTTAAAGGCATATCCAAGACCTTAGTCCCTCCACCATCTTCTGGCAGTATCCACCATTGCCAATGGTGTTTATTCCTTTTTTGGTGTAACAACCAAGCAAAATCAAAAGCTAAATCCCCCGTATCGGTGGGCTTGTAATACCCCGTTTTATCCCTATTCCTACTAATACCACTATTATTTCCGTAGAAGTGTTTAGCATAAGGGATAAATTCATCTGGTAAAAACTTAGATAAATCGTGGATTAACCCACTCCATATTATTCCCACTTTACGACACTCTATAAATACATACCATTTATGCCTTAAAACATAAATAAGATATTTAAAATATTTTTTCATCATTTATCCTTTTAATCATCTTTTTTTAACTACTCCCCATTTTTCAAAATCTTTTATCCGTCTTCTTCTCCATAAAACTTATAACTTCTTCGGAAGAATCTGGTTTTTGTAGAAAAGCCTCTTTTAATCCTAATGAGAGTGAACGATTAAAAAATTCTTTAGTAGCAGAAGTCATAACTGGATTGAGAGCTAATTCTTTTATAGTTTCAACCACTTGAATCATCTCGTGATAGCGTCTTTCATAAGCCGATACATGGGTTTTTATCCAATTAGTGGCTATTTGGTCAAAGGGGTTTTTACTCATAAAATTAGTAATGTCATTCCATAGGTCTTTTTCTATTCCAGCCCTTTTTCCAGCTATTAAACATTCTAAGATTAATGCTTCTAACCCTTTTGAAAAGATACTCCTCAACATCTTAAACATTGAAGCCTTACCAATTTCCGGAGAATAATAAGAAACATTCAATCCTAAATCATTGAAAATTCCAGCCACTTTCTCTCCCCTTTTTCCTGTTATCAAAATCCTTGTTTTTGAACCAGTAACCCCTACAGCTCCCAAAATTGCACCTTCTACAAAATCGGCTTTTGAAGATTGGATAATCTCACTTACCTCTATTTTAACAAGGGGTGAAGTAGAATTTAAATCTATATAAATTTTGTTTGGTTTAAGGTATCTTACACATTCCTTAGCCACATCCTTGGCAAATTGTGGAGGGACAGTAGATAAGATATAATCACTCTTTATAATTAATTCTTCTAGAGGATTAATTTGAATATCATTATTAAGGATCCTTTTTTTTATGATTTCCAGACCACCTTTTTGCGAGATAAGGATATCATAAATTCTAATCTCTCCCCCTTTATTACACATTTCTTTTGAAAAAATTGAAGCGACTTCTCCAAATCCAATAAAGCCAATTCTAACTAGAGACATTAGATTCTCCTCCTCTTAGGTATTTTTTTTCATTTTCTTTCATTTCCGGCACCCCCTGCAATTCGAAAACGTAAGGTATAGGGACCATCATGTGGTCTATAGCATGGATGCCTCCTGTTTTTTTAATCTTTTTTAAAAGGAGTTCTTCGGCCTTTATACCAGCACGCAGGGGTTGATTAGCATAAATAACTATCTTTACTTTGCCCATCTCTTTAATTATTTTTTCTGTTAGGCTTGGATAAGTGGTCGGAACGAGGACCAAAGGCACTGGCATATCCCAGCATTTCACAAATTCTATAATCTCATTGGGGCTTTTTGATTTTGAATGGATAAGGATAAAATCGGCACCAGCTTCTACATAGCGATGAGCTCTTTTTTGAGCTTCTTCTTGACCCCAACCCGCAATAAGGGCTTCCACCCGTGCGATGACCATAAAATCCTTGGTCCTTTGGGTGTCTTTAGAAGCCCTAATTTTGCCTACAAATTCCTCAATTGGTGCTAACTCTTGCCGCCCTCCAGCAAGGAGGCTATTATCTTTGGGAAATTTTTTATCTTCGATACTAATAGCGGCAATCCCTGCCCTTTCAAATAATTTTACAGCGTAAATTAGATTATTTACATTTCCATATCCAGTATCGCAATCAGCAATAATCGGGATACCAACCACTTCATCCATAGCCCGAGCTGCTTCCAGATACTGTTTCATAGAGATTAAACTTGCATCTGGCACTGCATATGATGCTGATACCCCTAAACTGCTCGACCATACGAAATCAAAACCAGTTTTTTCAATTAATTTTGCATCCAGAGCATCTCTTGCTCCTATACCGATAACGATTTCTTTTTCTGCTATCAATTTCCTTAGTTTCTTCGTCTTTTCATTAATCATAAAAAAATTCCTCCTTATAATTTATACCCAAAATCCTTTTGGCAATGGCACTTCTAAAATTTTTGAAAATAGAAAATAAACAATAATCACTATAATCGAGGATACTATGATTGTAGAAATAATTTTTTTTAGATTTCTTTCAGATTTTTCTCCTATAATTATAGTTAAGAAAATAAAGATAATCATACTTGAAATAAAAAAACCCAAGATAGAAAAAATAGTAATCCATAAGGTACCGGCTACTACAGCTATAAATAAATTTGTTTTATTTTTTATTAAAAATAAAGCTCCTCTATCAGGTTTTATTAGAGATTTTATCAAGAGGATCGATGATAATATCAACATACAAATCAAAATAAATCTCGGATATATAATATCAAGAGGTGACGAAAGGTGTTGGACCTGAATCCAAAAGATTGTTACCACAATCAACATAAAAATAGCTACAATTAAATCAGTATTTTGTTTTTCCTTATTGCCTCGCATAATTTTCCTGCCCCTTTCTCTTCTTTAAAAAAGCAGATACAAAGGGCCACGAAAAAGAAGAGATCGTAAGAAGAATAATTATTATAGAGATAGGCCTACCGAAAAATACCTTGTAGAAACCCATTGCACGGGACATCAAAGACGCCTGTACAAGTCCTTGTTCTGCAATCGGACCGAGTATTAAACCCAGAACTATTGCCGCTGGAGAAAAATCGAGTTTTTTAAAAAAATAACCCAAAAGACCAAATGAAAACATAACGGCAACATCTAAATTGCTATTACGTATAGAATATGAGCCAACTATAGAAAGGAATAAGATTAAAGGGCCCAAATATCGGGTAGGTACACGGGATATAACCTTATAAGTCTTTACCCCGAAAAACCATCCTACAAACAACATCATAATCGTTGAAATCAATAACGCCCAGATGAAAGAATACACTATTTGACCGTGCACCTTAAAAAGTTCAGCACCAGGCCTTAAACCCTGCAGCAATAAAGCACCATAAATTACAGCAGATACTGGGGTTCCGGGTATCCCCAGAGTCAGGGTAGGTATTAATCCTCCCCCTACTGTAGCATTATTTGCGGCTTCAGGGGCGACAACACCTTCTAAGATTCCAGTACCAAATTTTTCTGGATTTTTTGATGCTTTTTTTGCCTCATTATAAGCTATTAAATTAGCGATAGTACCTCCTGCTGCAGGAAGAATTCCGACAAATACGCCAATCAGACTTGATCTAAATATAGTAATCCGTGTTTTCCAAATCTTGTAAAGGGTAGAACCTAATTTTTCATCAGAACCCTTTGTTTTCATATCGCCAGTATAGGTTTTAATCCTTTCAGACATAAGTTTTAACGCTTCCGGTATACAGAATAGGCCGATAAGGGCGGGGATGAGTTCTATCCCGGCCTGAAATTTGTAAAAGCCAAAGCCAAATCTTATCTCTCCCCCCATAATAGTTACCCCAATACAACTGACAAGGAGACCAAATAATCCTGCTAAAAATGTTTTTAACATGGAACCCCTGCCCAAACTGGACATAACAGTCAGTCCAAATATAGCAAGCCAGAAATACTCTGGAGGTCCAAATTTTAAAGCTATATCTGCTAAAGGCGGAGCGAAGAATAAGAGGGCTATGATGCCTGCGATCCCACCAACTACCGAAGCAATAGTTGCCCCTATTATTGCTAATTTTCCTTCACCTTTATTTGCCATGGGATAACCATCGAAGGCAGTAGCTATAGAACCTGGGGTGCCTGGAGTATTGATTAATATCGCTGAAAAACATCCTCCATAAATTGCTGACATATAAAGTGCCCCTAGAACCGCCATCCCGGTTACTGGGCTCATAACGAAAGTAAAAGGGACCATTATAGATACAGCCATGGTGGCAGTTAAACCCGGTAAGGCACCAATGGCCAAGCCTGCAATTGTTGCTATCAAAATATATAGAATATTTTTAAAAGTAATAATTGCAACAAGACCTTCAATTAACATCATTTCTCCTTCTATAAAAAATATTTGAATCTTAACTTAATTCTTTTGAGGGAGAAGGGAAAAAGATAAATTACCTTTTTTTCATGATTCTCAATATCTAGACTTTTTGACCTTATTTCTTAAATCCGTATTCGGCCAATAATTCTTGATAGAATTTTGTTCTTTCTTCAATTTTCTTATTGTATTCTTCAGGTCCCCAAAATAGAAGGGTAAATCCCAATGGCTCCATTTTTTCTATAAACTCTGGATTTTCGTTAATCTTCTTAAAAGCGGCTGCTAAAATATCTACTGCTTCTTTGGGAGTTCCTGGAGGTGCACTAACCCCCCGATAAGATCCTTCAACTACATTGTATCCAAGTTCTTTTAAAGTTGGACAATCGGGGAAAGCTACTACACGTTCATTTGACGCAACTGCCAATTGACGGACTTTATCCCCTAAGGAAGCAGCATGTGTAGGATGACCAATTAAAAGAGAAACATGCCCTCCTAAAAGAGCAGGCTTAGATGTACCTGAACCTTTAAATGGGACATAAACTAATTCAATCCCAGCTTCTTCTTGAAGTAATAGATAGGTAAAGTGACAAGAAGCCCAAGTCCCGGTTCCTCCAATAGTAAGTTGTCCAGGGTGTTCCTTAGCATACTTAATAATATCCTGCATTGTTTTAAAGGGACTATCTTGTCGTACAAGAACTGAAGTAGGAGTATATTGGAAACAACATATACGGGTAAGTTCCTCTGTCTCATATCCTGCATCAATCCTCTGTAAAGGTTGGAGTATTGTATGGGGTTCATTTACACCAGCAATAATATAGCCATCTGGTTTGGCTCTAACCAGCTCAGACCAACCGACTGCTCCTCCTCCACCGGTTTTGTAGGTAACTAAAATTTTTACTCCTAATTCTTCTTCCAAGTATTTTTGTTGCATCCTAGCTGTAACGTCTGATTCTCCACCAGGACTAAAAACTATTATGTAGGTAATCGGCTTATCTGGATATTTAGCAAGACCTATGTTTGGCAATAGAAAAAATAGGAAGAACAAACATGCAACACTAATTATAATTAACTTTTTTCTGAAAATACTCTTCATTATTATTAAATCCTCCTTAAAATTTTTGATCTTATCCCTTCCCCTCAAAAAATTTTTCTATTCTTACTTTCTATGGCATTTTATTTCATAAACCATCTCCCCTATTATTTAATATTTAAGTATTTTGGAATTTACCTTTTTCTATTTAGATATATTAAAAACGCCCTCTCCGATTATCCCTTACCGAAATATCCTTTTTTCTCCTATCACGCTGAAAAGTCACATAAGGAATATTGATAATCTCTCCGGCAATTATCCTTTCCTTAACTTTCTCAAGCTCGGAGAAATATAATCCTAATCGCCTCTTGCAAGCCTCAAAGTTAACAGCAGTAGTTAGATTGGCAAATTTCCCAGAATTATCTTTAAAGGTCCTAACCACTATCATTAGCAAAAACTCCTTTTTAATTTATCGGAACCTCTGTTTAGGTCCCTTTTAGGGAAAATCCTTAGTTCAACCTTGCAGATTAACAAGAAATAACTTTGTTATTTTGAAAATATTTTTGTATCAATTCTCCTGTTTTTAATATCTTATCAACAATTTCTAAAGGTATCTCTTTTTCTTTACTAATATTAGTAAAGTAGTTATCTTTATTGCCTAGTTCTACTATGATAAGATGATCAGCATAAGGAACAACTTCATTTAAAAAAGAATCTGATAAGGCCCCTCTTCTTGCTTCACCACCAATATGCATAACTAAAAGTTTAACACTTCTGACCTTAATTTCTTTTATCAGAGCTGTAGCTCTTGCCAATTCCGCTTCTTTATCGATTCCTGCTGCTCCTAAACCCTTTGCGCTTCCACCTACGACTATCACAACTATTTTATAGTTTTTTATAATGTCAGGTTGAGCAAGTTGTTGGTAGTCAACTTTGAGTTGATATTTTTTTGCGACTATATTAATCATTCTGGCATCCGGGCTTTGACCAACAGAAGTAATTAAAACCTCAGGTGATTCATCATCTGAAAAGCAAAAGCTGATGGCTATATTAATCACTAAAAAGGTCCAAATAACTAAAAATAATACTTTTATAATTTTTTTCATTTTTCTTACTCCTTTTTTATTTTAAATAGTGTCCATACCCTTTTTCTAATAATTCATGGTAGCTTGGAATGCCCTCAAATTCTACTACCTTTTCCGGATAATGCAAATTAAAATTACTCAATAATGTAGATATAGCAGTTAGATGGCGGCCTACTCTTTCTTCTATGGGATGTCCATTTTTATCATAAGGAACATAAAGCTTGCCTAATTGAGCTGCCTTGACATACATTTTATCTTTTCCGGTTAAAGCTAAAGCTTCATCAGTTCTTCCTCTTAAACGCCCTTGGCAGGCATTAGTCGCTTCCATTAGTATAGCTAAAGTATCACTATAATCCCCCCATTCTCGATGTGTCAAACCATGAAAAGTAGGTGGTGAAATCTCCAAACTATACTCTAAGTTTTCCATTTGCAAATCCATCACAGCTATACTGGCTAAATCCCCTGCCCTTTCATGTGCTACAATAGCATTAATAACTGGATATTCTGGAGAAGCTTCATGTAAATCTATAGATAAATCACACTTCTCTTTACGAATAAACTCCATTATGCCATAACATACCTTTTCAGTAAAATTCCCTGATGGATTTCCAGGATAACCCCTATTTAAATTACGATTATCCGAACCAGAAAGAGATTGCCCAAACTGATTAATATAGATGTCTGGATCTGGCCACTGATGAATTGGATTGGTTGCTCGAGATCCATATCTAAATTTTCTTACTCCATAAGGAGTAGTAAAATGTAAATATTGTGGAGAAGCTTCTTGAGGACTATTATGTGAAAAAGCACTTAGATTGGCCTGGGGAATTACAATAATTCTACCTTTTTTTACTATAGCATTTTCTACCAGCAAAACTGCACTCAACATAGAAGCTGGCTCATTGGGATGGGTTCCACCTAAAATAAAGATAGTCCCTCCAGGTTTTTTACTTTCCAAAAAATATATTGTACTGTCACTATACTTTCCTTTTAAATCAGAGAAATAATCGCTTAAATGAGCTGTCCTGGTTACACCTGGGCCTTTAACAATTATATCTGGTTTCCATTTCTCTATAAAAGATACAGCAGCCACAGCGGCTATTAAAAAAGAAAGAACAATTAATCCAATTGCAATTTTTTGATTTCTTTTCATCTGGTTAGACCTCTTTTTTATATGAATATATACTACTTAATCATTAATATTCTTAATATAAAGGGGATTATTACTATAGTGCCAGTAAGTTGATTCCAGTAATTCTCTTCTTTCCACATATCCCAAACAATTAAAATAGTAATAAATAGAATTATCAATCTATAAATTATAGTTAACATAACTTCCCTTCCTTTTATATCAATATATCTGCTATACTATTGGCAAATATTATAATAACTACACACCAAATAGCAGTTAAGATAGCTGGTAATATACAATACTTCAGAACTTTGAAATAATTTTTCTCTCCTACTACTTGGGCGGCAAAAATACCGGCAAGGGCAGTAGGAGGCATTAAATCACCTAAAGCTGCTAATTGCGATAATGCAGATACCGTAATAATTGGGTTGTTGTTTAGTAAAGATAAAGCAAAAGGTACTCCAAATACAGAAGCCGAACCATAAGCTGAAACTGCCCCAAAAAGTGGTATGCTGGTTGAAATTCCTAAGTACAAAAGCACCTTAGGTAAACTCAAAAAATTAATTACCAAATATCCTCTTACACCGGTTAAAGTCATAATTTGAATAAACATTCCGACTCCTACTAAGATTCCTAAAACTGGCAAAGCATCATGAATGGCTTCTCGTGATATTCTGAAAAGATTAAATTTCTTCCCAGAAAACACACCAATGATACTTGCTAATAAAAAATAAATTGGCATACCTAATGTAGGAAATAATTCTGGTAAAAATGTTTCTCTTAGCATTAACAATACTAAAACTATTATTGGGGAAAAAAGTTTTACCCCATATTCCTGAGCATATGAAGTGGGTAAACTATCCTTTATTTTTTCATAATTAAATACAGTCAAATATTTTCTTCCTAATAAAAGACTAACTACAATTATTAAAGGTAAAGTCACCAATAATAAAGGATTGGTAAAACCTGTATACGGTAAATCGATTCCACCGCCTATAATTAAAGCATTAACATTAATAGGAGGTGCTGCTTCACCAAAAACCGCTGCCATAGCAACAATAGCTGCAGTAATTACTTTAGGAAAACCCATATACACCAATATTGGAGATACCAATACTCCTGCAGTTAACACTGCTGCAGTTGAGGAACCAGTTATCATCCCTGGGAAAACTACTATTAATGAAAGCCCGATTAATAAAAGAGCAGGTTGGGAATGAAACCTCTCAATCATCCAACGGGTAATAGTATCCATCATTCCATTATATTGAACCACTTTCATAAAAATCATGGCAGTAGCAATAATTAAAATTATATTTATATAATTAAACCCACCTTCTACCAAATGACGGACAGGGATTCCAAAACCAGCAACCAAGCAACCAGAAATGGCAGCTATAGTCATAGCTATTCCAACTGGTAATTTAAATTTAAAACAACAAAAAGCGAATATCCCTACCATTATGACAAAATAAAGTAATTCAATCCCAAGCAATATATTTTCCCCCTTCTCTAATTATTAGGATAATATTATGTAAAAATATTAAATTATAACAACATATTTTAAAATATTGTTAGCTCCATCACTTGGCAGTTAGTAATGGAGCCAACAATTTAACTTTTACTTTCTATACTTACAGCTACTAATGTTGCTATTAATAGCCAATTGCTACACCATCACGACGGGAATCTCCACCACCATATAACACTCCATCTTTCAGCATAATGCCTTGAGCTCCCCCAAAATAGAGGTCATATGCTCCTTTAATATCCACTTCATTACCTAAGATTCTAAGAGTTTCTACTGTTATATTTGGAATACGACTTTCTACTCGGATAGATTTAGCCTTTCCTGCTGAAGTATAACAATGCATACGTGCCACTTCTATAGCTTCATCCATACCCATACCAAAATCAACCACATTCGATACAATCTGAACCATAGCGGTAAAGATTCGGGTTCCACCGGGAGTACCTAAAATCATAAAGGGCTTCCCATCTTTTTCTATTATAGTGGGAGACATGCTAGATAAGGGAATTTTGCCCGGTTCGGGGGCATTGGGAGAATCAGGATCCTTAGAAAAATCATCCATCTCGTTGTTCATAATAATTCCTACTTCTGGGACGATTACTCCTGAACCAAAGAAATAATTAATAGTTTGGGTTAAAGCAACCACATTGCCTTCTGAGTCAATTACTGAGATATGACTGGTACTATGATGTTCATATTCACCAGGTTCGCCAGCAGGAATTTTTTGTTTTGGACTTCTAATATCTATTTGATCTGCCAAAAATTTAGCATATTCTTTAGAAGTTAATCCTTCTAATGGAATATCTTTAACAAATCCTGGGTCAGCCATATAGGCAGCCCTGTCCGCAAAAGCCATTTTCATAGCCTCAGCCATTACTGAAATATGGGTAGGACCATGATAATTCATATTTGCAATATCAAAGTTTTCTAAAATATTAAGGATTTGAATTAAATGGGTACCGCCAGAACTGGGGGGAGGCATAGAATAAATCTCATATCCTCGATAATCTCCGATTATTGGTTCACGAATATAAGGCTTATAACTCTTCAAATCTTGTAGAGTCAAGATACCGCCCTTTGCTTGTACAGCATCAACAATCTTTTGGCCTAATTCACCTCCATAGAAATATTCGATTCCATTATCTAAAATTTCATGGTAAGTCTTTGCCAAATCAGATTGTATAAGTATATCACCGACTTCAAAAGGAAGCCCATCTTTTAAGTAAGCAATTTTAGCTGGATCATTCCAATCACACAATTTATCAAAATTGTCTTTAATCATCCCACTTAAAGTCTCACTTACTTCAATCCCATTTTCCATATAAGAAATTGCTGGAGCCGTTACTTCGGCCAAGGTCATAGTACCATATTTCTCCAAGGCAGTAGTAAGTCCCATAAGGGTACCCGGAACAGCAACTGCTTTACCACCTAATTTTGACCAACCCTCTTCTTTAGCTTGCTCAGAAGCATACATATCTTTAGTTGCAGCAAAAGGGGCATGTTCACGATAATCTACTACTACTATCTCTCCTGTTTTGGCAAAACGAATCAACATAAATCCTCCGCCACCAAGTCCAGAAGCATTCGGTTCAGCGGCATTTAATGCAAAAGCTGTTGCTACTGCTGCATCAATAGCATTGCCACCCTGTTTTAATATTTCAACACCAGCCTGAGCAGCCAAAGGATGTGCAGCCGCAACCATACCATTACTTGCTATAGCATCCTTTGGTGTATGCCTTCCTTCTCCTAAAGACACATTTGCTGAAATAAGCGCTACTAAGAAAATCAATACCAATAAAATAACATTTCTATTACTTACTTTCATTTTTCCTCTCCTTTTTTTTAAATTATTTTCTATTTCCTTAATATAATCTACTATTATTTTAACCTTCTTTTCACCCCCCTTTATTACCTTTTAATGTATTTTTACTTTAACTTAGAGAATTCTATGTGAAAAGCTAAATATATAATTCTATATTTGTATCTAAAAATCCCTTTTTAATTTATCGGGATCTCCGTTTAGGTCCTTGTAATTGAGAGCCACAAAGTTTAGGTTCCGGAAAACCCTCAGCTCAACCTTTCACTTTGTTTCTAATTTTCCGAGCAATCTTCTTAGTATCACCGCTCTTTATCTTCTCCACTACTTCTCTAACGTCTACTCCATCCTTTATTTTAATCGGTTTGCACCGACAAACCGGACATATCACCATTATTTCTCCACTGCGCCAGATCCTCCCACAATTTAAGCATATATATTTTGGATTCATCTACCCTCTTCCATCCTCTTCTTTAACTCTTTTCTTCTAGCCTCATAGAATTGATGCAATTCTTTATTTAAAGTTTCTGAACTGATGTCCAGAATATCGGTAATCTTCTTAGTCTGGATCTCAGAAGGGATAAGTCCCCCGGTCTCAAATTGGGAAATGTGAACCTGGGAGACTTCCATCAGGAGAGCCAATTCTACCTGGGTTAATCCCTTCTCTTCTCTCCTCTTCTTAATTGGATTGATTATCATTTTTCCTTTTGCCTCTAG
>JABUBM010000272.1_pt1 | contig 12315 bp, 12 predicted proteins | sample 7240321 | NCBI WGS metagenome assembly JABUBM01 (sample SAMN07256344, study PRJNA390944) | subsurface metagenome | isolation source: Methane hydrate marine sediment | place: Pacific Ocean: Eastern North Pacific, ODP site 1244 | collected 2002
GAGAACATTAGCTTATTACATACGCGCTCTACTTGGAGGTTCGACATAATAGGTTGACGTTGCATTGGTGGTAAGATCCAGTCAACCCAAAGTACTGGATTGAGAGTCAGGAGTAGCAGGTGTTCTGACTACTGAGTGTATTCCCTCAATAAACTAATTACTTCTGATACTTCCGGGCGGTCAGTGGCCTCCTTACTTCGATACTCCAGCAGTAAGGTTCCATCTTTGTTAATGACAAAGTCACCTCCTAATTGGGCAGAATCACCAATGATTCCACGCCATTCTCTTCCTCCAAGTAGAGCGCGTATGTAATAAGCTAATGTTCTCAGATTCCACGAGCCTAGCCAAGAGCGTTTGAGCTTGTATGTACTGTACACGTTTCGCTCAGGGTCCAGTAGCAATTGAAACGATGGACAGGTTTCTTCCAGCCAATCTTTAGCTACCTCGGTCGGGCCGAAAGAAATCAGGATTACTTGTACGTCGAGTTTTTTCAACTCTTCCTAGTACTGACACAACTGTGCCATGTGCTCAGCACAGACTAGTCAGCCCAAATGCCGTAAGAAGACTAGCAGTACTTTGTGTCCAGAGTTCAATGCTTTGTACAAAGATACTGAATCACCGTTGACATTAGTTAAGGTAAATTCGGGAGCCTTCACCCGTTTTGATGAAGTGACCTCTCGTCCATTACTCATTTCTACCAGCCCGGCTATTTGATATCTGACGCACTCATAATAAGTTCAGCCCCGTGGATTGTCAATTACAGAGTAGGCAAAGTAAGGCATTAGAAATATGAATCAGGTTAGTTAAGTAGCACGCCCACAGATCCAGCATTCATAATTGGCGATTGACGGTGTGCAGTCTGGAGGTATATTCTTGCTACTGAAATGAAATAATAAAGGAGGTAATGAATGAGTGAGTGGCTATTGAAGTTCTGGTGTAGATCCGAAATTTTCGTTTGTGCAGCTGGTTTAATAGGAAATGTGTTTCTAGTAGTCGGTATTGTGACTGCCGCATTGGATACCAGCATTGCGGGCTTTACGCCTGTGGTTTGGATGTTACTGGCATTTATTCTTTATGTAACAATGATTTTCTCTGTCGTGCTTCGCATAATGACTCATTTGGAGTCCAAGCGGTAGCTCAATGTTAGGGTCAGTCACTGTAACTTAGAGAAAAACGCCAACAAGATAGGCCACGCAGCCGACTTGCATAGTTAGATATACCCTTTTCTTTAAACGAAATATATTGTTTTTTGACTGATCCTTAAGCAACGATCTCGAAATGAAAAAGTAGGATATGACGGGAATCAGTATTGACAAGAGAAAGACATAATCAAAGTGCAGGCGCGAATCAATATTAACGAGAAAAGGCAAAGGGTCCATAAGCATAATTAACGCGTAGATAATTACCGATACCTGCGCTGCTGTTTTTGTTCCGTGCTCTGTTGCCAGCGTGCTTACATCTACCGCTTTGTCCCCAGTAACATCTCCGATGTCAATCATTATTTCATATCCCAAGCCAACAATAAATCCCATGGTAGCGAAATATATGATCAATGGTTCTAAGATGGCATCAGACACTAGAGAACCCAGTAGGATCGTGACTACAAAAGCGTAGGCTATCACAATGTTTTTAACCAGAAACACTTTCTTTAACCAAGCATTGTACAGGAAAAAAATGGGCAAACTAGCCAGTACCAGTGACATCGCAACAGTGTTCAGCAGTAATGAAAGCAGTATCAGCATGATGAAAGATACTATGCCAGCGATTAGAGCAGTTCTTTTAGTAAGGAGCCCAACAACCAGTGGCCGATCCGTTCTTTGATTTCTCTTATCAACCTCGTAGTCATAATAGTCGTTGAAGGCAAAGTTGCCGGTAGCACAGAAAAAGATGATGAAAAAGGCAACCACGTATTCCAGTTGCAAGCCAACCAGATCGCCAGCCAGTAAGCCGCCAATAATCACACCGAAAGCAGCAAAAAGCGAATATTCAATTCTAATCAGCTTGAAAAAGGCTCCCAAGTTTGCTGTACCCATAACCTAAGTTTATCTGCCTTTCCGCCTATAATCTAGATTACAAGCATAAGCGTTAGTACTGCCAACACTAAGAATAAAACTCCCACAACTTTGCCCATTAGACGGGCGTTTATTCTATTAGCCAGAAAAACCCCTATCTGTGCACCTACTATAACGCCAGGCACGGTGAACACCAGAATAGAGATAACATCAGTAAAGACAGAAAGGTTTCCCTCCTCCAGGAGGAAATACGCATGAAAAATCGAACCGGCTGACGCACTCATCGCTACAAGAAATACCGAAGTAGCTGATGCAGCGGCAACAGGAAGCCTCATCCTTTTTAGAAAGTTCAGCTCATTTATTTCTCCCAGACCGGCAGATATCATACCTACCAATAGCCCTCCGAGAAGGCTAGTAGACTTTGTCATCCAGCTTAGGAGCCACTTGCCACTGCTACCACTGAGTCCTGTACAGCGAGGATCCTTGGGTACACATTCCTTCCCTGTGAATATAAATTGATAGGCTAGATATAATAGCAGTAGTACCAGCATAACTTGCAGGATGAACGCAGGGACTAGCCTGCCTAGAAACACACCGGCTACTGTTGCTGGAACGGTGAATATGACAAGCGATTTCACAAGATTGAAATCGATCTCCTTCTTTCGCCAATAGCCAATTACGCCGCTAGAGAAACCAAAAAACTCAATAACAAGACCAGCACCCAGCGCAACAACGGGATCAAGCTTGAGCGCGAGCATGAAGAACGGTGCGAACAGAACGGCACCGCCTATACCTGCCATCATCGCGATTGTTGCGATACCCGTAGCCACCGGGAACATAAACCAAAGGCTATGGTCAATCATCATATCAGTAGGTTCCTTCGCCTAGCGCAACAAATGAGATAAGCCTCGTATGACGCGTCCGGATATACCACCCAACAACTGTGCCACCCTGATCTCAGCGGCAGCCTGCATACTGGCAGTCGAATAAGTAGGATATACGTGAATAGTTTGAGCCAGGTCACCCACCTTGAGGCTATGCTCCAGAGCCACGATCCATTCATGAATCATCTCCCCAGCTCGTTGGCATACTATTGTTGCGCCCAACAGTGTACCGTCTTTCTTATGAACCAATTTGAGAAAGCCCTGAGTATGACCTTCTGTCCGAGCACGATCTACTCGTTCCATCGGCCATTCGCATGTCATTACTGCATCCCCAAGTTGCTCGCGTGCCTGTTGCTCTGTTAGACCTACATGTGCCACCTCGGGATCTGTAAATGTAGTCCATGGTACCATATCGCGTATTCCCTTGGTTGCACCAGGAAGCAGGGCATTGCGTACTGCCATAGCAGCCTGCCAGCCGGCATAATGCGTGAATTGGTAACTTCCTATACAATCGCCGGCTGCATATATATGTCGCTGGCTGGTGCGCAGATGCTCATCCACATCTATTCCTCGTGGGCTGTAGGCCACCCCTGCTTTCTCCAGGGCTAGACCGTCAACATTGGGCCGCCGTCCGACAGCTACCAGCAAACAATCTCCTGCAAGCTCTTTGACTCCTGCTGCCACGTGGATGGTCTTCCCTTTCTGCCAAACACGATCGACTGTAACGGCAAAGTGCATGTTGATTCCTTCTGCTTTGAATACCGCGGTCATCACTTTTGAGGCGTCCGGTTCATCGCGGAGCAACATACGCTCTTCACCTTCTATCAAAGTGACCTGAGAGCCGAGACGCCGAAAAGCCTGCGCCATTTCACAGCCAATAGGACCGGCACCTATTACTAGCAGATGTTCCGGTAGGGTCTCAAGGTCCCATATGTTTTCATAGGTTAAATAGTTGACCGTATCTAGACCATTGATCGGCGGTATGAATGGATGAGCACCCGTGGACAGCAGAACATAGCGTGCCGTGAAAATATCTTCGTTAACAGACAGAGTATGCGGATCAAGAAAGCGAACATCCCCCAGTATTACGTCTATACCATTAGCACGTAATGCTTCGGGTGACTCATGCTGGTAGACCTGGTTGATGACTCTATGCACTACCGACATTACCGATTTCAAGTCAACCACTGGATCTGCAGGAGTAAGACCATAGCGGTCTGCAGTTCGCATCTCATGAGTCACTTTGGCGATCTTAAGCAGCGTTTTGCTGGGTACACAGCCTGTCCAGGTGCAATCGCCACCGATGCGGTGTTTTTCGACGACTGCAACACGAGCTCCAAGCTGGACAGCAAAGCCGGCTGCTGTAAGCCCCGCAGAACCCGCGCCTACAATAACCAGATCGTATGATTCAGCCACTTCTGATTCCCCCCTTGCCTCGCTCTATGCGAATAAATTAATTGATTTAGGACTCTCCGAGACTATTAAGTGTAGTCGGTACTAATTCTGAAAGAGCAGGGTGAATATGGATACCCTGATTTATCTCCCCTATTTGTCCTCCAGAGGTCATCGCGTTGACAACTTCCTGAATAAGCTCCGGAGCATAGGGACCTATAATGTGAAACCCCAATATTCTATCTGTTCCTTTTTCCACTATGACTTTGGCGTAGCCTTCTTTTTCCAGCATAGCTTCACCCTTGGCAACATCGAAATATTTTGTTGTACCCACTATGATTTCGTGATTTTTCCTAGCCTCATCTTCTCTCAAACCTACCGATGCAATTTGGGGATGTGAATAAACAGCATGAGGAACAGCGGTGTAATCTACTTTAATCTTGCTACCATAAGAAACGTTCTGCACCACTATGGCAGCCTCCCTATTGGCCATGTGAGTAAACATCTGCTGCCCATTGGCATCTCCTACGGCGTAAATGTTCTTCTTGCTCGTCTCCATATAATCATTAACTTTAATGAAGCCTCTATTATCTAGATCGACACCAGTATTCTCCACCTTTAACAAGTCGGCATTGGACCTTCTGCCTACAGCCATCATGATCTTCTGCGCCATAAACTCTCTCTTTTCTCCGCTCTTTTTGTCAACTGTAACCACAGAGACACCGTTCTGATTTACCTTTACTTCGTCAGCTTGAGCATTGGTATGAACTCCCATGCGCTTGCTTAGTTCACTTTTCAGTACCTCGGAGATTTCCGGTTCCTCGGAGAGAACCAACCTGTCTGCCATTTCAAGAATGGTAACCTCAGTGCCCATAGCCGCAAAGAAATGCCCGTATTCGACAGCAATATAACCACCGCCAATAATAATCAGGCTATCTGGTCTATCTTTTAGCTCAAGCGCCGATTCGTTTGTGAGGTAATCTATGTTTTCTAAGCCCTTTATTGCTGGTGTGAAAGGCCTCGATCCTGAGGCGATGAATATCTTCTCTCCTTTAAGCTTATTTCCATTAACATCGAGGGTATAATCACTGACGAAGTGGCATTCACCTTCATAGAAATCCAGGTTCTTCGATTCGCTGATTCCTCTCCTAATATGAACCTGGCTTTCCTGTCTGCTCTTCCTCATCCGTTCCATTACAGCGTGAAAGTCTATGTTCTTTATCTCTGCGTCAACGCCCAGCTTCTTGGCTTCTTCTATTTCTACTATTCTGTCAGCTACATAAATCAGCATTTTAGAAGGTATGCAGCCCCAATTGAGACAGGTTCCACCTATAAGAGGACCTTTATCTATCATGGCCACCTTGAAACCTTTGGATGCAGCCTCATCTGAAATAAGTGCACCACAGCCAGACCCAATAACGATAACGTCGTAATTCTTCATCAACGAGTACCTCCTTATCTGTTTCTAAGGTCTCTATCTCTATGCTCCGAGTTGAGTAACTGAACAGCTATCATGGCTTTGGTCCAAAGTATAGAGTTTTAATCAGGCAGTCAGACCAACTCGATTACTGTCTTAATATTATCTGGAGAGGGGCGAAGGCCTTCTGCGAACTCGTCCAGCCTTAGTCGCCGTGTAATTAAACTTGAAAGCCATCCGGACCATTTCTCCTCTATACGAACCAGTGACTCAATTGATCTCTCAAAGTGACCCCGGTTGGAGCTTACGGTGCCGAAAACCATCTTGTTTCCCAGCACCATCTGCATATTGAGACAGTCAGCACATATTTCTAGAGGTTTTTCACCGGTTGACACGCCCATCAGACATAGTACGCCATTTATTCCAAGGGCATCGATTGCCTGAAAGGGCACAGTGCTGTTACCCGTCGCTTCTACGATCAGATCGAGGTTACCAAGTTTTTGGGGGAGCGCTGTGACGACTGACTCACGCCCATCCAAGTAAGTAGCCCCAATCGCTTCAATAAGCCGTGCCTTCGGATTTGATCTTGGTACTATGTCAAGCGTATATGTATTGAAATCATGCAGCCTAAGTAGTGCAGTCGATAGCAGGCCTAAGGGGCCGGCCCCAAGCACCAGAGCAACTTCGATCGGATTATTACTCCGACTGTGAAACTCGATTACCTGTTCTATACCCTTTGTGGCAATACTCGTTGGCTCGGTAAGCACAGCTATATTCCGCAGTTGTTTCGGAACCCGCACCAGGAAATCTGGTTCCTCAACAAGGTACTCACGCAGAAATCCATGCGCACCCCTGATACCACACTCGCGGTAATTACCCTCAATGCACATGTCAGGTTTACCGCTGCGGCAGTTGACACATCCGTCAGGACGCCTGACCAGCGGCACGACCAGATCGCCCTTACTTAGCTTCGTTTTGCCAGGCTCCTCAACCTGCCCTACTGCTTCGTGTCCCAGGACAATGAAGTCCTTGTCTGGTGGTGCTTCACCATATTCACCTCGGTTGATCTCTATATCGGTGCCATCAATCCCTAATTCCAGCAGTCTGACCAGAGCCTGACCGCTTGAAATGACCGGCGCTTCCATTTCAACTAATCTGGCGCTGTTTTTCTGACCTGGTGTTACTGCTCCAGCTTTCATACTTCACCTCCTCTACTCTTTTGCATCGCTTCAGTCAACTCTATTCCCGTTATTATCACTGCTAAATGAGTAAGGGCCTGCGGGAAATTGCCTAATACCTCTCCCGAAACAGGGTCGACCATTTCGGATAGAAGGCCCAGATGATTGCTATACCCGAGTAGTTTCTGGTACAACTCGGTGGCTTCCTCTAATCTACCCAATCTGAGCAAGTTACGGACCAGCCAGAATGAACACCACAGGAATGCGCCTTCAGAACCCTTGAGTCCGTCGTCTGTCTCATCAGTTCTGTACCTCCTTAGGAGGCCGTTCCAGCTGAGTTCAGCCACAGTGCGATTAATCGTGGACCGTACCCTCTCATCAGAAATCGGTAAGAAGCCGAAAAGAGGTATTAATAGAGCGCTCGCGTCCAGAGCCTCGGTATCATAGTGCTGGGTAAAAGCTTCCTTTTCCGGGTTCCAGCCTTTATTCAGAATGTCATTACGTATCTCCTCGGCAGCCTTACGCCAGTAACTGACCTTCTCGGTTCGCCCCAAACTCTGGGCCAGTCTTATTCCCCTATCTACAGCTACCCAGCACATGACCTTGGAGTGAACAAAATGAAATGGTCCTCCTCTCACCTCCCAGATGCCGCTGTCTGGTTCTGACCATAGTTCACAAGCAGCATCAACAAATGTCTCCAGTAGTTTCCAGTCATTATTACCTATGTAACCACCGATTTTTACGTAGTTGTATGCTGCTTCAAGGACTTCACCAAAAATATCCAACTGGCGCTGGCTATAAGCAGCATTACCGATTCGTACCGGTCGGGACTCACGGTAGCCTTCCAAATGATCTAGTATTCGCTCATCAAGCGGATCTCCAAAATCAATATCATATAGAATTTGTGCTTTAGGGCCACACTTGTCGCATACATTGAGTAACCATTTCATGAAGCCGATTGCCTCTTCTTTATGACCTAGCGACGAAAAGGCGTTGAGCGTGAGAGAGGCATCGCGGAGCCATGTAAAGCGGTAGTCCCAGTTTCTTTCGCCGCCGATTTCCTCCGGGAGGGAGGTCGTAGGAGCGGCGACAATTGCTCCTGTCGGTGAGTATACCAACAGGTGTAAAGCCAGATAAGATCGCACTATGTAGTCTCGATAGGGCCCTGAGAAAACACAACCTTCCGCCTGTTGCTGCCAGTATGCCTTTGTTCTAGCGAGTTTGTTCAACGAGTTATTGATAACCCCCATAAGCGGCCTGTCCGAGTCATATCTTAACACGAAGGCAGCTTTATCTCCGTGCCGCAGTTTAACAATTGCCGTGGTTTGGTCTCCAAGAGCTTTGAATGGGACAGACGACGATAGCGATATATAATTTTTACCTCCGCCTACTACCAAACCATACTTTGTGATATCGAAGGAGGGATCAACTGTGGCATATTCTGGTTTGGGTTGAAATGTGACCTTGAGGTCGACTTCACCATGAGTGCACTCTGCTATGCGATGGATTTCATTAAACTGTACGAGTCTACCGTGAACTCTTTGGTAGCACGGCATGAAGTCCGTTAGCGTTACTGTGCCAGTCTCAGTCTGAAACACCGTCTGCAACACGTTGGTGTCAGTCAAATAGGATTGACTGGATTCGGAGTGTGAGCGTGGTTCTATACAAAACCTTCCACCCTTATCATTATCCAAAATGGCGGCAAATATGCTGGGTGAATCGAATCTGGGTAGACAGCACCAATCGATGGAACCATCTCTGGCGACTAGGGCTGCTGAAACCATGTTCCCAATAATACCGTAGTCACTAATGGGTTTATAGACCAAACCTAACTCTCTCCTTTATTTCTGTTCCTTGATATTAATGCTATAGGTACATTAGACTTCTGATCTTGTTTCTTTATCAGCTATTCGCGAATAAAGTCGCTGATCTGTCCTTGCCGACGCTCACGCACAGTTGCCGGATCATGTCCGTATTTGTGTCCTCCAAATCCGTGTCGCATCATCGCTATTGCCCGAGCCCAGAATTTATCGTCGTCACGTGAGGAGATGAGCTGCATGACAGCCTGTGCAATAACCGGGACAGGAACCTCCATATGCATAGCATCGCCCACCAGCCAGTTCACTTCGCCAGTGTCGTCGACATAGGCAGGTATCTTGTCTAATCCCTCCTCCTCTCGATATGCTGCTTCCATAAGGTCTATAAGCCAGGAACGGATTACAGATCCGTGACGCCAGCATCGAAGGACCTCTTTAATGTCGAGTTTGTCCCGGTAATGCTCAAGAAGGTCAACGCCTTCGCCAATTGCCTGGAGCATACCGAATTCGATTCCGTTATGGACAAGCTTAGTGAAATGCCCAGCGCCCGGCGGACCGGCATGAACGTATCCCCCCGGTGTAGCAAGCTCGATCAAGATGGGTTCAATTCGTGCTATTGGCTCCTTATCACCACCAGCCATGAAGCAGGCACCGTGGCGAGCGCCTTCCACACCACCGCTTGTCCCGAGGTCAACGAAGTTGATTCCCTTTTCAGACAGCCTTTGATGGCGGCGTATTGAGTCGCCCCAGTAAGAGTTACCCGCATCGACAATAACGTCACCCTTGTCTATATGTGGAACAATATCGTCTATAACGCGGTCTACAGTCGGTCCAGCAGGAATATAAATGAATATGGGTCGGGCTGGTGACAACTGCTCGTGAAAACCACCGAGGCTGCTAGCCTCCACAATAGCGGCCTTTTTCAGTTCTTCAGATACACCTTTGATGTCAAAACCCACAACTCGTATACCCTTCTCCAGAGCCTGGAGTGAAAGATTCGCTCCCATGCGACCAAGGCCGACAACGCCGAATTCTCTTTTTACCGCTACCATGTTAACCTCCATCATTCTATATCATCTTGCATCCTGTTAATGCTTAACCGCGTGTTAAAGGTCTTAGAATAGCGCGTGCTGGAGCGCCATCTCCTCCAAAAATCCTCAATGGTAAACATATGAGGTCGTAATTACCTGGCGTTACATTTGATAGATTCAGTCCCTCAATGATCCATACGCCACCACTGAGAAGCGTACTATGCACGTTGCTGCCACCATGCTTGAAACTCCCGACAGACAAATAATCAATACCGATCAACCGGACATCACGATCTACTAGAAAATCAGCGGCATCGTCTGAGATGAATACAAAATCTTCGACGAACTCGTCTTTCTGCCATACATGTGATGAATTCTCCGTCTTAAACAAAATGCGCTCACCACGCCGAATACGGTGTCTTGCAAGTTCTTCCGGTTTTATCGACTCCGGGTCTCTTATTTCGATCACTCGTGCTCTACCAATCACAGTATCCAGTGGGATATGATCAACGCCTTTACCCTCTTTAATAAAGTGAATGGGGGCATCTACATGTGTTCCGGAATGTGACCCCATTGAAATCACTGATAGATTGGCCGTATCTCCTTGTTTAATATCCTTAACACGCTTGATGCTTACCGGAGGGTCGCTCGGCCAGTGCACCATCGCATCTCTTAATGGTACTGAAATATCAATCCAAGGCTTTTTTGCCCTATCAATCATGCGGTAACTCCTTCCATTGATGACGAGAGTTACATTGCTGCCTGACAGGCATAACGTACTCCTTCAGAAAGGGTTGGATAGGCGTGAAGGGTGTTGCCAACATCGGAAACGCTCACGCTACCAGCCATCGCTGCGGCTATCTCATGAATCAGGCTCGAGGCTTCTGCCCCCACTATGTGACCTCCCAGGATACGGCCGGAGCTTTCTTCCGCTACGATCTTGATAAATCCGTAAGTCTCATCTGAGACTATAGCACGAGTCAAATTGGCATAGTCGAATTTCCCCACTTTCACGTTGTATCCCTTTTCCCGTGCCTGTCTCTCTGTAAGGCCAACACTGGCTACCTCCGGATCACAGAAGGTAGCTCTTGGCAATACATCATAGCTTAGTTCAATGTTCTTGCCACCAACAGCATTCATTACTGCCGTCTTGCCCTGCTCCCCGGCGACAAACGTAAAAAGAAATGTCCCGGTGACATCACCAGCCGCCCAGATGTGGGGCAAGTTTGTTTGTAGCGAGGCATTAACAGTAATTCCTTTCCTACCAGCCTCAATATTAGCCGCTGACAGGTTAAGGTCATCGATTCCTGGTCTACGGCCAGTTGCTACCAGTATGCTATCATGTTCGGTTCTTTTCTCCTGCCCATTCTGACTCTTGGTTATTAGGAGTTTTCCAGAACTTGTTGATTCTACTCCGCCTACCGCGACTGAAGTAGATACCGAAATCCCCTGTTTCTCGAAGAAACCAAGAACAGCCCGCGATATCTCCTCATCTTCCCCGATCAAGATCCTGTCAAGCGCCTCGTATATGGTTATTTTGGAACCGAAAGCAGCAAATACCTGGGCAAACTCTACTCCGATAGGTCCACCGCCAATGATTGCAAGCCTTTCCGGCACGTGTTCCAACTCCAGTGCTTCAATGTTAGTGATGTAGCCCGTTTCCTTAAGTCCGGGTATAGGCGGCACAGCTGGCATAGAACCTGTTGTAATAATGATCTTGTCTGCCTTGATAACCTCATCTGCAACCTTAACTTCATTTGGGGATACAAAAGATGCATTACCACGAAATAGTTGAATACCCTGCCTAATCCATCTTTCATCACGTCCGGTTGCTATGCCTGAGATAATCCTGTCTTTGAATGCTTTCACTTTCGTGTACTCAGCTGCGGTGCTTAGCGTCGGTAACCCAAAGAAGTCCGTAGTTTTCATCTTCTTGTAAGCCCGTGCGGCGTGTACTAGAGCCTTGGTAGGAATGCAGGCGTGAAATATGCAGTCACCTCCAACTGGCCCCCTCTCAATCATAGCAATTGAATCGGTGTACTGCTTGGCAGTACCCGCAGCATACTCGCCTGCCGTACCAGCTCCAATTATCAGAACATCCACTTTAGCCATTTGAAACCTCCTCATTGCCTAACTGCCTTCATCGCTTAAAGACAGGCTACATTTCTATTTGCACTCCCTTGCTTCGCTCAAATGCTACGTGTTCCTTGATCTGCCTGGCTGCTGGCTTAGGATCGGGATAAGACCAGGCAGCGTCACTGTTAACCTTATCTCCTATCATGATGTCATAGTAGTCAGCATGGCCTTTCCACGGGCATTCGTAGTCAGTACCGCTATCGTGCAAATATTCCTTTTTTACCGATTCCGGTGGGAAATAGACATTTCCTTCCACCATTTCATACTTGTCACTTTCAGCTAGTATAACTCCGTTCCAGATTGCTTTAGCCATTTGTGAGTCCTCCTTGTACTTGTATATTGTACATTAATATTATTTATTATTCCTTGCTTGGCCTTTCACTTAGTGACACAGTGGTCTCCATCTCGGATTTCGCTCTTGAACAAGTCACATGTTTCTAATGTCTCA
>JABUBM010000273.1_pt1 | contig 12313 bp, 14 predicted proteins | sample 7240321 | NCBI WGS metagenome assembly JABUBM01 (sample SAMN07256344, study PRJNA390944) | subsurface metagenome | isolation source: Methane hydrate marine sediment | place: Pacific Ocean: Eastern North Pacific, ODP site 1244 | collected 2002
GACATAGATATATGATTTACTTTATAAAGAAATACCAGAATACCCCTCAGCTTGCTGAGGGGATGAAATCCGGGAAGCCTTTTACAAGCTTCTCCTCATTTTTTCCTTTATTTTCCTAGCCCGCTATGTAATTTCCTCAATATCTACTGGCTTTCCTGACTTACTAGACCTTATAGCTGCCTCTACTATGGCTAAGCTCTCAAGACCTTTTTCTCCTCCCACCTCGGGCTTTTTATTTTCTCTAATGCAATCAGCAAACTCTTCTAGTTCTTCTAAAACTGTATCTACCTCCCTCACCTCGATCTTTTCTCTTCTTGTAGCGCCGCTCTTTTGTATATACAAACCTTCTCTTAGGTTAAAAAACAAGTTAGCTTTCGTTCCGTGAAGATTTAAATAATAAACTTGGGGACTAATATAATTTGAGCCTAAATAACCAATGGTACCGCCGGAAAATTCCATGAGCGTCATCGTAGTGTCTTTGTTAGGGGCAGAAAAATAAATCCTTCCCATAAAAGAAAAAACTCTTCTGACAGAACCTAAAAGATAAACTAGGTTATCGATATGATGAATCCCCAGTTGCATTAAGGGTAAGGCTGGACACTTATTTTCATCCCAACGCCATTGCTGGGAAGTCAAACTCAAGCCTCCACTGTGAGAGTAGTTCGCCTCAGCAGAGAGAACTTTTCCCAAGGCACCCCTGGCAACTAGAGATTTCATCTCTCTAACCTCAGCCATCCTCCGGCTGTTATGACCGACGGATAGTATAACCTTATTTTCCCTACAAGCCCGAATCACTTTTTTGCCATTTTCTATGGTATTAGCTATGGGTTTATCCACAAATACATTTTTGCTATGCCCAGCAGCTAAAACTGTTTGCTCAGCGTGAGTATAATTAGGGGTGATAAGTAAGACTCCTTCTATATCCTTATCTTTTACCATCTCTTCATAACTTCTAACTGACCGACACTCGTGCTCCTGAGCAAACCTTTCTCTTTTTTCCTCAGTTCTGGAAAAACAACTTGCTAATTCAAGTTTTTTACTTTTTTCTACTGCTTCTACTATAGATCTGGTCCAACCACCGAGGCCTACTAAACCGACTTTCACTGGCTTTCTCATTTTCTGTCCTTATTACTTTTTTACCATTCTTACATCTTCCTTTGGACAAACCTCAAAAACAACGAGCAGATAAGACTATTTTATTTCGGGATTTATATCTACTTATCTAAACACAACCTTGACCTATCTTTTTCAAAATCTCCAGACATTTTTCGCTTTCTTTGATCTTAGGCTCGAGGTGAGTTTCTATAGCGAGATAACCCTTATAATTATTCTTGGCTAAGGTTTGTATTTGTCCTTCCCAGTTTATGTCTCCCTTTCCCGTGGTAAGGTATCTTGTTTTCCCCTCTGTATCTTCAAATGCTCTTTTCACGTGAACATTAGCTACATACTCTTTTACAAACTCATAACCCACAGGATACGGTTCTTCTCCAGCTGAAAAAGCATTTGACGGGTCCCAGTTTATTCTTAGCATCTTACTCCCCACATCTTTCACAATCCTTGCTGTATTTTCCCCTGTATCAGCCCACCATCCTGCCTCATTCTCGAGCATTAGCGTAAATCCTTCTTTTTCGGCTGAACAAGCCGTCTCTCCCATAATGTCAATCACGTGCTGATAATCTTCCTCCTTATTTTGAGGACTTCTTTTAATACCAAAGATAATTACTTTATCAACATTAAATTCCCTTGCTAATCTGAAGGTATCCGGTAATAACTTTTTTCTGTGGGCCTCCATTTTATCAGAATTTAAAGGAATCTTAAATACACCTGGAGAAAGAGCGGTGATGGTAATTTTGTAGTTGTCAATAACTTTTTTAATAATATGTGCTCCTTGCTCAGGGATATAAGGAGCTCTCCTCAGCCACGCCCCCCTTAGCTCGTAATTACGCAGTCCCCACCCACAACCTATCTCAACAGCAGATTGAAAATCAAGACTTATCTCATCTGATATAATTGATAGTTTCATTTATATCTCCTATTCGGCAGAAAAATATTGCAAATTTGGACTTAACTCCTTGTTAATAAAGGGTTAAACAAAATTTGGAAGTTTACTCTTTCTCTTGAGGAAGCTCGCATCGCTTCACCATTTCCTCTCAAGCTAAAGCAAGACTGTTTAACCTCATATTCAACCTTGGGTCTATCTCTGCAAAGCCGGAATATTGAGATGCATTCCCAAATATTCCCGTACCTTTCTAACATAATATGTAAAATTCTCTAACGATACTTCAGGCATCACACAATGATCAAGCCCTACGATATATCCTCCAGTTTCCAGCATGGGAGAGAGCCGATATTTCAGCTCTTCATCGATAGCCTGTTTAGTACTTATCTGTACATCCCCTCGACCAGGAATTAGGGAAACAGGTTTATCACATAAGGAACGTTTATTTATGCCCCCCATAAAAGCCATAGAATCACCGTATTTTTTACGCATTTTGCCAATGTCATTACCTGCTTGCACCTCGCAAGGCAGAACTACGTTAACCCCTGCTTCGATCAAAAGAGGTATTAACTGATCAAAATTGCCATCCGTATCCACAGAAAAAATCTTAGTACCGTGATTACGATAAAGATCAATAAGACTCTTATAGTGAGGAAGCATAAACTCACAAAAAGTATCCGGTGAAATCATCATTCCATTTCGATAACACATATCTTCACTCATATGTACGCTATCTACTTTTACTTCTTCTTTCAAAAGCTCTTTGCTGGTAGCAACAAGCAAGTGCTCATAGGTATTAAGAATATCGTGAACTAGATCTGGCTGTAAATAGTAATTCGCACATAGGTTCTCATCACCCATTAAATCACGAGGAAACCAATAAAAACCTTTCCACCCAACAGTAACCGGTAATCCTTGATCTCGTATTCTTTGATACTGTTCTCTCCATCCTTTTTCAAATCGATCTGAAGAATACTGAAGTCTTGGTTTATACTCCTTTTCCCAATCTCCCCAAGTTTTTATTGGGAATTCTATGGGCAAAGCCAGAGAAGTGATCCCTTTCTTGAGTTTTCGAATAGTCCCTAAATTGTCTCGGTAAACAATATCCTCATTCGTTTCTTCAATAGTCTTAACCTCAAAATTTGGATAAAGTCCAAAATTAACCGGGATCACGGGTACATTTTGCCCTATCCCGGGCACTTTTTGATCAAATCCAAAGTACTCCAGAAGATCATCGTCCTCATAAATTCCTTTCACGTCAATTTTTCCAGGTAAGCCCTCATTATGCCATCTTTCCAAGACACCAGGCATAATACCGAAAGTGTGCTGGAAGATAAAATGATCTGGGTTACCAAAAGTTAAACATTCTATATATCTTTCTCGTTTAGTCATTACTCTAGTTCTTCACTTCTGAGAATCTTTATTTCTTCAGAGATTTAATCCTCTCTTCAGATAATTTAAGAACTCTTCTTCTTGTATTTCCAGCTTGCTTCAGCACACCAAAATTTCAAACAACCCACCTGACAAAGTAATCTTCTAACCACATCATTGCCTCCCGCATAGTCTGGGCTACAAAACAGTCTTCTTTACCACGTCGTAGGGACACACTTTGACAAGTAATGTATTCCCACAGCTTCATCAGCTTGACGACAAAGAAACTGCCTTCATCTCGCATTTTCCTTCATATCCCGAGAATTCTCCTGGCATTTCCTCCTAATATCATTCCTTTTTCGCTCTCGGTAAGACCCGATTCCGTTATAACCGTTGGTTTAAGACCTTCACTTCCATATAGAATTCTGTTTGCACCGATTATATTCACTCCCCGTTCTATGATCTCGATGGGACTTATTTGGGGCAGGAGCCTTTCACAGAAAAAATCTAAATAGGCCGTATCCATATAGATATTTTCGTGTTTCTCTGCTACTACCAGCGCCTTATAGAAGAAATTTCCTCCCATATGAGCTACCACTATTTTTAAGTCGGGGAAATCGTGGGCTACGCCATCTATTCCGAAAATAGGATCTCCGTATTGGCTTAAATGCGGAATCCCAAGTTCTTCTCTGAATGCAACTATACCGGAATGAAAGAGTACTGGAATCTCCAGTTCTAGGCACTTCTCGTAAATAGGATATAGTCTTCTATCGTTTGGAAACAAATGCTGTAACAAGGGCTGAAATTTTATTCCCTTTTCTCCAAATTGCCTAAAAGAAATCTCCAGATCTTGCAGATTCTTGGAGACCTTCTGGTCGATATCTATCCAATAAAAAGATTCATATTTCTCGGGTGATTCCTTCCTCATCTTCCGTGTTTCTTGTAAACGTTCCTTTCCTACCGGCAACAATACAGACTTATCGATCTTATTTACTTTCATATACCTTTCAACACGATCGCTCGCATGCTCATGAAAATTGATTATCATTTTAATCCTCCTCAGTCATCGTTATGACGTGCAGAAATCTTCCTGGTATTTCTATCATCTATTACCCGAAAGCAATCTTGTGAATCCGTACTCGATCAGGACCATTTACTGTTCTTTTCATACGGTTCCTAAATCATGGAATTCAGCTGCATTTTTCCACAGAATTCCTTCGATCTCTTGTTGCGAAAAAAGCGGCCATCCCGAACTTTGGGCAATTTTGTTGACTTCATATTTGAGGACATTAATCCATCTAATCATGTCTTTGGCTGGATTATTCGAGAAGACGCCTTGACCAGCAACCCAATAATCTGAAGCATACATAATCCGGTTAATAACATCATATTCTTTCGCCATCTCCAGATACCAAGTGAGAAGAAGTGGCCGATAGTAAAGCATAGCAGTATCGGCATACAGATTAGAATCGGAGACCATTAAGGTGAATAACTGCTCACAGTTGGGATAGCCCAAGTGTTCAATATTGATCTTAAGGTCAGGAAAATCAATGATAACGTCGTTAAGCAGCTCCAAACTGGCAAATTTCTGCGGAGCCAAAATAGTGGGACCTGCCTGTGCAGAGTGATGGAACTGGATTATTACGTTCATTTCCTGGGCCAGTTGATAGAAGGGATACACACGTCTGTCATTTGAGTAATATTGACCATAGGGAGGCGTCAACAAAAGACCTCTAAATCCGTTTTCTTTTACAGCTTGCTCAAAGTACTCCAAGGCCGAAACATTAAGCCGGTTATGAGAGTTCAACGGCTCGACACTTGCAAGGGCAATTAATTTATTTGGGTAGGACCTGGTGGCCTCCAGTATATGGTCTTCGCCACACGAAGAGTGCCATATTCTCGTCATATCCTGTCCCATGATAATTGCTTTGTCAATCCCAACCTCATCAAGCCATTCAATAAATTGACTTATTGCTGTATCCTCTGGAACGGGCATCTTTAGTCTCTTCCAAACCTCTCTGTCGAAGTTCTTCTTTTGAAGAAGGTGTGCGTGAGCGTCGATTATCATATATTAGCCTCCTCATCTGTTTTCTTAAGCTCATCAGCCCGCTGGTAAGTTTAATTGGGAGTTTCCCCAAATTCTCAGATAATTTCAGAACTCCGACTCTCGACAATTATGATTCTGTTTGGCACGTAATGGGACTGAAAAGTCAAATCCATTTGTCTATCCATTCGAAAGCAACTTTTTGCATGAGAATATTAAATTCGTGAGGTGCATCGAAAATCATCCCTTTGAATTTTTCATGTGCTCCAATTTTACTGTAAACTCCTCTAATTCTCTCATAAGCTTTTTTTACTCCCTGCAAGGGAAAAAGTCTATCTTGGGAACCATTAATGCACAATAAGGCGTTAGGAGCTGTTAAAGATGCAACATCGGGCAAGTCTAAGTATTTGTATAGCCCAGGAATATATATCATCCATGTGTGGTTTTCTAAATAATTACCTAATAGAGTTCCGTAAGTACACATCCAACCAATGACACTAGAGACTTTGATTCGACTATCTAATCCAGCTAAGTGAGCTGCCCGATATCCTCCAATAGAAAGCCCAATGCAGCCAATTCTTTCAGGATCTACTTCTGATCTGGAAATAAGATAGTCAACCGTTCTCATATCATCCCAGAACAATATGCCGGGCCATGTAAGACCAGTAAGAAATATATTCTTAGCCACAAGATTTTCTTTTTCCCGAGCAATATCATTGCTGAGTTTTATCCATTCAGAGGAGCCCTTTTCTAAATTATTAAATTGAACCGCACATTCCTTTGAAGTAAAGTCAAGTTCTAATCGCCGCTCTCCGAAATAAAAAGCATCAATAACTACAACCACGTATCCTCTACGCACCAATCCAATAGCGACTGATTCCCCCGAATAATGCTTCTTTCTGAATTCCCTAAGCAAAGGATTTTCTTTTTCAGTTGCTACCAATTTATCTTTACCCCAGTAATACATACCACCATGGTCATGCAAAGCTACCACTCCTGGAGCCGGAAACTCTGTTTTCTTGGGGATCAAAACATAAGCTGGTATCCTAATCTCAGGAGAACTAGAAAAATAAACCTTTTCCTGAGTATATTCTCCCATTTCTATTATTTCAACAGTTTCAGGGTCAAGAGCACACTTTTCCGGAGAGTAATGTAGTAGCTCGCTTATTTTTTCCCTGGCCTCATTCTTCCATTTTGTCAAGCTACAATAATCTTTGTTCAGGAAAGACAAAGGATGTTTAGACTTTTGTTCCTCTGGTTTGACAAATCGATAGATACTTCCTCTCTCAGACATAACAATACCTTCCTAAAATAACGCATTTTGTGTTAAACCAATAATTATTCATCATCGCTTTAGACCAGTCAGAGTTATTCCCTGAACAAAATATCTTTGAGTAAAAAAGAAAACCAACACACATGGCAATAAAGCCATAATGCTGCCAGCCATTAACAAGTTCCATATAGGTGTGTAATACATATCTTTAAAACCCATCAAACCTAGGGGTAGAGTGAACTTATCCGTAGAACTCATATAAATTAAAGGTCCAAAGAAATCATTCCAGTGAAACATAAAGGAAAAAATGATTACGGCAGCTAAAGCTGGTTTTGAAAGAGGCAATATAAACTGCCAATAAGTTCTAAACGTGCCACAACCATCTATTTTAGCAGACTCATCTATTTCTATGGGAATGGTTCGAAAAAACTGTCGCAGTAAAAAAATGTTAAATGCTGCACCTCCAAACCAATAGGGAACTATCAGCGGTTTAAAGGTATTGAGCCAATGAAGTTGCTTAAATATGATATATAAAGGTATGATTCTTACGTAAATAGGGATCATCATTGTGCTCAGCATAAGGAAAAAGAAAAAATCGCGGCCGCGAGCCCTTAGGCGAGCAAAAGAAAAGGCAACCAGAGAAGCGGATATAACTTGGCCAATAACCGCACTAATGGTAACAATAATGCTATTCCTGTAATAAAGCCAAAAGGGTAGATAAGTAAAGGTCTCAGAATAGTTATCCCACTTTATGATATCCGGTATCCAGCGCGGAGGAAAAATCAAAGTTTGCTCAAATGGCTTCAAGGAAGTAGAGATCATCCAAAAAATAGGGATTAATAAGATAAAACTCCCCAATATGAGGACTCCGTAAATCACGATTTTCCGAATTACTCTTCTCCATTGATTTCCTCTATTCCGCCGACTTCTATCTCTCCAGCTCATGATTATCCCCCTTGACTTGACAGTAATAACTTATTCGTAGAGATAACTCAATGTTCTCTGAAATGAAAGATTCTTTCCTATAGCCTACATTCCAGGGGATATTTCTTGAATAACTCTCTGCGTAGCGCTGGATCTCCATTGATAGCTGCTCCTTTTACCAGATAATGAATTCTATCTCTTAACGCTTTAAGAACCATTTTCCAACTCTGGTACTCCTCGTTCTTGCAACTCTTATTTTTCATAATAAACCCAACGAGCTGAAGACCTGAATATAGTAAGCGTACAAACCAAAATCAATACAAACAATATCCAAGCCATAGCCGATGCCTTACCCATCATGAGCCACCTAAAACCCATGCGATAAAGATAAAGCGTATAGAAGAGAGTGGAATTTGCAGGTCCTCCCTCAGTTATGACATAAGCCGGAATGAACACCTGGGATGAGTAGACAATCTGTATTATTAGGTTAAACAGTATTACCGGACTTAACATGGGAATGGTTACATTCCAGAACACCTGCCATTTGTTAGCCCCGTCTATAATAGCTACCTCTTCTAACACCCTAGGAATACCCTGAAGCCCGGCTAAGAAGATAATCATTGGAGGACCCAGCGCCCAAAGACTCATAACGATAAAAGCAGGCAGAACCCAGAATTTATCGAATAGCCAGACGGGACCATCAATCCCTATTAAGGAAAGAAGATAGTTTATAATTCCAAAGTTACCATCAAACATCCACATCCACATCAAAGCCACTACAACTCCGGTTATTACCGAAGGCAAATAGTATATAGTTCTAAACCAAGACAGACCACCTACTTTTTGATTAAGTAGTAAGGCAGCCGAAAGAGAAATCAGTAAAAGCAGAGGAATACTAAACATGGTGTATAGACCGGTAACCCTTAAGCTCTGCCAGAAGAGAGGATCATCTGTGAAAAGGGTCAAATAGTTTCCAAGACCAACAAACTTAGGGGAGGTAAGTATGTCATATTTACATAGGCTCAAAATTAGAGACGCAATTATTGGACCGCCTATGAACAAGACAAATCCCACCAACCAAGGCGACATAAAAAGATAACATTCCAGAGCTTCTTTTCTCAGCAACTTACTATGTATTTTTCGTTTCTGCATAACGCTTATCTCTCTCCTTTAATTGTCAAATTCTCATCCTGGGGTAATTTTCATTGCCCCAGGAATTCACTATCAAGAGGAAAAAGTGAACCACCCCACAGCGGAGGTGTGGGGTGGTTCTGGTATCTTTTTATAAACTTACTACTCTGACAGTAGCTTATTGACTTTAGCCGCAATAGCACTACATACCTCTTTAGCCGTTGCTTCACCCATCCAGAGGTCCTCTAACGCACTTCGCCATGTTTCTTGTATTTCTCGATACTGAGGAACTAAAGGCAAATTAACCGCGTTACCAAAGACAAAAGGACTCAAATCATAGGGAGTATAATCTCGAATATAATACTCTCTAGATTGAGCTACTGACATTCTGGTAGGTATTTGCTGTAATTTTTGTCCTAAGAACTCTTGCACCTGCGGCGACTGCAGAAATTTCATAACTTCCCAAGCTTCGTCAGGATGCTCAGACTGAGTAGAAACGACATAGCTATTCCCTTTGGAAACTGAAATGGCTCCCGCTTTTCCTGCAGGCAGATATCCTATAGTCCAGTCAAAAGGTACCCCCTGCGATTTATAAGCGCTTAGCGAAGCTGTCCATTGGGCATAAAGCATACCCACTTTATCAGTCATAAACAAATCCATTAACTGCGGAGCAGGAGAAGGAGTAACGCCATACTCTAGATACCAATCAGCCATCCATTGAAGAGCTTCGTAAGCTTCAGGTTGGTCAAGAGTACATTTTGTTCTCTCTTTGTTCAACAGAGAACCACCATTAGAGTACACCAATGGCCACCACATGCCTTTTTCTAGGTTGGTGCCCCATTGATCAACTTTGCCATCTCCACTAGAATCTTTGGTTAACTTCTGAGCGATTTCCACAAAATCATCCTGTGTCCACTTTTTGGTATCTGGCAGAGGAATACCTGCCTCTTTAAACATATCCATATTAATGATCGTGGACAAAGTCGAACAATAACAAGGGAATCCATATATATCTCCAGTTTGAAAAGGAGCTCCTTCTTTGTACATAGCTTCTCGCAGTAGATAAGGAAAAAAATCAGAGATATCATAATTGTCCCTCTCTATATACGGCTGTAAGTTTACAACAACACCTCTCTTAACAAATCCTTGGGTGTAGTATCCATCAATAATCGCGATATCAGGACTATTACCCGCAGCTACCATAGTGAGTATCCTATCCTGGTAGGTAGGCCAATCAGGTAAATACACATCTACAATCTTGATATCAGGATGTTCTTTCTCAAACATTTCATTAACTTCCAGCTCATTCTGGTGCTGTGCCTCCCCGCACCAACTGGTTCGTCGTATAGTAACCCCCTGGGCTTGCGCCTGTAGTCCTATCAGTAAAACCGCACAAAACACAATCCCTAATAGCAATACTATATTTCTTCTCATGTTTTAACTCCCCTTATTCTCGTTTTGACTTGATTCATTTTTCTTTCTACGGAAAATCTCAAGGAGAAACTAATCCTTTCATATTTCTCTTTTACTAAAGGACTTTCCTTTGTCCCAGCTAGTGGCCTACCTACTTTTCACCTCCTCTTTGGTTTTATTTTTAGCTTTACTTTCAAGCAAGAGTCAAAGAACTTTTTGGATCAGAGTCTTCATCTTTATTCTATTCCAATCGCTTAATAACCCTTGCTCTAGCCCTCATTGTATGTTCTCGAGTTAACCTCTCTGCTAAAGCAATATTCTTAGATTCAATAGCTTGGGTAATCCCCCTATGTTCTTTTAGGGAGACTTCCCAAGAAATAGGAGCAGAAAGTCCTACCCGTTGGTATTTTCTTATGGGTAGGACTATACTTTCGTAAAAATAAGCTAGCTTTTCATTCTTGCTCATCTTGATCATTTTTCGGTGAAACTCAATATTCAATTTAAGAATTGCCTTGAAATTGTTTTGTTTGATTTTCTCTTCCATTAAATTATTTATTGAATCTAACTCAGATATTTCCTTTTCATCTATAATAGGAATAGCTAATCTGACGGCGAAGCTTTCCATCATACTCTTCATCTCGTAGATTTCCTTAACTTCCTGTACGGAGAGTTTGGAAACAAAGGCTCCTTTTCTTGGCACCAAAGTAATTAAACCTTCGGCTGCCAGGAGTCGGAAAGCTTCTCTTATGGGAGGACGGCTAATATTCAGTAACTTGGCCACTTGATATTCATTCACCTTTTCTCCCGGGTTGATATTTCCGGAGATGATATTTTCCCTTAGAATATCGGCAATTTGCTCACTCATTAATTTGGTTGCCGATAAATCTGTTTTTATCTTTAATTGAGACATAGCCATCTTGCTTCTTTCTCACTTTTCTTATTGTTTATTGCCTACTGTTTATTATTATATACGAATTTTTATTTTTGTCAACCCCCTCCCCACCGCCGACTTTTCCTGTCCCCATCCTTTCCTTAATATTATAGTGTTAATAAAATGTCCTCTCTAATTCTAAGCTAGCGTGGGTTTTACTAAATAACAACAAGAGAATCGAGCTTGACAAAAGAATTTATTCAAATAAAATTATAACCACAACTATAACTACATGGAGAAGATAAAATGAAATTCATTGCTGTTAGAGAAGTCAAAGCTAAACTTTCAGAAATACTAAGGGATACCAAAAAAGACGATGTAATTATTACTTGTTGGGGGAAACCTAAAGCTTTACTGCAAAAGTTAGAAGAAGAGGATCTTGAGGATTATATTATCTCTCATAGTAGGAAAATAAGAGAATCAATAGAAGAGTCCTGGGAAGCTTATAAAAGGGGAGAGAGCATAAGCTTGGATGAGATAATAAAATCAAAGAAGAAAATTGAAAAAGTTTAAAATAGTATACGCTACGCCGGTCCAGAAGGATGTTAAGGGACTAGAAGCAAGCAGAATAGACCATTTGCGTAAAGCCTTACAAAAATTAGCTGATAATCCTTTCCCCAATATTGCAGCAGGCAAGATAATTAAAAAATTAGAGATGAAAAAGCCTACTTACCGTCTTAGAGTTGGAGAATACCGGGTTATCTATCGTATCGCAACACAAAAAATTATTGTTTTAAGAATTATTCATAGAAAAGAACTTGAAGGAGAATTGAAAAAGTTAAGTTAGGAGATAACCTGAACGAACAACTGGACAAAAGGATTTATGACTTTCTTTTGCCAGGATAAGTCTAAGAACAACCATGCCTAAAGCACATATTTATACAGTCAGTGAAATTACTAGATACATTAAAAGGTTGGTAGAGGAAGACAATGCCCTACAAGATATCTGGGTTAAGGGCGAGATCTCTAACTTTAAGTTTCCCTCCCAACACTTTTATTTCGCCCTTAAAGATGAGGAAGCTCTTCTTTCCTGTATCATGTTTCAGGATAGAACAAATAGCTTAAAATTTACTCTGGAAAATGGACTGGAAGTTATGGCTCGGGGAAGTATCGGAGTTTATAAACCCCAGGGCAGATACCAGTTTTACGTAGAGGAGATACTCCCTGTAGGAAAAGGTGCTCTTTACCTGAAATTCGAGCAGTTAAAAGAAGAACTCAAGCAAAAAG
>JABUBM010000274.1_pt1 | contig 12308 bp, 10 predicted proteins | sample 7240321 | NCBI WGS metagenome assembly JABUBM01 (sample SAMN07256344, study PRJNA390944) | subsurface metagenome | isolation source: Methane hydrate marine sediment | place: Pacific Ocean: Eastern North Pacific, ODP site 1244 | collected 2002
AATGTCATCTTCATTTTCACATATATAATCAGTTAATTCCTTCATACCAGAAAAATCATATATCCATCCCATAAACATTAGAACAATATCATTTGAATTAATCCTTAGTTTTTCTCTAATTTTAGTTCTTTCATAGTTATTACTATATCTTTCAAAATCTACCCCTCCAGGGATACATATTACCTTTTCTAGATTTCCTCCAAGCTCAATAGCATAATCAAGTAGACCTGTATTTATGACAAATATTTTGTCGCAATTTCTGATATTGTAAGATTCCAATGCTTTAGCTAGAAATCGCATTGATCTTATTGGAATGAGAGTATGCAAATGATCAATTAAATAATATATGTAAGGGATTCCAAAACGTTTTGCAAGCCTAAGTCCTATAAATGAATTGATTATCCCAAAGCCAATGATTATATCTGGCTTAAAATTTGTGATTTCTTTGTAAATTGCAGCAAAATGAGTAACAGGTATTGAAAGATAATTAAAAAAAGGTAACTTAATCATCCCAGGAGTTACTACCGTAATTTTAGATTCCTCAATTATTTTTGCTTTTCCTTTCTTAATTCTTTTAGGTGTAAAAATTTGTTTTTTCCCTTCTGCTTGTTTCCAGAGAAATTCATAGTCGATAATTTTGATTTCGTGTCCCTTAACTGATAATCTTTCCATTAAATGGTGTTGTTGATGAGGTCCCCGGAGGTCCCAATCTGTCTCTTGTAATAGAAGTATATTCACTTTTTTCACGCCTGTGTCTATCTATTCTATGATTTAATAGTAGTTTTTATTTTTATCTCTTAGTACATATTTAAGAAATTTTCTCTATCATGTCTAAGATCCAAATGCCCAGAAAGAAGCAACATAGTTTAATGAAATTATAATAAAGAGTATAATTGGCTTGAGCTTGGAGGAAATCTAGAAAAGGTAATATGTATCCCTGGAGGGGTAGATTTTGAAAGATATAGTAATATCGACTATGAATTTCTCTGGAAACAAGCAGAAGGGAAAAAACAAATAAATAAGTCTGTCTCTTAATGTCAATATAGGAACAAAAATTAAACCCAAGGTTGCAATAAAAAATAGTCCATATAGTAAAATAAAAGGAAATATTTCTTCCTTCTTTATTGTTGAGAACTCAACAATACTTTGCATCATTAAAGCAAGTGCAATGATTTGTCCAATAAATAAGACGGTTACTCCTAATAAACTTAAACTTGGATTTGGTTTTGAAAGAAACTGAAAAATAATAAATGCTATTAATGATATAAAGAAAAAAATAACAAGCAAATATTTTCGTAGAAAAACGATAGGTTTTTGTATTTTTGATTTTTGATTGAAAAAGGAAAATACCGAATTTTTTATCTTTAGAAATGATTTCTCAAAATAAAAATTAATTACAGGTACAATTAAATGAATCAGAAATAATATAGAAATAACAGCAAATAGAAGCGTTGGGTAAATAGAGAAATCCATGTACGTTTGTGGGTTCACTCTACCTAGAACAACCCATTCTTTTAATGAAAAGCCGTCAAATAAATCAAACATACTCCTAAGAACATTAGTAAATTCTAAAATGATATAAGCTACTATGAAAATAATTATACTTGTTAAAGCATTTAAAATAATGTTAACTTTGTTTTTATTTTTCCTTTTAAAACTATCATAGATTAATGAGCTAATGATAAATGAAATGACAATAAAAGCATGAGGAGCATGAAACAAACTAAGAAAGGAGATTAGAATGAAAAAAATGTTCCTTTTTGTGACTTTTTCATCACACGCTTTACTGATCATTGGAATTGCTACCAGAGAACATAAAATTAATGAATAAATACCTATGATTTCAGCATTTGATATATGATTAAATTTCATTAGAATAGGAGATGTTAGAATTAGTGCTAAAACTATCTTTAATCCTTTTCCATACTCTATATCTTTTGTTTTCATAATTTTCAATGCATACAAACAAATTACAGAAGATATCAGCACATTAATTAATGGTGAGATGAAAATTATTGTAAATTGAGTACTCAATAACACACTGAATGTATAAAGAGCCATTAGATATGGGAAGGCAATATAGCTCATCACATAACCCATTAATGTTGGATCTTGGAAAGCGTTCAGGTTAAGAGTCATTCGAAGTAAAACATCTTTTATATAAGGAGTATCTGCTCCAATTACGCCTCCTGTGAAAGCTAAGCCTGATACTGATGTTAGATATATAAAAATAATTAGCTCCAGAATGAAAAAGTGATAATTACCCCAGAATATTTCATAGATTAAAATTATAATTAAAAAAAAGAAAATTATAATAGCTATTATTGATTGTGCTATAAATCCTTCAAGTTTAAGAAAGTTATATGAAGATAAAGATGAGGTTATTTCATAGCTCATAAAAAAAATTGATAGTAACACTATAGCGAAAACAAAAAATGAGGATCTAATATATGTTTTCTTCTGTGTAAAGTATGTTTTCATCCTAGAAATTGATTCCTTAAAATTAATCTGCAAGATGCTTTTAATCTTAATAAAATCAATTAATTTGCAATAGTATAAAATAGGAGGAATCAATAATATTCTATATACTGCTAGAATGAAATCAATTCTTTCAAATACAAAAAAAACTTGTGTTAAGAAAAACATAGAAAAACCAAATATAGCATACAATATTAATGAAATTATCGTTGAAACTACAACCCTAAGATGAATGTTTTTTGAAATATATTTACTTATAATCCATGAGCTAATCAATACAAGAAGTAAACTAAAGAAACCAAGAAACCATGGATTTATATAATTTACAATAAACAATAAAATTCCATATAATGATAGAATAATAAGGAGATAAGGAAAATTACATCTAAGAAATCTCCATGTTTTTTCTAGCACAAAAAATAGGCTTCCATACAACTTTATAATGTTTTCTTTCAAATTTATGACATTAGAAATAATTTCACTACAAAAATAGTAGAAATTAACTGTAATTCTACAAAATAAACAAAAAACAGAATTGAAGCTCCTTTTACTTTCTCAAGCGATAGATTTCATAATGAAATTGTTAAGAATAAATAAACGAAATTGATATGAATACCTAGATTTGTGATACATAATGTCCAAAAAAAAAAGAAATTTTAAGATTATTAGCTCGATTATTACTTATACAAAACCAGATATATTATATATATATAAATGGAATTTTTTTCTTAAATTATCAATACTTCCTCTTTTTATTTGTAGAATTAAACTCAAATTCAACAAATACCTATTTTAATTACACCAAGAGGGCAATTTTCATCAGAAGCAATAAAGATCAAATGGATATAGAAAAGCATTATTCTTAGACTATTAAGGATATTATATTTCTTCAAGAAAGTTATATGGCATTCGACATCAGATGAGGAGGGAAGTGATATAGTAAGAAGGATTGGAGAAAAAATAAAAATAGTGCAAGCTCCTGATTTAACAACATATCCCTTTGGTTATCAAGAATCAATAAAGAAGAAAAAAGAAAAAGATTTTTTAAAGTTAGCATTCTTAAGTAGAATATTAAGAATTAAAAATCTAGATTACGCTTTAAAAGTTTTAAAAGGAGTAATGGGAGATATTAAGTTTAATATTTATGGAACAAAAGAAGATGCAATATATTGGAAAGAATGCAAGAAGATAATTAAAAACCTTCCTGATAATGTTGAAGTCAAATACTTTGGTCAAATTCCTATGATAAAGTAATAGAATTTTTATCTGAAAAATCATATATACGTCATACTGAGTAAAGGTGAAAGTTTTGGTTATACTATTTTAGAAGCCTTATTGTCAGGATTACCTATTCTATTAAGTGGTAGAACTATATGGAAAAATTTGGATGAAAATGAGATAGGGTGAGAAATATCACTTGAAGATCATGATTCGTTTCGTCAAGTTATAAAAATGTGTATTAATTGGAACCAAAAGGAATATTATAAATGGTCATATAACGCGTATATTATGGTATTACATTTGTAGATGATGAAAAAGGAGTAAACGAAAGTAAAAACCTTTTTGAATTAGTGGTTGAGTAGTACTTTTTCGTCTAAATCAAAACAGATTCTTAATTTCATGAAAATGAATCTATTATAGAAAATCTAGTTGAAGAAAAACCAAAAAAGATATATAGAAAAATCTTTAAATTTAGTTCAATGTTATCAAAATTAATAGTAGGATGTAAATAATGAACATAAAAATCAATAATTTCCCAGTTTTTCTCAATAGTGAATTTAAAAATAAGAAATATGCTGTTTCAAAACTCAAAGAAAACAGTGAAGAAGAAATTAGAAAAGGAATCAGAGTTTTACTAGATACATTAGAGTGGAAAGAAAAAATAAGTAAATATTCTAAAATAATGTTAAAACCTAATTTCACTGATATTGAACACAAGCAAGGTGTAACTACTTCTCCAATTGTCCTACGAATTCTAGTTGAAGAAATATCTAAATGGAATCAAAGCATTACAATTGTTGAAGGGAATGGGGGTTCATATCTATTCAGTGCAACTGAAGCAGCACAAAACCACGGAATTTTTGATTTAGTTGAAGAATTTGGTGTTAATTGGGTTAACGTTTCAGAATTACCAACTCAGAAAGTATCAAAGAAAATCAATGGAAAAAAGCTAAGTATTAGGCTTCCAAAAGATATAGAGAAGTATGGAGATGTTTTAATTTCAGTCCCAGTTTTTAAGAATCATTGTATGACAAGAGTTACATTGGGAATAAAGAATCTTTGGGGCTTAATTCCTTCTGAAATGAGAATGTTACTTCACTCAAGAATTGATTATTACCTTCCATTAATAATGGAATACTATAATCATCAATTTACATTCATAGACGGCACAATAGGTTTAGAAGGTAATGGCCCCATATTTGGAGATCCTGTTGAAATGAAAACTTTTCTAGCAGCAAATGATCCTGTTGTTGCGGATATTATTGGTTCATGGATAATGAAAGTAAACCCAAAGAAAGTGTCAAATATAAAAAACTCTGCAAGGTATTTCAACTATGAAATTGATGATGTAATAAAAACAATTCCTTCATCAGGAACTAATTTTCAGACTGAATTGAACGTTGAAAGGATAATCTCAAACTACTTAGATCTATTAACATTCAAAAATAGTTTTATTTCTAGAGTTGTTTTTAATTCACCTCTTACACCTTTAATCTATTTTCTCTTTAATATAGTAAACGGTGACAGAACATCAATACCACCAAAAAAACTAAAACTAAGATTGGAAAAAAGAATTAAAGTAATACAAGAAAATTAGTTATAATTACTCTTGATAAAGTTAAGAAGGCATATCTAAGTGAAATGTTGTTATGATATGTGCTATAACAAGGACCAAACTAAATCTTGAAATTAAAAGTAGAAGAAGATAAATTTTAAAACTAAATAAATCTTCGTTTGTGATGATGCGATTTAGATTAATAATTTCAGTATTAACATTTGTTTTAAGGTTTTTAATTAGAATGCCTTTAAACTTCCTCTACTTGATTTCAAAAATCTGGCCTAAAAGAAAAGATATTTGGATTTTTGGAGGTTTTTCAGGTAAAGATTTTTGGGGAAATTCAAAGTATTTATATCTCTATACTTCGCATAATTATCCTAAAATAGAAGCAATATGGATTTCAAGAAATAAAGAGTTAGTAAAAGAATTGAAATCTAAGGGATATAAATCTGTTAGAAAATGGAGTCTACAAGGCATAAAATATGCCCTCAGGGCAAAATTCGTTATTTATGATAATATACCTAATTCTGTCAATAAGTATTTTGCTAATGGTATAAACATTCAGTTATATCATGGTATCCCTCTTAAGAAAATTGATATAAAAAGTTTAAGCAAAAATCCTGTAATATATAAATTTTGGAATACTTTAAGATATTCAAGAGGATTCAAAAGGTTGTTCTTTAAATTGTTCTTCCCTTATGTTATAAAAACAGATGATTGGGCATTTATCTCAACTCCAAATTACATAGAAGAGTTTTCGGAAGCTCTATGTATTAATAAAGAAAAAATAATTCCGCTTGGTTTCCCAAGAAATGATGTTTTATTCTCGTTAATAAAGGGGATGGAGATAGGAATGGATTTAACATCTTTCAAAATTGTTAAGAAAGCTTCTGAGGAAGGAAAAAAAATACTTATCTATATGCCAACATTCAGAGATACCGGTGATACTGCTTTTGACCAAATTTTTAATCTTGAAGCACTTAATGGTGTGTTAGAAAATCTAAATGCAATTCTTATTATTAAATATCATGCAGCTTCAAGTTTAATACATTATATCAAGAGTTATACAGCTCAAAAAAAGAATGATAAATTAAATTTCGTGATTTATGATACAGCTTCTGATATTCAACCCATTCTTCCATATTCAAATTTGTTGATCTCTGATTATTCAGGAGTATTTTTTGATTACTTATTTCTAGATAAACCAATCATATTCTATGCACATGATTTGGAGAAATATTTACAAGAAGATAGGGAATTGTATCATGACTATCATAGCTATGTACCAGGAATCATAGTCTATAATTTCAATGATATGCTCAATATGATTCAATCAATAATACAAAAAAACAGAGATACTTTCAAAAAGAAGAGATTAGAATTAAAATCAAAACTATATGAATACGTAGATAATGAATCTTCTGAAAGAATTGTTTCATTCTTACTAAATCATTATAATCTAAAAGATTTGAAAAACTAGTGCAAAAGTATAATCTACTAAGCACATTCAAAATTTAAAAAAGAAGTTATGCTGAGCTTCATTCAGTACAATAATCTAGATGTAGTATTTTATTATTTTAAGACTTTTAGAAAAGAATTAATACACTACTAATTGTCTAATATTATAACATACGAGAATAAAATGAAAGGAATAAATATTGCTACAGGAAAAGGATCTAGATTAGAACAGCTTACTGAAAATATTCCAAAATCTTTACTAAAATTGAAGGTAAAACTATACTTGATAGAATTATTGAAGCATTTAAAGAGAATGGGATTAAAGATGTTTCTACTGTTAGAGGATACTTATCAGAAAAAATAAATGTGCCAGACATCACTTATTATGAAAATCCAAAATATGAAGATATGAATTATGTTTTTTTCTCTAGTTATCAAGAGGACATAGCAATAATAATATTCTTTTATTACATGGAGATCTATTATCTGAATCTTCATTATTGTCCAAATTAATTAATTCTAAAAAAAGTGTATTTTGTTAAACAACGCAATCCCATTACCTAAAAAGGATTTTAAAGCAGTAGTTGAAAATAATTACATAAAAAAATAGGAGTTAATCTTTTTAGTAAAAATGCATACTTCTGTGCTCCATTGAATAAAATTGAAAAACAAGCATTTAACATCTGGATTGTAGAAATAAATAAATTTGTGAAAGAAAGTAAAACAAGTCATTATGCTGAAGATGCTTAGAATTTGGATTATAATATTCTCCTCTTGTTAAATAAAAGAGTAGACTTAAGTTTTATCTCTTACTGCAGATGAAGCTCCTGGTGGGAATTGTGCTGATTTCTTTATATTTTCCCAATTCTCATCAAACCATTCAATTGTCTTCTTAAGGCACCCATCAAAAGCTGAATTAGCTTTGAATCCTATGAGTTTCTTAGCTTTTTCATTTGAAGCAAGCATTCTGGGTTTTGTATCCCATTTCCTTCTCGACATAGACTTTAATCCAGCATCGTTTCCTAGTATTCTGTTGATCAATTCCGCAAGATAGGAAATCTTTATTTCTCTACCTGCTGCAAGATTCATTTCTTCTCCAACTGCTTCCTTAAAGTAACCTATTCTTAATAAACCATCTACGATATCCCCAACATATGTAAAATCGCGAGTTTCTTCACCGGTACCGGTTATTGGTAAAGGAAGTCCTAATTTAGCCCAATAAATGAAGTTTGGAATAACATTTCGATATTGACCTGATACTTCACCAGGTCCAAATGAATTAAAGAAACGAGCTTTTGCAACAGGAATATCATGTATTTTCCAGAAATAATTGCAATACAATTCGCCAAGCATTTTTGTAATTTGGTAAGGCGTTGTCATATACATAGTTGTTAGTTCTTCTACATAAGGCATAGGAGCATCAGATGGATAAATGGAGCATCCTGAGGAAGAATAAACAAAACGCTCTAGTTTTCCATAAATTTTTGAATACTCTAATAATTTTAGTGTTCCACACCCATTAGTCTGTAAATCTTTTTCAGGATAATCAACAGAATTCTGATTAGCGAAGAAAGCAGCTAAATGGAATATTATTTCAGGTTCTTCATTGAAGGTTCTTTTTAAATCAATATCATTTGAAATATCACCTTTAATAAAGAGCAAATTAGGATGATTCGGTAAATTCCATGTATATCCAGAAGAAAGATCATCAATAACAATAACATAAGATCCATTTTTAAGAAGTTCTTTTGTTAAAATTGATCCAACAGCTCCTGCACCACCAGTTACTAGAATTCTTTTTTTATCATAATAATCTAGATAATCTTCCATAATTATTCACCTATAATTTTTCTTTATGTTCAGGATATCTATTCTTCATCCAATCAACATATAGTGGGATACCTTTTTCTATTGGAACATCTATTCGGTGGTTTAAATCTTTATGTGCTTTTGAACAATCTATAGTTTTTACTTTTGTTGTAAATGGTTCTTCTTCTTTATATGTTATATGTGAATCATCAGTATCAATGTTTTCCAAAATAAGGTCAGATACTGTTCTAATATCGACTTCTCTTTTAGCTGCAATGTTATACACCTCTCCTTGAATGAAGTTTTCAGTTACATTAGCTATTGTTCTAACTGTATCTGAAACATAATCAAATATCCTCTTATGACCATTATAGACTACAGCTGGTTTTTTAAACAAAGCATGATATACTAATATTGGAATGACGCCTCTATATGGACTATAATCTTCATAAGGTCCATAACAATTTACTGGACGAATTCTAACAATCTCATTTCCAAACATTTCTGCAGCATTTAAACACTGTAATTCATTCGCCCATTTTGATATTGCGTAGTCATTCATTTGCTTTATAGGTAACTTATCCATTACATCCTCATTCATAATTCCCCTGCTATCACCATATACTTCAGCACTACTGAAATGGATTAGTTTGAATTTTAAATCCTTTTGAAATGTGAGAATGTGTTTTAATCCAATAACATTAGTTTTCCATAACAGTTCATAAAAATCTTCACCATTCCACCGTCCATATTCTGCTGCCAAATTATAAACAAATTCAAATTCATAGTTATTGAAAATATGTTTTAACTGTCGATATTCGCTAATATCACACCGAATATGAGACTGTTTAGAATCTTGTGAATGTACTAAATCACATGTAATAACATCATATCCTCTTGATCTTAATTCATTTGTTAAATTCGTTCCTATAAAACCTAATCCTCCAGTTACTAATATTGTCATTTTTTACCACTTCAATATGAAAGATTGTAAAAAATAACTATTTTAAATTTTTGGATGGTGATACTAGTAGATTACAATACACAGGACATTAGTAACTATGACATCCAATACTTCACTAAAATACATATCCATAACTATAAAATGAATCTGCTAAATTTTAGCAATCAGTCATGTTATCACTATTATGAAATAAGAGGTAATTCTCAAATATTGATAATATATTCAATTTTAGAATTGTCATTAAAACCTAAAATATCGATTACACTTTTTATATTATTCATTGAAATAGATTTAAAACTTAATTTAACTAACAGGAATCGAATATTATGATTCCACGAACTACTGTAGATATAGGTGAGGAGGAATAAAAAGCTGTTAAACGCGTTCTAAAAATTGGACAATTTGTCAAAGGTAAAGAAGCACAATTACTTGAAGAGGAGTTTACGCGATTTCAAAATGCTAAATTTGCAGCTTCAGTAAATTCAGGCACTTCTGCATTACATTTATCACTTCTCGTTTTAGAAGTAAAATCTGGTGATGAAGTAATTTTGTCGCCTAATACTTTTGAGCTACTGTTAATGCTGTAATAATATCAGGAGGTATTCCCATTTTTTCTGATATTAACCCTGAAACTTTTTCTTTGAATCCCCAATTTGTTAAAGAAAAGATAACAGACAAAACAAAAGAAATCATCCCTGTGCATCTTTATGGCTTAATTAGCAACATGGATTCTATTTCAGAAATCGCTAATTACCATAATGTTGCGACTTTAGAAGATGCTTATCAGTACCATAGAGCGGAGTAATATGGTCAAAGAGCAGGAGTCTTAGGTGATTTAGCAACTTTTTCCTTTTATCCATCGAAAAATATGACAGTAGGTGGGATGGAGAAATTGTTGAATTAGATGAAGAAACAAAAAAACCTCTATCACATGAAGAGAAACCCCCTTTTCCGAAATCTCATTATGCGGTTCCAGGATTATATTTTTACGATAACAATGTAATAGAGTATGCAAAAAGTTTAGAACCCTCAAAAAGAGGAGAAATAGAAATAACCGATTTGAATAAAGAATATTTAAAGAGAGATAAATTAAAAGTTGAGCTTTTCGGTAGAGGACTGGTTTGGTTCGATTCAGGAACACAAGATGGAATACTTGAAGCAAGTAATTTCATTGAAGCAATACAGAAAAGACAAGGTTTGTACATAGCGTGCATTGAGGAAATTGTTTATCGTTTAGGGTATATTAGCAAATCTCAATTACTTGAATTAGCTAAAGAAATGTCAAATTCTGTTTACGGAAGATACTTAAAAAGCATTATTGATAATGAAAAATTTGATAATTAATAGCAATCGAGTTGCCTAGATTGAAAATATAACTTTTTCTTGTTCAATAATGTAACGATAAATACAAACTAGATGTTTAATCTTAGTTGTCGCGTTTTATCTTTTATATAAAAAATTTATAAGAATATAATTCAACATTATGGTTCAACATTACAAATAAACGAGATAAGTAATTTATGTCCTTATTTAAATCAATCATAATGAAATTTAATATACTATCAAGCAAACAACTTATGAAGCAAATTAAATAGATTAAAAAGAAAATAGAAATAATATATGTGTAATTCTAGTAAGTGGTTACGCTTGGAGTGGTTCTAGTGCTGTAGCGGATCTATTAGAAGAATTAAAAGGATATGAGCATTTCAAACCTGAATTCAGATTGATTACAGATTCAGGTGGAATTATAGATTACTGTATAATATTCTGCAAAAAATTCTAGAGTTGTAAATGGTGATATGATACTTCTGAATTATTCCAAAAAATGCTTAAAGAATTTTCTTTTTGCATCTTTTAAGTAATTTTAATATCTTTATCATTCTTTTTGAATAAGTGATTTTTGATTGATTTTTTTTTATAATTTTTAATAGTTTCAACTATTTTCTTTCTAGCATTTGGTTCTAAATCTTGAAATAATAGATCCCTTACCCATTTTCTATTTTCTTTATATTTATCTATACCACTGAAGTACTCCTTGAAAACAGAAATTAAGTCTGAAGAATTATTAATTTTAGGACCAGGTGTAAATTGGTCATAAGGGTATAACAAACCTCTTTTTTTATTATAAAATTCTAATTCAGATGATACAAAGAATACAGGACGATCTACTAGAAGAAAATCAATAAAAACCGAAGAGAAATCAGTCATTACAACAGAAAACATATGTAAGTAGTCTGTAATGTCTGGATATTTATCGAAAGGGAATTCCCTTAACCAACTGCTAGAATTGATGTTACTAAATTTATTCTTGTTTTTCTTATTTTTAAAAAAATGCCCTCGAAAAAGCAATACAGCTTTATTTTTTAACATCAATTCGTCTAATTCTTGCATGTTATCTTCTGAAAAAAGACTCTCCAATCTATATTCAGAGTTATCTTCTCTATAAGTAGGCGCAAATAATATTAGATGTTCTGGTTTATTAGATAGGTTAAAGTTTTTTATGAACATGTCTCGTTTTTCTTCTAGATTTATTGTTTTTTGATTGTTAAGGATTATATCCTTCCTAGGTATTCCAGTAATTACAATACTTCTTGTTGTTCTTCCATAACAGTAGTAAGCAGCATGTTGTTCAATTTTAGAAGATACAGTGAAAATAGTAAATTTATTTAGAACAAAATATGTTATCAATTTAATGAATGTTCTGTTTTTGTTTACGCATTTACCCATCATTTTAAATAAAATACCATGCATCATGTTAACATTAATTTTTGGAGACAAAGCAAATAAAAACGTAAAAAACTCATGACCCCCCTGACATAA
>JABUBM010000275.1_pt1 | contig 12259 bp, 8 predicted proteins | sample 7240321 | NCBI WGS metagenome assembly JABUBM01 (sample SAMN07256344, study PRJNA390944) | subsurface metagenome | isolation source: Methane hydrate marine sediment | place: Pacific Ocean: Eastern North Pacific, ODP site 1244 | collected 2002
TAGCAGCTTCAGGGCCTATGTCCCGGGATTATACTTCTATAAAGCGTTTAAAGAATGCTGGAATAGGAGCAGTTATTACAAAGACAATTCTTCTTATCCCATCAACTAATCCTCAGCCCTGTTTTTATCGGGGAAATGGTTATTTCCTCAATACAGAACGTTGCTCCACCATTTCGTTGAAGCAATGGTTGGGTGAGGAATTGCCAAGACTAAAACAGTTGGATATTCCTATTATTGCCAGTATCGGAATGACACCCGCGGATGTCGAAAAATTAGCTATGCCAGTTGTTAAAGCTGGTGCAGATATGCTTGAACTTGCCATATTCACCCCATATGATTATCCGACGCCAATGATAGAGGCGGTTCGTCGAGTAAAAAAAGCCGTAGATGTTCCAGTCTCTGTTAAACTTAGCCATAACGTATGTGATATTGTGGAATTTGGAGAAGCTGCTCGTGAAGCAGGAGCGGATGCTATTTCAGCAATCGATGCGGTAAAGACTGGGTTACATCTTGACCTGAAAACGGGTCATTCTGGGTTGTTAGAACAAGGATTTGGCCGGATATCAGGTGAAGCGATTAAGCCTTTAGCTTTATATGATGTGGCCCAATTAGCACATTATGTAAAGCTTCCTATTATTGGTACGGGTGGAATAATGTCAGGTATTGACGCCCTTGAAATGATTTCCTGCGGGGCAGAAGCGGTAGGTATTTGTACTGTGACAATCGTTAAAGGCCAGACGGTCGTTTCACGAATTAATGAGCAGATGACCCAATTTATGCAAGATCACGGAATTTCCTCGCTTGAAGAGTTGCGAGGGCGAGTATTAGCTCAGATTGATTTTCCTAAATCGATAGAAGAACGTCAAGAATACGAGAAACGACCAGTAAAGTCAATTAATAAGGTTGCTTTTATTGACCAAAGGGCCTGCACGAACTGTCAAATTTGTCAACGGATTTGCTTTTATGGAGCCGTGGAGAAAGGTAAAGAGCGTTTTTTAATTCGCCCTTCTATATGTAAAGGATGTGGTCTTTGTATTTCTGTATGCCCCGCAGAAGCCATTAGTTACCATGAGAAAGGTGGTAAAAGCGAGTGAAAATATTTCTATCAGGAGGAACAATCTACTCCTTTGACGATTCTCAGCGGAGTATTTCTAAGGGTTATCTAGGAATCGACGATGAACAGATTTTATTTATCTCTGCAGAAAAACCCAAAGATTTTACAGCAGATCGAATTGTTAATTGTAAAGAATGTCTTATACTTCCTGGTTTCGTAAATTGTCATACTCATCTGGCAGAAAATCTTTTTAAAGGATTGATGGATGAAGTTGATTTTGAGGGACTCTTTTATAGCACTTTATTCAGTTGGGAATCTCAACTTGATCCCGAAATGGTCTATTGGGGAAGTTTAGCAGGGGCCTTGGATGCGCTAAGATGTGGAGTGACAACTGTTGCGGATATGTACCATTATGCTTCATCCACCGCTAAGGCGGTTTCTGAGGCCGGTCTTCGTGCATATATTGGACAGAAAGTACTTGGTTTTTCACTTAATTCTCCTCCCTACCAAACAAGGCATGGAGTCAACTACAACTTCAATTTTTTGGATTTTTCTAAACAGTTGGAATCGGCTGTCATATTTGCACTCAAATGGCAAGGGGTTTCTAACGGGCTTATTACAACCTCAATTGCGCCCCATGCTACAAATACCCTTAATCGAGAGATGTTTACCGAAGTAGCTGATCAAGCCCGAGAAAATGGGTTAGGAGTTCATCTACATTTAGCGCAAATGGCAAGTGAGAAAGAGGAGATTAAAGTCCGCGAAGGGATGGAATGTGTGGAGTTTCTTGAGGATGTTGGCCTATTACAAGGACCAGTCTTGGGAGCCCATGCCATTTTTCTGAAAGAGAAGGAAATTGAACGCATTTATCAGAATAAGGTATCCATCTCGCATAACCCAGTCGTGAATGCTAAGGATGCAGCTTTGGTAGCACCAGTCAGTGAGATGCGAGAAAAAGGAGTTAAGGTCGGCTTAGGTACAGATGCATTTCAAATGAATATACTAGAGACGGCCCGCTTCGCTACGCTTATAAATAGGATAAAAACTGGTAAACCCGATTATCTTCCCGCCTATGAAGCCCTGGCCATGGCTACTATCGATGGTGCAAAAGCATTAGGAATGGACGAAAAAATCGGTTCATTAGAGGAGGGAAAAAAAGCAGACATAGTTGTGTTTGACCTGTCTCGATTAAATACCCAACCGATTGTTGATCCTATTAAGGATCTTCTATATTATGGGGATGCAAGCAATATCAAATTAGTGATAGTAAATGGCGAAATTGTATTTGAGGGAGGGAAGTTTACCAATGTGAATGAATTACACGTACGGAAGGAATTTCTGCGAATGATTAAAAGACTAAAGTCTAAACTTGGTTAAGATAAGGAAAAAGAAAATGAAGAATCCTAAAGAATTTTCTCTAATAAAATTAAATGTAAACTGCGCACCTCATCAAGTGGGAGCAGATCCGACACGGAGTCTATTAGATTATCTCCGCAAGGATTTAGGATTGACAGGAGCTAAAAATGGATGTGATCAAAAAGGAATCTGCGGTGCTTGTACGGTAATTGTAAATGGTAAAGCAGTAAAATCGTGTCAATTGAAGCTGAATCAGTTGGATAATGCTGAGATAATTACTATTGAGGTACTGAGTAACGGGGATACCTTGCATCCTTTGCAGAAGGCCTTTATTTCCGAAGGAGCTATACAATGTGGCTTTTGTACATCGGGAATGATTATGGCCGCTAAAGCGCTTTTAAAACAAAACCCATTGCCGTCTTCTATAGATATTAAGCGAGCGTTAAAAGGGAATTTATGTAGGTGCGGTACATATCCAAAAGTCATTCGAGCGATACAAAAAGCAGCTACATCAATCAGCTCTGGTTCAGAAAAGAAAGAAAAGAAATATTCGCCACACAATTATATTGGAGCCCCACTTCCAATAAAGAGAGCTTTGGAAAAGGTTACTGGAAGACTGAAGTTTATTGATGATTTATCAGAAGAAGATATGCTCTTTGGCAAAATTGTCTGGTCTAAATATGCGCATGCCAAGATAAAAAAAATGAACACAGCAATAGCTAAGGAAATTCCTGGAGTACTTGCAGTTTTAACTGCAGCTGATGTACCAGGGAAAAATGTCTTTGGCGCAATCAAAGCGGATCAGCCAGTTTTAGTACAAGATAAAGTACGATATCTTGGTGACCCGATAGTATTAGTTATTGGTGAAAACAAATATGCAGCTGAATTAGGTTGTAAAATGGTGGAAGTAGAATACAATCAATTACAACCTATATATAATCCCGAGGATGCTTTAACAGAAAAAGCTCCTAAGCTTTTCCCGAAGGGCAATCTTGCGATTGAAAGTGCTTTGAAATGTGGCGATGTAGAAAGGGGAATTTGTGAGTCAGATGTAGTAGTGGAGGGAACTTTCACTACACCTGCAATTGAACATGCTTATTTGGAACCTGAAGCAGGGATTGGTGAATGGAAGGACGGTCGAGTTATTATAAGGGCTGGCAATCAACATCCGCAGAGTATACGGCGGCAGATTGCTCACATTATCAAGCTACCAGAGAAGGATATTCGAATAATTTCTCATCCAACAGGCGGAGCCTTTGGAGGCAAGACTGGTATCTCTATCCAGGCACTCCTGGCTTTGGGGGCTTTCGTAACTCACCGCAGAGTTAAAATTGTGCTTACTCGCGAGGAGTCCTTAAAAGCTAGTGTCAAGCGACATCCAATGCGATATCATTGTCAAATTGGCCTTGACAAAGATGGGCATATCAAATTTGTCAAAGGGGATATTTTGGTAAATTGTGGCGCTTACCAGACTTTTAGTATTCCGGTGGTTGAACAAGCAACCAATTTTTCCACTGGACCCTATATTGTTCCACATGTACACGTGACAGCACTTGGTGTTTTCACAAACACTCCTCCATCATCTGCATTTAGAGGATTTGGCGTTCCTCAACCAACATTTGCTATTGAGTCACTTATGGATGAAGCTGCCAAGAAATTAGGCATTTCTCCTTTGGAAATTCGTAGATTGAATGCTCTAAAATCAGGAGATAAAACGCCATCTGGTCAGTTATTGGGTCCCGATACTCATTTATTGGAAACATTAGAAGCTATTAAGATAAACTATCTCTCAGCTAGAAAAATAAACAAAGTTAAATCTAATTTTGGAGTTGGCATTGCCTGTGGGTGGAAAAATGTTGGCTTAGGACATGGTGAAAATGACTATGCAAATGCAGAGATAGAGATTTTGCCAGAAGGTAGAATTATACTTAGAGTGGGAGCGATTGACTTGGGGCAAGGCTCATCAACAATTCTTGCGCAGATTGCTGCTCATGAGCTTAAAATTAGTTATGAGTTAATTGATGTAGGGATGGGTGATACAGATCTCGATCCAGATGCAAGAGAAACAAATGCTTCTAGGCAAACTGTTATGTCGGGTAACGCGGTATTGGAAGCGATCAAACAGTTATTAAATACCGCGAAAAAACAGGGGCAATTGTATTGTCCCAAACTTCAGGGTGATATACACTTAAAAGACGGTTATTTCTTCGATGCAAAAGGGCATTGCATTGATATGTTTGTCTTAGCAAAGCGCTTATTTGCGGATGGGAAAAGGTTGTTAGCACGGGGGAAATATGTAGCTCCAGAAACGTTTCCCATTGGCTCTTCACTCGGCGATAGGAACTATTTTTCCTACGGCTTTTTTTCTAACCTAGCTATTGTATCTTTAGATTCAGATAATGGACGTGTAAAGGTAGAAAAGATTATCTCTGCCTACGATGTAGGACAAGTGATTAATCAATCTACATTAGAAGGCCAGTTAGAGGGAGGTGCCATAATGGGGATGGGGTACGCTCTTTCGGAAGAGTATCGACCGTATGGCCCAAAGAAGACGGAAAATTTAGGACAGTGTGGCGTACCTCGTTTTACTACTATTCCTTCTAAAATTGAATTACGGTTAATAAATCCTAATGATTCACTTGGTCCTTATGGGGCAAAGGGAGTGGGAGAGATGGCTATGATTGCAGTAGCACCTTCGATAACAAACGCGATATATGATGCCATTGGGATACAAATAAAAGACTTGCCAGCCAATCTAAAAAGATTAAGAGAGGTTTGGAGGAATCTAAATGAGAACATTAATTCATAATGGGAAAATTGTGCGTCACACTGGCATTATCCCTGGGGATTTACTAATTGAGGATGAGAAGGTTGCAGCCATAGGCGTATGTCTTCAAGGTTTGGGCAAAATTGATCAGATCATTGACGCTAACGACAAGTTGATTTTCCCTGGGTTGATTGATGCTCATGTCCACATGCCCTGGAAACTTGAAGAATTCGCATCAACTGATGATTTTACTTCTGGAACACGTGCAGCAGTTTATGGTGGAGTCACTACAATTATTGATTTTGCAATCCCAGAAAAAGGTGAATCTTTGTCCAAAGCCATAGAAAACCGGAGAAAAGAAGCGGAGGGGTTTTGCTATACGGATTTTGGGTTTCATGTTGCTATTAATCATTTTAGAGAGTCTCTCGTTGAAGAAATTCAAGAGATGGTGAAAGTGGGCGTGCCTAGTTTTAAAATATACATGCTTTATCCGGGATTGCAACTGAGAGATGGCGAAATCTATCAAATTATGCAATGGGTGAAAAAAGCTGGCGGGTTAATAGGTGTTCATGCGGAAAGCAATGATATTACTGATTTTCTAATAACCAGGTTTGTAAATCAAAGTAGACTAGACCCGTATTACCATTATCTCAGTAGACCGGATTTTGTCGAGGCAGAAGCAGTACAACGAATCCTTTTTCTTAATCAAGTTGTTAATGGGAAGCTGTACTTTGTTCACGTCTCATCAAGTATTTCGCTCGAATTAATTAACGAAGCAAAAAATCAAGGTCAGAAAGTCTATACAGAAACCTGCCCACAATATTTAATACTAACATCTAAAAAATATAAGGAACCAGAGGGGTATCTCTTCCTTACAAGCCCTTCTTTCAAAACAACAACTGATTGCGAAGCGCTTTGGAAAGGGGTTGAGAATGGGAAAGTTGACTTTGTCTCTACAGATCATTGCCCATTTAGCTGTTCTCAAAAAGGGAAATATAAAGATAATTTTACAAAAATACCGAATGGGCTACCTGGAGTGGAGACGAGGTTACCACTTTTAATTACTGAAGGATTTTGGCATAGACATATACCCTTAGAGAGAATAGTTCAGGTAATGAGTTATAACCCCGCCCGTATTTTGGGCCTTTATCCAAAGAAAGGGACTTTACAAGCAGGTTCAGACGCAGATTTGGTCATTTTAGATCCGGATACAGAATTTGTGATACAAAGCAAGAAACTTCATATGAATGTTGACTGGTCTCCATACGAAGGGTTTCGATGCCGGGGTTTACCATATTTAGTGATGCGACGTGGTGAAACTCTATATAGGCAAGGAGAATGGATAGCAAACAAACCCAAGGGGAAATTTATTGTGCGAAGAATAAGCTAAAGACTACAAAGCGGTTAATTTTGCAGGTTTAATTGATATATATAGGGCAATTAATTTGCGCTCTTGATAAAAATTTTTAAATATAAAAATAAGCACATAAAATCAATAATATGCAAAAAAATGTTGTTTAGGATGGTATATGATTAAAAATAAACGTTTTACAAAGATATCAGAGATTCTGAAAACTGAGGGAAATGCTTCAACGAAATATTTGGCAGCTATTTTGCAAGTATCCGAAGCTACCATAAGGAGAGACCTTACAGAACTTGCCAAAAGGGAGAGTTTCCCTATAGAGAGAGTCCACGGTGGGGCAATTTACTCCTTAGAAAAATCAGGTTTAGAACCAATGTTTAATATAAAACTTTCTCAATTAACGGAGGAGAAGAAAAAAGTGGCAAAACTAGCTGCTGAATTAGCTGAGGATGGAGATACAGTAATTCTTGATTCGGGAACTACTGCCTATTACCTTGCTAGTGAGCTGGTAAAAAAGAAAGGTTTAAAAATTATTACTGCGGATATAAAAATTGCTGAAAAACTTGGCAGATATCCTACTGTTCAGACCATCATTATAGGAGGAGAAGTAAGAGCCGGATATTTCAGTATTGGAGGAGAAATGGCTAATAGATATCTTAGCGAATTTAAAGCAGACAAAGGTTTTCTGTCTACTGATGGATGGGATCTAAATGGCACTTATAATTCCTCTATTTTTGAAGTTGGAATAAAGAGATCGATGATTAAAAGTTCTACAAAAACTTATTTAATAGCAGATTATAATAAATATGGGAAAGTGGCTTTAGTTAAAGTAGCTGATATAGAAGAATTTGAGACAATTATTGTTGATAAGCCTCCTCCTGAAAACATATTAAAAAGTTTAGAAGAAAAAAAAATAAAAATAATTTTTTAGAAAGGGGTTTTTGCGAATGAATATCAAAAGTAATTTTGGTAAGAAAAAAATAATTATTGGAATGGCTCATTTTACACCATTACCGGGGTTTCCTCTCTATAAAGATGATCGGGGGGGGATAGGCTACATTATAAGGAGAATAAAAGATGACGTAAAAAATCTCCAGGATGGTGGAGTAGATTATATCATGTTTTGCAACGAAAACGATAGACCTTATAGATTGAAGGCAGATTATACTAGTGTGGCAGTTATAGCGAGGACTATTGGAGAAATCAGCAGGGAGATTAAAGTACCGTTTGGAGTGGATATTCTTTGGGATCCGATAGCTGCTATCTCTGTAGCAAAAGCAACGGGAGCTTCTTTTATTAGAGAAATTGTTACAGGATCATATGTCTCTGATATGGGATTATGGAATACTAATGTAGGGGAATTATATAGATATAGAAAACTAATTGATGCTGATAATATAGATATTTTTTTTAATATATCAGCGGAATTTGCTTATAATCTTGATAGAAGACCTTTGGAGGAGGTAGCGAAAAGTGTGGTATTTTCTTCTCTGGCTGATGTAATACTCGTTTCTGGTCCGAAAACAGGGATTCCTCCTTCTTTAGAAATGATAAGAAAAGTAAAAGAAGGGGTTAAAGATGTTCCTGTTTTTGTTAATACAGGTTTGAATACAGAGAATGCAAAAGAATTATTGAAGATAGCAGATGGCGCTATTGTGGGGAGCAGTTTGAAAAAGAACGGAGTTACTTGGGATCCTGTAGACAAAGAAAGAGTTAAAAAATTAATGAAAGTTGTTAGTGAAATAAAATGAAAGATCTGGTTTTAGGCATAGATATTGGTACAACAGGAATAAAGGCTATTCTTATAAGAAATGATGGTTCTATAATCTGGGAATCTTTTAGAACTTGTAAATTAATTTCTATTAAAGTTGGCTTTGCTGAAGAGGATCCCAATATATGGTGGGAAAATATTCGCTCTATATTAAGCGAACTTTGTACCACAAAACATAAAGATAGAATTTCTGCTATAGGTGTGACGGGTATGGTTCCCACGTTAATTCTGGTGGATGAAAAAGGCAACCCATTAAGAAATTCTATTCAACAGAATGATGCCAGGGCTGTGGAGGAGATTAAATATATTAAGAGGATTATTGACGAAGATGAATATTTCTCTCTTACAAGTAATACTATAAATCAACAGATTGTTCCTCCGAAATATCTCTGGCTAAAGAAACATGAACCAGAAAAATTAAAAAAGGCACGCTATATAATGGGTTCATATGATTTTATTTCTTTTAAACTGACAGGAATTTCTCATGTAGAATTAAATTGGGCACTGGAAAGTGGCTTATGGATGGTAAGGGAGAAAAAATGGTATAAGAAAATATTGGATATTGCGGAAATCCCTGACCACTTACTACCCGCTGTTTATAAACCTATAGAGATAGTTGGTGAAACTACAGAAATTTTACCTGGTATCCCTGTAATTGCAGGTTCCGCTGATCATATAGCTTCTGCTCTTGGAATGGGAGCCAAGGAAGAAGGAGATCTTCTTCTGAAAATTGGTGGAGCCGGAGATATTCTTTTCGTAATAAATTCTTTGAAAATGGATAAAAGACTTTTCTTAGATTATCATGACATTCCAACAAAATTTATTCTTAACGGGTGTATGGCTAGCAGTGGTTCTATAGTTAAGTGGTTTAGAAATAATTTTACAAACAACTTGGAATTTGAAAAACTTACAAAATTAGCTGAAAAAAGTAGAGTTGGAGCGAAAGGACTTGTAATGTTACCTTATTTTTTAGGGGAAAAAACTCCAATTTTTGATCCTATAGCCCGAGGAGTGATTTTAGGTTTAGGATTGCATCATAAGACTGGAGACGTTTTTAGGGCCATATTGGAAAGTGTAGCTTTTGGCTTCAGACATCATATAGATGTTATCGAAAGTTTAGGGTTTCCGGTTAAAAGAGTTTTAATGTCTAATGGTGGATCAAGGAGTAGCTTATGGAGGGAAATTGTTACAAACGTTATAGGAATGGATACTATATACATAAAAAATTATCCTGGCTCTTCTCTTGGAGTAGCTTTTCTTGCGGGAATGGCTTGTGGTTTATTTAAAGATTGGGCAGAGATAAATCTATTTCTTAAAGATTCTCAATTGTTAAAGCATGATTTAGAAAAACATAAGGTTTGTAGTAAATATTATGAAATTTATAAAGAACTATATCCAGTCTTAAAGCCTTTCTATAAAAAAATTTACGAAATTGAAAAAGGAGATTGAATCTCGTGGGAATGTTTGAAAATAAAAATGTTTTTATAACCGGAGCAGCTGGAGGAATCGGAAAGGCAATTTCTATGGCTTTTGCCAAAGAAGGAGCCAAAATTGCTTTAACAGATCTAGACGAAAAAGGACTCGAGGAGTCTTTCAAAGAATTAAAGAGTAAAAAAACTGTTATAAAAACTTATCTTTTAGATGTAACCAAGGAAAAGATGGTAAAAGTAGTAGTCTCGAAAGTCTTAGAAGATTTTCCTTGTATAGATATTCTTGTGAACAATGCAGGAGTTTCTACTATGAATTGGTTTTGGGAATTGACAGAAGAAGAGTGGGATTTCAATATGAATGTAAATGTAAAAGGTGTTTGGCTGGTAACGAAGCACATCGTACCTCATATGATAGAAAGAAAAAAAGGAAAGATTGTAAACATTGCATCTATGGCTGCTAAAATGGGAGCGCCCCTTTTAACTCACTACTCTGCTTCTAAGTTTGCTGTAGTGGGATTTACTCAATCTATTGCAAAAGAATTAGCTCCTTATAGAATTAACGTAAATTCCGTATGTCCAGGCTTTGTAAAAACTTCTATGCAAGAGAGAGAAATTGTGTGGGAGGCAAAGCTTCAAAATATAAAAGAACCTGAAAAGGTAAGAGAGGAATATATTAAACAGACACCCCTAGGAAGACTGTGTTACCCTGAAGATGTAGCAAAAACTGTTCTTTTTTTATCCTCAGATAATGCAGATTTTATAACAGGGCAAGCGATAAATGTTACTGGTGGAGCTTGTATGCATTAGGGAAATTTTTTAAGCTTCCCATGATGAAGCCAGTTATCTTTGTAGCTGTCACATTAACATTAAGGATTATTTTTGCTAATGAGTAAGAATATTACTAAAGAAGTAGAAGGAGAAAGTGTTTTATGTCTCACAGTATTTTAGAAACTATGATTACCGTTGCTTTTCGTTCTGGAGATATTCTTAGGAAATACTTTGAAAATAATAATTATTCCGTATCTCAAAAAACTAATTCTTTTAATCTGGTAACTACTGCGGATAAAGAATCACAGAAAATTATTGTTTCTACTCTCTCTTCTCTTCATCCAGGAATAGCTATTATTGGAGAAGAAGGGGCAAAAATTGAAAAGCATACAAAAGTTTTTTATGTAGACCCTTTGGACGGAACTTTAAATTTTGTTCATAAGATTCCCTTTTTTGCTGTTTCTATAGGATACTGGGAAGATGGAAAAGCTTTAATTGGAGTAGTGTTTGACCCTATAAGAAAAGATTTATTTTATGCAAAAAGGGGGGAAGGGGCTTTTTTAAATGGAAAAAGAATAAAAATATCTTCCCCTAAATCTTTGGGAAATGCTTTGCTTGTTACAGGTTGGCCTTATAATAAAGATAAACACTATAAGGCTGTGGAGGATGTAAAATCTGTTTTAAATTTTACCGAGGTTCGAATTTTAGGAAGTGCAGCTCTGGAATTGTGTTATATCGCTACGGGGATTTTAGATGGATATTGGGAATATTCCTTATCTCCATGGGATCTTGCAGCAGGAGTTTTAATTGCGAAAGAAGCTGGGGCTATAATATCGACTACTTCCGGAGAGGAATTTGATCTATTTAAAGGAGATATATTGGCTATTACTCCCAGTCTATATCAAGAATTTATAGAATTAATAAAGAAAGGGGAATTCCCAAATTGACTTATTGATGGCAGGCTCTAAACATAAGACTAATAAAGTTTTAGACCAATCTTTGGTTAATGAGAGGAAGAATTTGCTGTATACAATAAATAAATAAAAGTGATTAGCTAGATAAAATTTTTAAATTTGTTATCCGTTAATTCTTCTCTCAAATATAAATGGAAAGGAGTTGGTAAATGGATATAAATATTGAAAATGAAAGTTATTTGAAGTTTGTAAAAAGTAAAAAAGTAAAATAAATGAAGAGGAGATATAAAATGAAAGCTAAAAATAAAATATTTTTAGGAATATTTATTTTAATGTTGCTTAGTATATTAATGATGTTTAATAGTTTTGCGCAGGGAAAAATAGGTGAAGGGCGAACCTTAGCAGTTGGTATTTGGGGAGGCCCCCAGGAGGTTTTAATTAGGGAGTATGTGATTAAGCCTTTTGAGGCGGAAACAGGCGCTACTGTTGAACTGGTTTTGGGTGGATCTTCAGGTCGTTTTGCCCGTTTATATGCAGAGAAAGATAATCCTACAATGGATATACTCTACCTGGGTCTTGGTCAAACCATGCAAGCTACCAAAGATGGAGTTATCGTACCTCCAAATGCGGCAAATGTTCCCGAGTATGATAATCTTTATCCTCAAGCAAAGTCTCCCGGCGCATACGGAGTAGCTTTCCTGGCTGTTGGGATTATGTACAACACCAACGAGGTTACGACCCCTCCTACTTCCTGGAAAGACCTCTGGAAACCTGAATATAAAGGGAAAGTTGCTCCCTTTGTATTTCCCGGAACCCAAGGAACCGCCTTTTTTGGT
>JABUBM010000276.1_pt1 | contig 12205 bp, 11 predicted proteins | sample 7240321 | NCBI WGS metagenome assembly JABUBM01 (sample SAMN07256344, study PRJNA390944) | subsurface metagenome | isolation source: Methane hydrate marine sediment | place: Pacific Ocean: Eastern North Pacific, ODP site 1244 | collected 2002
GCTATGAGATTGCAGTATTGTCCGCCGAAGTCCAGCACCAAAATCGCGTCGTGTTTCATGGGTTATCCCTTCATCATGCCCTTAATGCAGGAGAACGTCTTTTAAAGTCTTCTTTGGAGCATCCCAAAAACGAAGTGTGCAGTATTCTGGCTGAAAAAATTGTTTGTTGTTTAGATTTGGGTCATCTCTTCGATTGGAATGAAGCAGTGGGGAGCAAATGTGACAACCTGTTCTCCTTCCTCTACCATGGCTGCTCCGGGGACGATACCGCCAACCATGCATATGCCGAATCTGTCCATGCCTACAGGTACTCCAAGAACTGGCTCGTTGGGTTCTCCCAAAACCAGAATTCCTCCCCATCCCTTCTTCTGCTGGTTTTTGATAATCTTCACTGTTTTATCTCTTGCTTCAGAAGGTATCTCCCTCAGCGTTGCCAGTAACATGCCTGAGCCGGTTTTCAAAATCCTTGAGATGGATGTCATCTTCATGTAGACGAACACGTCTAGGGGAGGTATGGTGGTTCCTTCATATGAGATTATTTCCACGAATCGGATGGGTTTGCGGTTTACTACTTGAACGAGACCGCCATATGTGAAGAACAAAGGGATTCCAGAGTGGATTAGGATGCTGTCCAGAGTTAAGTTGCAGACTGTGAAAAGAGCAAATTTTCCCTTAGGGACAGATATGTCGCAGTATTCCTCGTTCTCATTCAACACCTTGATGTATGGCGCTGATAAAAGATTCATGCTCTGGAGAGCCTTCATTGTATCCACTGTTTTATCATGAAGACTGTTGTCAAGCAGTGATACATTAGCGACGACTGTTCCTGAGTCTACGGTGGGGTCGTAGGTCGCTGAATAGGCTAGGGACATGAAACGGGTTGTGGTGAAACCGAGCCTCTGGGTGGCGAGGGATCTACTCAGTTCTTCCAGACCATGTTGTGTTATTGTTCTTCCTCTTCTATCGTGCCCCAACACAAAGCCCTTTGCCTCCAACAGCTGAAGGTGATATCTTACAGTTCTCTCACTGAGAAGAAAACCTCTTTTTCTTAACTCCCGCTTGAGTAAAGTCGAACCCACGGGGCTATCAAACTCGCTCAAAATTCTCAATATTTCGATCTCTTTTCTGACGCTTTCGTTGCCCTGCGACATCAATGTATCTTCCTGCACGAAATATTATTCTATCTAACTAGTATTTTACTTATCAGTTTTTCATTTTTCGTCTCGTCTTATTGCTTTACTCAAGGTCTCAATTAATTGGGGAAAACCAACAATGTTCTGTAGGGCAGCGCCTATCCTGAAGCTACTCTTTGAAGTTCTCAACATCTCGGTCAACAACTGTTTGGGATTCAGATAGAATGCTCGGAAATACTCGAATATTAGGTTCCTTACTTCTTCGTAGGGAACAGGAGTTGGCACATCTCTGGGGATACAGATTTCATCTTCCCACTGTTCTTCCTCATTAAGGAGACCCTTTGCTACCAGATCATTCCATATGTCCGTTCCAGTCTGAGCACCTAAAATGTTGACGTCAGGCACATCGATGTCTAATTTGTTTGCGAACTGTAACGTATTTATGACCTCACGCTGGGTTTCGTCAGGAGCGCCCACAATAAAGGAACCCACAATTATGTCTGTACCCGCCTTTCTAGCCTTCCGGACTGCTTTCTCGGACTGTTCGGGCGTGATACCCTTATTGTAATAATCCAGAATCCTTTGGTTGCCGCTTTCTATCCCAAAGAAGATGCATCTGCATCCGGCATCCACCATCTCTCTGAACATGTCGTAGCTGACGTGATCCACTCGCGAGTCGCAGAACCACTCGATGTCCATTCCCGCCTTCTTGATGCTTCGGCAAAGCTTTGACACTCTCTGGGCATCGAGAGTAAAGTTGTCGTCTGCAAAGAGAAATTGCTCATAACCCTCACTCTGCAGATACTCTAATTCTGCCATAACGTTTTCAACTGATCTGGGTCTCCAAGCGCTCCGAGTGAACTTTCTGATTCCGCAGAAACTGCAATTGAAGGGACACCCACGGGATGAGAGGATGGTAGTGAACTTTTTGGTGTTTATTTTGGCGCCAAAAATCACTGAATCATATCCGACCCCTGCAAGGTTGCGGTCAGGGAAAGGAAGAGCGTCCACATCTTTGTTCAATGGTTTATCAGGGTTTGAGACTATTCTGCCATTTTTTCTGAAGGTGACGCCCTCAACTTTGTCGAGGTCTCTCTGCTTTTCTAGACACTGTACGATCTCAAGGTTTGTGTGTTCGCCTTCTCCCCTAACTACAATGTCCACAAAAGGATATTTCTCTAGAATTCTCTCAGCGTTGAATGTTGAGTGATGGCTCCCAAAAACTACTGTGATGTTGGGGTTTTCTGCTTTAACTCGTTCAGCAAGCTTTGGTGCCTCCTTCGCGGCGCTGAGCAAAACTGAGAAGCCTACGATGTCGGGGTCTTCTTTTTTCACCCAATTCGCTGCTTGATCTAAAGAGAAACGTTTCGCAGGTTGGTCGAGAACAGAAACCTCAACTCCGCCCGCTGTTAAGACTCCAGCACAATATAGAATTCCCAGGGGGGGCCAAGCTGTTGGAACCATATACATTGATTCTGAAGGGGGGCTTGGATTTATGAACGAGAACTTCATCTCTTATCGCGTTTAGTTATTTTATAAATCAAGTAAGATAAGTTTTGTCAAACGTTTCAGTAAACGATTTTCCCCAAGTTAAATGATGAACTGTGATTCTAACGTTCATGTGGCTTGTGTTGGCATTGTTCAGGTTATTCTGGGTTTGAATGTAATAGAAATGCTAACGTTAGAATTGTTGTTATACCCCTTAATTGCCTAGCAAACCAACTTCTTAGGGATATAGTTCATATTTCGTTGTTTGCTTTAGACGTTTTTTCGGTTTTTACAGAAACTGGTGATTGTGTATCGTTTTATTGGTCTGTTTTTCAATAAGTAGTCAGAGATAGAATATGACATACGTCATATTTAAATATTACCTTAGCCACAGTGTAAGTGGTTAAATAAACTGTGGATGAAAGAACGTGACAAAGCAGATAGTTACCATCAGGTGCCCCGAATGTGGGAGCACAAACTTGGTTTTAGATTCAGAGATGGGAGAATACGTCTGCCGCCGTTGCGGTCTAGTCCTCGAAGAGGACATCCCAAGCCAAGAAGCTGAATGGAGAGCCTTCACTCCTCAAGAAAGAGACGCCAGAGCAAGAGCAGGCACCCCAACCAACTACTCCCATTATGACAAAGGCTTATCCACGGTAATCCGAGTGGAAAAAGACGCCCTCGGTCGTCCTCTATCACCCAAAGTCAAACAACAGATGTGGCGCCTCAGAAGATGGCAAACACGCTCAAAAGTCCACGCATCCCAAAGCAGAAACCTTATGCTAGCCATGAGCGAACTCCAACGCCTCTCCGACATACTTCACATGCCCTCATCAGTGCACGACATGGCTGCGATAATATACAGAAAAACTTTGAACAAAGGCTTAGTTCGGGGACGCAGCATCGAAGGAATGGTAGCTGGAGCCCTATACGCGGCTGTTAGATTCACCAAGGTTCCTAGAACTCTAAAAGAGATCGCAGAAGCCAGCCAGCGAACCCAAAAAGAGATAGCACGATCTTACAGCGTGATAGTTAGAAACTTGGACATGAGGATGCCCGTAGACGATCCGACATACTACGTTACAAAGATAGCTGAGAAAGCCAAGGTCTCCAGCGATGTTGAGGGATTAGCCATTAACCTGATAAGAGAAGCTAAAAGGAGATACGCTACCACAGGGAAAGACCCTTCAGGATTAGCAGCTGCAATCATTTACCTTTCAGCAAGAATGTTGAAAGAGAAGGTAACGCAGGCCCACCTTGCCAAAGCGGCAAACGTAACTGAAGTTACTGTTAGAAACAGAAAGCGAGATTTAATGAAGAGCCTTAACCTGAAATGACAATAATTTCGAATCTTCTGGGCATCTGAATATTTTTTTCTTGATGCGCCTAAATGCGATAAAAGACTGATTTAGCGGAGGCAATAGAAGTAACAAATGTAAGTGTTCAACAAAAGCATTTAGAGCAAATGGTCTGTATATCTGGTTAGTTTTTTGTTTCTACCTTTTTTCTAGATTGCCAGAAAATGTTGGACAAAAAGCCTTTAAGGGTTATTGTTGAGTTTATGTTGTAATAGGAGCGACAGAAAGCTGTGTTAACGTTACGGAGGACTACCGATCCAGAAATGGATCAAGAACTCTACACACTCGGCTGTATGCTTCATATCACTACAAAGGGCATGACAACAAAACGTGGGAGGCTAAGCTGGATGGACGGAAGTGAATGCGATGACGGAGACCAACATAGCTGGAACTCTGTCCAGAAAGATGCTGAAAACCAGTCTAGGTCAGTCCCTACTATCTTTATCATTTGATATAGTTGGATTGCTAACTGGAATCCTGCTTGTTCTATATTTTGGTGTCCTTTCCATCAACGAGGCTCCATGGGCAATATTCCTTTTTCCGGGAATTCTGAGCGTCAGAGGTGCCGTAGGCGGTCTCTTTAGTGGGCACCTAGGAACTGGATTGCATTTGGGAACCATCAAAGCCACTTTTACCAAAAACACGAAGGACTTCCAAACACTTCTCCGTGTGATCATTACGTTAGCTCTTGTAAGCGGCGTCAGCGTGGGAACCGGAACTTGGATATTCGGTGTGTTTCTCTGGAATGCTACCATAATAGATTTTATTCCGTTACTAGCGGTGATTATTTCAACAATGGCGTTGTCGGTGGTGTTTGTTTCTCCCTTAACAATGGTGTTTTCTGTTTTTTCTTTCAGGCGAGGGCTGGATCCAGACATCGTTGTGTATCCGATAACTTCTCCAGTGTCTGACATATTTAACACGGACTGTTACGTCCTCAGTCTGGGCTTATTCTTTCTGTTCGGTTCATTTGGACGAAATTTGATTTGGATACTGGACATAATTTTCATTTCTTTTGTGGTCTACATTCTGATCAAAAACATTGGTGAAGCAAAATTTGTCGAAACAATTAGAGAATTTCTTTTGACTCTCGTGTTTGTGACATTGATTGTTAATGTTACAGGGTCTTTGCTTGGCAAGATCAGCGGGATAACTAGTTGGAGGAAGATATATTCTGTATATCCTGCCATAATCGCAACTGTTGGAGGAGTAGGCTCAATAATAGGCTCAACAGCAACCACAAAACTCGCATTAGGATTGATTAAGCCCTCGTTTTCCTCCATAAAGCAGCACATAAACGAGATAGGTGGAGCATGGTTAGCGTCGATAATTATGTTCATAGTCTACGTGATTTTATCCTCAGTTATTAGTGGTACAACAGCACTAGTCGACCTGCTGAATTTCACGGGTCAATTATTAATCACAAACGTCCTCGCCGTCTCAGTTATGATTTTGATTGCCTATGCCGTGGCAATTTACACGTTCAGACGCGGTTGGAACCCAGATAACTTCGTAATCCCCATAGAAAGCGCCCTAGCAGACACCGTGACAACCGCTGCTGTTCTCGTAGCACTGGCGCTTATCGTCTGAAAGCCAGAACCGTTTTTACTCATCTTCTTCAGTTGTCTTGCTGTCACCTGAAGCCAAAGTCTCAAAGTCAGCTTCTCCCTCGGCATAACCTGCAGCAATCAAAGTGTCGCCTGCTTTAATCATTGTGTCTGGACGGGGTCGCAACCACCAGTTACCTCTTCTGATAACCAGCACCCACATGCCTGTCTCCTCTTGGAGTTGGGCTTCTCGAATCTTTTTTCCCACCAACGTGGAAGTCTCTGAAACGGTAACCTTGGTTACTGTTTCTTCAGCCTCCTCTATTACAAGTTTCAAGATGGGGTGGGGTTCCAGTCCTCTCAGTACGACGTCAGCTATTTCCATTGCTGCATCCGCTATCTCCTCTGTGACTACGCCCAACCTAATTAGACCAAGGAAGTCTTTGGATTCTTCTGGTGTAAAGCCGCTGGACAAAACTAGTCGCTCAAATTCTGTGTGGAGGTTGTCCATGTGATTTTCTAGGGCTTCAACTTCTTCAGCTAACGCTTGGCTGTTAAGGAGGAGAGAGGAGTATGCGAGATCAATCATGAGTTCAGAGGTGTCCTTTAGAAACACGAGTTTGTCAACGATTTTCTTGAAGTGCTCTTCAGTTATGGACACTGATTTTTCCCTCACTCCATCTTTTTCAGTTTACCAGACGCTATTGCCTTCAGTTCATCGATGCCATGAGGTGCTCCTCTTGCAATTAAAACGTCACCTTCCACAATCCGCTCTTCATCATCAGGGTCTATGGTCCACTCTTGATGTCGCCGAATAGCTATTACGTCAACTCCTATTTTGGCGGCTAACTCTAAGTCTCCAAGTTTTTTGTTGACGAGGATTGAATCTGGTTTGACTATTGCTCGTGCCAATCGTTCTTCAACTTGTTCGAATGCCTTTCTGACGATGGGGTGGATTCCAATCTCTTTTAGAACAATGGTTGCTATGTCCGCGGCTGCGTCCGAGATTTTGTTGGTGGCTGCTGCCACGGTTGTCACTGCGATGAGGTGCTGAGCGTCTTCTGCGTCCCTCGCTGCCAGCATGGTGTTCATGTTTATGATGTAATCTAGGTAGTCTACCCTTTTTTCGAGTTCCATGACCTCTTCAGCGAGTTCATGGCTGTTGAAAAGGGCTGCTGAATACGCTAGATCGATCATTATCTCTGACACGTCCTTCATTTCAGTGAGAGCTTCGCGAACAGAGATAGGTCTATACTCAATTTTACCTGATTCTGCCAAGCAGAGAAAACTTCCTTAGATACATTTTATTGCACGCTATCAATTTGCAGTGTCGATACTATATGATAGCATGCAATCTTTTAATTTTATCGTAATAACCCGACTTAGTGCTTAGTAATATTTTGTTACATAGTGGTGTTGCTGTTTTGTGTGGATTTTTTGGGTTTGTATGGTCTGTTTGTTTTTTCATTTTCGTTTTTACTCTTGTTATAGAGGATGGTTGTGGAATATAAGAGTTATTCTTTGTTATACCCTGTATTTATATAGTGACGTGTGCTTATTATGAGATGTTGATTGGAATGGGTAAGATTCGTTTGTATGTTAGTATTAGGAAGCAGGGTTCTCGTATTGAGTCTGTTCCTTTGAAGCGGTTGGTTAGGTTGTCTAAGTCTCGTGAGAAGCGTTGGGTTTTCAAAGATGGTTGGTTGATTCTTGAAGCGTATGGCTGATTTTTGAAGCGTTTTAGTGTTTTTTGTGTATTTGTTTTGTCATTGTTTTTTCTGATTATGGTAAAGTTAACTTTACTCTACATGCCATTCCTTTATGTTGGCGTGTGCGCCACTTCACCTTTTCTCTGGTTGTGAGAGAAAAGTCAGTTTTGTGGCTCTTGCTTGTCAAAACTGATACTTGTAGGCGCACTTGTAGGTCTGCGGACAGACCGCATCATTTTCTTAGAAGAAAATGACAGAAATGCTTTAGCATTTATGTGGTTTGTTTGTTTGGGTTCTTTGTTACTTTCTTACAAGAAAGTAACTGTTATCTGATTACCTGTAATGTATAACCTGTGGTGCTGATGTTGTCCATTGGTCTGAACCACAGCGAAGGACGAGGAGCGGAACGCTCTGAGTCCTGAGCGTTCAGCGTCTAGGTAACTTTGGAGCGTAGCTGGAACGTTGTCATATCGCTCCGTCCTTTGGTGGTTTATTATATTGTTTATGTTTTTTGGCTCTGTCAAGTCTGCGTCGGAATCTTTTTCCCGTAAAAATTCGTCGGATATGCGATTTCATGAAGAGTCCCTATTGGGTATCGTGTTTAAATGTTCTCCAGTAAAGAAAAATTATGCATAACAGCTTATAAGTCACCTAGCATATTTTCATTATTGACTATAATAATGTCAGAAGACATCCTAGCCAAGACACTTTCTGTTATTAGCATTAATCCAACCACAGAACTCGCTACTGGGGATATGATATACCAAGTAGTGTTTGGGGAATATATCGATATAACACAGGAGTTACTAAGTCGTTTACCTCCAACCGCGGTTCAGCGTAGTGCGCTTGGAAATAAGATAGGAATAGCCCACTTAATCCTTTTCCTCAAGAAGACTGAGATTCCATATACTATTGGTTCTACATGGACAATTACCGTCAATGGTGATGGAGCACTGAATCTAGTGAAGGCACAATGACTCCGGAAATTATTAGCCCATCAGTTCAATTGGGCTGTAACCAACAAATAACCTATAATATACTGAAGCCCCAGTGTAGTATTATCGAATGTGGCACGTTGAATCTTGTTGATTTAATTGATAATTATTTCGTTGAAGACCAAATAATTGGCATGTTACAAGTACAATTTTCTGGAGAAATACCTGAACTCGGAATATTAGCACCATATCAACTGATTAATGTTAATATTGGGATTAATAACAACGACGCAAAACTAAAGCTATACAATATAGTTTCAGATAAGAAAAGATTGTTGTTAAGGAAGCCGATTGAGGTTACACCTGTTTTTCATGATGGCATGTGGACTATGGAAAATAAGGATTTGGACATAATTTCTATGTCCACTGATTATAAGGAATGCCTTAAAGATTTTTACGATGAAGTTTTTTTTGTCTGGGAAGAATATGGTCAAGAAGATGATGACAAATTAACAAACGGCGCTAAAGACTTAAAAAGAAAAATCTTACGACATATCGGAGAAAAGGTGTTTCATCATCCTTATGACATCTATTAAAAAAATTAAAGTTATAAAGAGTTTAAAAAAGAAAGGATTTTGTGTATCAGAAGGTGACCACAAACATCTAGTTTTTTTTAATGATGGTAAGAAAACTATGATTAGAACAAAAGTCAGTCAAGGAGGTAGGGAGATTGACGACTGGTTAATCAACTTAATGTCCTTACAAACAAAATTGGAAAAAAAACAGTTTATAGATTTAATAAATTGTCCCATGTCTAGTATTGATTACTTAAAAGAGATGCAAAAAAAGGGTTTTGTTTAAATAATGGCTAAAGTTGCTTAGTCTTCATCCTTACGTTTGAATTAGTGTTTTCCACTTGTTTTGGTATTTAGTGGCTTGGTTTGAGTGTCTCCGTGTTGTAGGAGATTCTCCTATTTTGGGGTGGTTTCTTGATGGTTGATGTTGATAGGGTTGTTAATTCTTCTGTCCAAGAGGACGATACGTTTTGTTTGTCGTGATTGTGTAGATTTGTTGAAGTCTGTTCCTAAGAAGCCTGTTAAGGGTTTGCGGAGTTCTTCTTGATGGTTAAGCTAAAAACTTTGTCCGTTTTGATGCTAGATTGTGTTTAAGATTTGATGGAGTATGTGCTTGTTATGTTGTTGACTGTCGGTGGTTTGTTGATACAAAAAAAGAGGGGTGTGGTTATTTGCGTTTTCGGTATAGTCTGATTCCGTCTATTTCTTGGATGTATTCGAATCCGTTTTCTATTAGGCTGGTTGCTTCTTTTATGTTGGTTGCTGTTTTGCATGTCCATTCGTCGTCTTCGTTTATGTTTTGTAGCTGAACATATTTTAGTGTGGTTTCGATTTTTTTGTGTCCCATTTGTTGTTTGACGTATAGGATGTCTCTTGTTTTGGCGTATAGTTTTGTCGCAAAATAGTGTCGGAAGTCATAGAGGCTTATCGTTTGTAGTGTTGGGTTTCCTAATTTTTCGGCTAGATAGTTTCTCATTCGCCTGTAATATCTTCCGTAGTTTTCTGCATCGCCTTTGAATAGCTTGTCGTTTGGGTTTAGCTTTTTTGTGTTGATGTGGTTTGTTATCATCGTTTGAAGGCTGTTGCTTATTTTTAGCGCTCTTGCTGAACCGTTTTTGGCGGTTGTTGGGTAGATAGTTTTGTGGTCTAGGTCAACGTCCTTAACTTTTAGGTTACATAGTTCGATTGGTCTTAGTCCTGTTTCTTTGCTGAGTGTTAGTTTAACTGATAATGTTTTTTGGGCTTTTGCGATTAACATATTTACGTTTTCTGTTGTTGGGACTCTTCTGAGTTTTGTTTCCTGTTTGTAGATTGGCATTTCCCATTCTATTTTGTAAAAATCACAAAACTTGTTGTAAGCTAGGCTTAGGTTTCTTTTGTATCCGTTTCCAGATTGTTTGTTTGCTATGAATGCTTTGACTTGTTCGGGTTTGTTTAGGTCTGCGTATCGGCTGATTGTGGTTAGTGCTTTGCTGGTGGTTTGGATTGTGTAGTCGCTTCTGTTTTGGTTTTTCAGTTTGATGAGTATGTTCAAAATGGTCGGGTTACGGTCAAAGAGCTTGTGGTTTCGTAATAACCCGTCTGCCTTACATGATTAGGGTGAGTACTAGTCCAGATGATAGGGGCATGGTTAGGTTATCGTTTATGGGACTGGGGAGTCCTTCCACTAGCATTCCAACGGCGGCGGCAATCAAAGCTCTCACTGGGTCGACGAAAATCATGGCGCCCAAGAAGGCGAACAGGAAACCGAAGATTGTTCCTTCCAGATTCTTTCCTTTGTTGAATGGGAGGCGGGTTCTTCCGAACTTCATTCCGAATATGTGAGCGCAGCCGTCGCCTAGGGTCAATGTTGCGATTGCTACGTAACGTATTGGCTCTGGGAAGATGAGGAGAGAGATTGCTATGCCTAGTGCGAAATGGATGGGGGATGTTGCGAATTCGTAGAGTTCCGTTTTGTTTGCTGCGCTCCAAGTTATTGACGAGAGGATGGGAATGTTGAATCCGCGCACTCTGGCGACTTCAGATAGGGTGTATAGCACGGCTACGAAAAGTATCAAAGAAGATAACAGGACATTTCCAAGAAAGTATATGCAGATGAAGGTTAACAGAAAACTGCCCATGTGAATTGTTTCTCTGAGACCTCGACTTCTTGACAAAGTATGAATAGAAACTGGTGGGTTTTCTCCTGTTATTGGCGGCAAAATTTCTGTCAGTGCGCCTTTTGTCACGAAGTCGGATTTGGCGGTTAGAATAAAATCGGGATTGTAGCCTATCCTCAACTTGCAGAGAGGAAACAAAGAAAGGTTGTTTCGGTCATCAGCAACCATTACGCAATCTTTAGGGGTTAAGTCTTCTTTTTCAAGTATTCTCTGCAAAACTACAGCTTTGCCTCCAGACTTGAGAACGTCGCCTCCTATGGCACCCGTCAAACGTTCATCCACTATCTCCAGTTCCAGACCATAAGCGTAGTCAGCCTGTAGTCTACTGGCTAAATCCTTTACGACTGGAGTGGGAAGACCTGAACTAATGAGCGCTGTCCTATACCCGTTCTTGTTTAATCTTTTGAAAACTTCCTCAGTGCCGGGCATCAGAGGTATTCTCTTATGAAGTCCTAACACCTCTTCTGCCTTGAGTCCTTTGAACATCGCAAAGATTCTTCTCAGAGCAGATTCAAGAGATAACAGCCCAACCTCGTAGAGTAATCCTAATGCAAGGATTCGTATGAAGCCCAAAAATCCCACTTTACGTGATATCTCAAAGAGGAGATAACGATTCTTAGGTATCAGAATCCCTTCAACATCAAAGACAACCAAACGTTCTGTTCCCTGTACCGTCTCCTCTTTGGTCATTAGTGCTTTCCTTCCGCTCATAGCTTGTCTCGTCTTGTTGAATAGGTTTATGGAAACAACATGCTAGATATAGTTCATAATATACCATTCAATTATGTGCATATGTTGAGAATTTTGTTTCCGTTGTCTTTAAGTATATTAGCTTCGTAAGGAAATTGTTGTGTTTGAGAAAACTGTTGGAGGTGTGTTGCGTTCGCTAAGTTTTTGGTTACCTCGGCGTGGCCTTACATCAATTATGTGCCTCATTTAGGCAATATTGTAAGTTCTATTCTTTCGGCGGATGTTGTAGCCCGTTATTATCGGCTAAAGGGACATGATGTTGTGTACGTGACTGGTTCAGATGAACATGGGACACCCATCGAAATAGAAGCTGTACGCCTGAATATCCCTCCAAAGCAACTCACGGACAGAAACCATGCACAAGTGTCTGACCTCTTCCAAAGGTGGGGAATAGCCTTCAGCAACTACACCCGCACAGAAAACCCTGTGCACAAAGAGTTTGTGCGTAACTTTTTGATGAAAATCTACGAGAACGGCTACATCTTCACCCAAGAAAGCGAGCAGCTTTACTGTCCCAAGTGTGACAGATTCCTGCCTGACCGGTTTGTAGA
>JABUBM010000277.1_pt1 | contig 12194 bp, 11 predicted proteins | sample 7240321 | NCBI WGS metagenome assembly JABUBM01 (sample SAMN07256344, study PRJNA390944) | subsurface metagenome | isolation source: Methane hydrate marine sediment | place: Pacific Ocean: Eastern North Pacific, ODP site 1244 | collected 2002
TAATCCTTCCCGAAGGGCTTGTAAATAAACGTCCTGAGTAGCGGGGATAATAATCAATCTAACTTCAGAATGAACTTGTTGCCCCTTTAAGATTTCTGCAGCTATACGCAAGTCTTCTATTCTACCGTTGGTACAGGAACCGATAATGGATTGATCAATCTTAATCCCTTTTGCTTTACTGATTGGTTTAGCATTCTCCGGCAGATGAGGGAAAGCCACCTGTGGCTCAATTTTACTAACATCAATCTCTATAATTTTTTCATAATGTGCATCAGAATCACTATTGTAAATCTGAAAAGGTCTTTTGGCTCGGCTTTTTACATATTCCAAAGTAATTTCATCCGGCTCAATAATGCCAGTCTTTGCTCCTGCTTCAATGGCCATATTACACATAGTAAAGCGGTTATCCATAGAAAGACCTTTAATTACTTCCCCGCTAAATTCCATCACCTTATAATTTGCTCCATCTACCCCAATCTTGGAAATAGTGTACAGGATTAGGTCTTTGCCGCTTACCCATTTATTTAATTTTCCAGAATAAATAAACTTGATAGTAGGAGGTATTTTGAGCCAGACTTCACCAAGAACCATAATAGCTGCCAAATCGGTACTGCCCACCCCAATGGCAAAGGCACCTAATGCCCCGGAAGTGTCGGTATGAGAATCTGCTCCCACTACCACATCTCCAGGAAGAACTAATCCCTTTTCTGGCAGGAGGGCATGTTCTACCCCCATCTTTCCTATTTCAAAATAATTCACTATTTCATACTCCTGAGCAAATTCTTTTAATAATTTACACTGTTCTGCAGATTTTATATCTTTATTGGGAGCAAAATGATCAGGGATTAAGCCAATTCTCTTTTTGTCAAATACTTGTCTGGCACCACTTTCTTTAAAATATTTTATAGCTATAGGAGCAGTGATATCATTGGCAAAAGCAAAGTCAACCCGAGCTTTAATTATATCTCCTATTTTAAAATTATCTATATCTGTATGAGCTGAGAGTATCTTCTCAACAATTGTTTTTCCCATTGCTTTCTCCTTATCTAACGAAATTTAAAATTTATAATTACAGCATTTATACTGACAGTTTCCGCAGTTATTATCCTCTTCGGAAGAGATAATCATTTCTTCCCCTACCCCAATTATCCAGGATAATGACTTTTGGGGTAACATCATATAACCTTTGGTTAGCCTTACTCCGATATTATCAGTGAGAATACTTTTGAAGATGATTTCTTGTTGAGACACTTCCCAACCACCATAACCGGGAGAAAAATGCCTACTCGTTTTAAAGCCCTGTTCTTTTACTTCTTGACAGGCTAATTTTCTAACTTCTCGACTAAAATCCTCGACTGCTACGGTCCCTACTGCATCTAAAGCTAATGCCCGAGGATATTCTCCTTGAGAGAATAATTCAGAAACTTTCTTTTCTAAAAAATCTCCTATGGTAACCACTCCTACAAGCAAACGACTTGCCCCTTTTAATTGGTTAATTATAGATTTAGAAAATCTAAAAACAAGCTCATTCTCTAAATTAATCCTTCCCTTTGATGTAAAGCATGTAATTTTGATTAAGGAATAAATCCCTCGGGGTTTAAAAAGACTATAACCTCGATTAATTTCCTCTTCGGTAATCTGTAAAATATTTTGATTGGGCTTTTTAACCTTTTTTTTGCTATATCCCTGGTATCGTAATGCTTCCTCTCTGGCTATATTTAATTTAGTATCTTTTATTATCTTCGTGTCTCTCATATTTTAATTTAATAAACGGCAGACTAAATTCATATCTCGTAAAGGAAATATATGAATTCCGGCTACTTCTTTAAATTTACGTATTCTACTAATAAGTTCTCGGGATATCTTTACTCCCTCCTCTACATCCTTCCCCCTCATTCTCTCTTTTATTTCGGGAGGGACAAAGAACCGTCTCCTGTTCCTTTTCTTATCATATTTCTGTTTTAACCCCTTATTTACTAAAAATTTTTTACCGAGAAATTTCCTTAGATTTTTCTGTTGCTCGGCTAATTGCCTTAATAAGGGCTACTCTTATTCCCCCATCTTCTAATTCCATTAATCCATCTACTGTAACTCCCGCAGGAGTAGTCACAGCATCCTTTAGTAAAGCCGGATGCATTCCTGTTTCTAATACCATCTTTGATGCTCCCAATAAGGTTTGAGTGGTTAATTTTTTAGCCAATTCGCGAGGCAGACCCATTCTTACTCCTCCTTCAGTTAAAGACTCGATAATTATATAGGCATATGCCGGCCCACTGCCTGATAAGGCTGTAACTACATCCATTAATTCTTCCCGGTGAATAACCTCCACTAACCCTATTGCTCCAAAGATATCTATAGCCATCTGAATGTGATTTTCATCAATATATTTTCCCGGACAAAGAACAGTCATACCTTCATTAATTAAAGCGGGTGTATTGGGCATAGCCCTGATTACCGGGATATTCTTTTCCAAACATTCCTCTATGAATTGAGTACTGGTAGCCGCTGCAATAGATATTATTAATTGCTTTTTTGTGATCACATCTTTGATATTAGAAAGTACTTTCTTCATCATCTGGGGTTTAATCGCAAGTATAATTATATCTTTCCCTGAAATCATTTCTTTATTATTAATATAAGTTTTAATACCATATTTTTTGTTTATCTCTTGGGCATGTTCTTCTTGGGCAGTACTTCCAGCTAAATTTTCTTTCTTCACTAAATTATTTTTGATCATACCATTAAGAAGAGTTTCCCCTATTTTTCCCACTCCAATTATAGCAACTTTTTTATTTATAAGCATAATATTTGTATTTCCCCTTTCGATAAAAAATGTTTAATTTTTAAATTAACCAATTTACCAACCCACCAATTTACTAATTTTCAATTCAATAGTTGCCCAGTCTAATCCGCCTACATCCCAGCCCCCATCAGTCTATCAGTCCACAAAATCTCATCTTAAGGCAAAAAAATGCATAAAAAGGCTGTTTATCATCTTTTTCTATTTTATTACAGTAAAATTGATATCTCCCCATAGACCCATTTTATCATCTTTTATTATTACTACACCCTTTACACCTTTTATCTTTTGGGCATAAACTAATCCTTGCTCTACATCTTTTCGAGTTTTAACTATATTACCTACTGCCGTAGCAGCAGCATCAGCAAGCAAAACAGAATCAGAAATTACAGTAACCGCATCCGCCTTCCCAAAACTTAAAGAAGGACCCACCATGCCAGAAGATGTGCAAACCCCTATATAATTCTCTTTTGCCTCTATCTTTAAAATAATTCTCTGGCTAAAAGGAGAAATCCCTGCAAATATACTCACTTTTCTCACCTTATTACTCTTAATAAAAATATCCCCACCATTTTCCACTATTACTTCAGAAGAATGATTTAAAAGTTCTTTCCCTACGAATTCAGCTATTGCTCCTGCCACTGAAGCCATGGGTCCAACTCCACATAATGCTGTTGTGTGAATCATAGACTTGATTATCTCGGAAGCCTTTTTATCCTGGGAATAGGGCAAAAGAGTGGTTTTAAATAAGGGGTGGCTATAAATATAATTCTCTATCTGTCCTCTAAAGTTTGAAACCATCTGTCGGGTATAGAAACTTAGTTCTTGATTTGCCCTTATATATAGATCACTTTCTGCTTCCTTTACTTGAAAAGAGACTAAATCCTTTCCTTCAATTAAATTTCGATATTTCCTTTCTTTATATTCTATTTTATTAGTTTGAGGAAAAATCATTGCTTTTCTTCTCGCTTACTTTAATCTTTTTTAAAAAATGACTTTAATTGCCTGTAAAGGACAAGCCTCTACACAATTACCACAAACAATACACTTTTCGTAATCAAACTTTAACTTAAAAGTTTCTTTGTCTAAAGATAATACACCGGTCGGACAAATAGAGATACAAGCCCCACAATCAATACATTTCTTCTCATCCCATAATACCTCTTGCTCTAATAGCTCAATCCCTACACCTATCTGCCTGACAAAGTTTAAGCCTTCTTTTATCTGCTTATCCTCTCCCTTTAGTTCTAAAACTAATTTCCCCCCTAAACTTGGTTCAAATTTTGCCTGTAAAATATTTACCCACAAGCCATAATCTTTTATCAGCTGATAGGTCACGGGTCTCTCAACATTTTGAGGAGAAAATGTAAAAATTACTTTCTTGCTTAACATTTAAATCATTCCTTTATTTATAAATTAGTCGATAGTGAATAGTCGTTAGTTGTTAGTTCAAAACTCAAAACTTTTTTCGTATAAAGTATTGCTTTTAATGAATTTCCAATAAGGGTTTAAACTTACTTCCATGCGGAAATTTCTGGATAGGTTCCTGTAATAAAAACTTTCCTCTTAATATTTCTTCTTTTAATTTTTGGGCAATTTCTCGAGCTTTAGCATAACTGGAAAGGGGAGAGGTGGGAACATCTTGCCCCTGAATGGTAATATGCCCCTCCCTTAGTTGCTTATAATTTACCCTGCCCAAAGAGGGCCTTTTTAAATGAGGAAAACTATAATCAATTATCTCAGTCCATATATCTTCATCTTTTACGGCCACATTTTTCATTATTTCACTATTCAAAATGGGAATTGGTATTCCTATGCCTACCACCAAAGTCACTCCGTATCCTTTAAAAATAGCCGCACGAATATAATCTGTACTCATCTCTTTTAAATTTCCAATTACTGCCAATGTACCGCCTTTATAGATTGTTTTATCGGCTTCACCTTTTAGCACTTGAGGATGAAACTGTGTCCCTTCCCAAACTATATAACCTTGTGTTCCACCTAAAAAGATGCGAGTTCCGATACCGATAGTTGTAAATTGAGGATCATTAAGCAAAGGACTTAACTGACCACTGGTACAATAATTTGCATTTCCTAAATCGGGAAGTAAAATCCCCATATAGGTGTATATTTTTCTTTCAGAAGTATTCACTGCCACATTATAGTTTTGATAACCATTTCGAGGATTAAATAAAATTGTTTGATTTATACTTTCCTTGGTTATATAACTTTCTATTTCCCGACGAGGGTAACAATCTGTACCCCGAGATATAGCCTTCAGTTTGATTTTCTTCCCAGAAATTAAATCTTCAATGACATGAGCTCCTCCATATTCCATCCCTTGGCTTTCAGAAAGCTGGGTAGCCCCCAAATAAACATCAACTGCCGCCAACCCCGCATAAGCCTCAACATCATTTAACCAAACTTTCTGCATTTGGATAGGAGGATCACTGTGCCCGAAATTAATTATTACCCCTGAGGAACACATTGGCCCAAAAGTACCGGTAGTAACCACATCAACTTCTTCCGTAGCCTTTTCTATACCCTTTTCCTCAACTATAGGAATAATTTCTTCGGCAGTTACTATTACAGCCTTACCGCTTCTAATTTTGGTATTAATTTCTTCATAGGTTCTTTGTATGGTCAAAAGATAGCCCTCCAATGGAATAGTCGTTAATATATACTATAGCGTATAGCGGGTAGCGTTTAGCGTATAGTTTAATTAACTGGACTACTACCCTATAAAATTTTTAGTTATTCTGGGAGCGGATTTATCCACCTATGGCACCACTACAGTTTTTATGATTTTGTAGGGGTCAAATTTATTCGACCCGGGTTGCTTTGGTAATTTCTCTAGCGGGTTTGATGAATCAAACCCCTACCTTGGACTTCCGGATTCTGGCTTTCATTTTCTTAACCAGCTAACCAGGTAACTAACTAACCAACAAATGATGTAATGTGTAACATGTGATAAGTAACGTGTAATGAGTACCTGTTTTTATAATTTCAGAAATTTAATCTTATTATACTCATCACATATTACTTGTTACTGTATTTTATACGATATACACACTCTACTACTATTATCCTCTATTCTCTTTTTTCTGTAAAGCGATTATATTTAACATCTTTTCGGTTGCTTCTATAGCTGCTAAAACTTGATCAGGGTTAATCCCTTTGGTAATAAAAGTTTTATGATTTTGCCACCCCCAGGTAATGGTGCACTGCACTAAGGCATCTGTTTTTCCTCCTGGAGGTATATTAACCGTATAATCCAAAAGAGTTGGCAACGGATAATCTATTTTTTTTGCTATTTTTCTAATGGCATTCATAAATGCATCATATCCCCCATCTCCTTGGGCACTCTCTTCTAATTCTATCTCTTTATCCTTTCCTTTATCTTTATACAGCAATTTAACTACAGCAATAGGCTTCAATTCCATACTGGTTACTATATTGCATAATTCCAATTTAAAGGTTTTTTCTTGAGGTGTTTCTAAAACATCTGAAATAATATAAGGTAAATCCCCTGCTGTAATAGTTTCTTTTTTATCGCCAAGTTCAATAATTCTCTCTAACACACGTTTTTTTTGTGCTTTAGTAAGTTCAATGTCAATTTCCTCTAAATTATATTCTAAATTAGATTTTCCACTTAATTTACCCAAAGAATACTGCCTCTTACGGTTAAACCGTTCGGGGAAAAGAGAGGTAACATAAAGATTGCCCTTTTTATCTCCATCTGCATGAATCCCAGCGGTCTGTGTAAAGACATTAGAACCACATATGGGTTTGTTAAAAGCTATTCGTTGTCCAGAAAAGGCTTCAACTGTTTTACTGAGATGAAATAAGTGTGTTTCGTTAATTCTTGTTTTAATTTTAAGAAAATCGTGAAGCCCAACCACCACTTCTTCTAAGGTAGCATTCCCCGTACGTTCACCCATACCATTAACTGTGCAATGTACTCCTTTTATCCCTGCTTCTACGGCTATCAAAGTATTTGCCGTGGCTACACCATAATCATTGTGGGCATGAAAATCAAAATGAAGATTGGGATATCTTGCTAAAATTTCTTTAATAAATTCATAAACTTGGGAAGAATAAAGAACTCCAAGTGTATCAGGTAACATAAACCGTTTTATCGGTTCTTCTTGAAGACTATCTAAAAGATAATAAACGTAATCTCGAGAATTAATCATTCCCTGAGACCAATCTTCCAAATATATATTACAAGTAATTCCCTTTTTATTAGCATATGCAACAGTTTCTTTTATATCTTGAGCATGCTGTTCTTTGGTCTTTCTTAGTTGATTTTTTAGGTGATTCATCGACCCTTTGCTAAGAATATTCATTACTTTTCCGCCAAAATTATAGATCCAATCGACCGATTCTGTCTTGTCTACAAATCCCAAAATTTCTATCTTCTCTACACAGCTCACCTTTTTAGCCCAATCGATTATTTCGGCTACAGATTGTTCTTCTCCTTTACTCACTTTAGCACTGGCAATTTCAATTCTATCTACTTTTACATCTTCCAGTAAAATCTTGGCAATAGTTAATTTCTCCTGGGGAGAATAACTCACACCCTTCATTTGTTCTCCGTCTCTTAAAGTAGTATCCATTATTTCTATTTTTTTGTTTATTTTAATCACTTCCTTTTAATTAGTCGCTAGTGAATACTATAGCGTATAGCAGGTAGCGTTTAGCGTATAGTTAAATAAACTGGACTACTACCCTGTAAAATTTTTAGTTATTGTAGAGGTGGATTTATCCACCCATGACACCACTACAGTTTTTATAATTTTGTAAAGACACGATGTATCGCACTACAACATATTACACATTACGGGCAGACACGAGATCTGTTCCTATTTTTTCTTTCTCTTGCATTTTTTTAACCAGGTAAACCAGGTAACTAACTAACCAACTAACAATGAGTATCTGAAGCTGAATTATAAGCTATTCTATTTACTGCCTTAAGATAAGCTCTTATGCTGGCTTCTAAGGTATCAGTACTTGTGCTTCTGCCTGTAAAAATATTCCCTTTCTCATCCCCTATCTTTACCGTCGCTTCCCCTTGAGCATCCTTTCCTTTAGTTAAAGCCCGTACATTGTAATCTACTAATTTTAGCTTAAATTTGGTAATGCGATCTATCGCCTTAAAAGAAGCATCTACCGGACCATCTCCACAAGCTGCATCTTCAAATTTTTTATCTTGATATAATAATCTTACTGTCGCGGTTGGCAAAGTTCTATTACCAGTATTTACATGAAAATAGTCTAGTTGAAAGGTCTCTGGGATTTTCCCTATTATCTCTTCTGATACAATAGCCTCTAAATCTTCAATAAAAATCTCTTTCTTTTTATCTGCCAATCTCTTAAATTCTTCAAACACTTCATTTAATTTTTCTTTATCTAAAGTATAACCCATCTCTTCTAACTTATTCTTAAGGGCGTGCCGCCCTGAATGTTTTCCTAAAACCAAACTATTGCTTTCTAAACCTACTGATTGAGGAGTCATAATTTCATAGGTAGTACGCTCTTTCAATATCCCAGCCTGATGGATACCTGCTTCATGTGCAAAGGCATTTTTCCCCACTATCGCTTTATTAGGCTGAATCGTAAAGCCAGTTAATTTACTCACCAATCTACTAATAGGGTATATTTGTGTAGAATTAATCCGGGTAACTTTATGATAAATATCCTTCCTGGTTTGAAGGGCCATAACAATCTCTTCCAAAGAAGCATTTCCTGCCCTCTCACCAATTCCGTTTATAGTACACTCTATTTGAGTAGCCCCATTTTTTATTGCTTCCAAAGAATTAGCCACAGCTAACCCCAGGTCATTATGACAATGAACACTAATAATTACCTTTTCAATATTAGGGACATTTTCTTTAATATCTTTTATTAACCTGCCAAATTCCTCTGGTTGGGCATATCCTACTGTATCAGGCACATTTATTATAGTGGCACCAGCCTTAATTACTTCTTCAAAAATTCTGTATAAAAATTCTTTCTCGCTCCTACTGGCATCTTCTGCAGAAAATTCCACTTCCAGACAAAGCTTACGGGCATATCTTACCGCCTCAACTGCCCCTTCTAAGACCTGTTCAGATGAAAGCTGCAGTTTATACTGCATATGAATAGGAGAAGTGGCAATAAAAGTATGGATTCGTGGCCTTTCGGAATACTTAATTGCCTCCCAGGCTCGTTCAATATCTTTCTTTACTGTTCGAGCTAATCCAGCAATGGTACAACCTTTAATGGTTTGAGCTACCAGCTTCACCCCTTCAAAATCCCCTGGCGAAGCAATAGGAAAACCGGCTTCAATTACATCTACATTAAGAGCTTCTAATTGTCTAGCAACTTCCAATTTTTCATTAGTATTAAGAGATGCTCCTGGACACTGCTCACCATCTCGAAGAGTAGTATCGAAAATTATTATATTATCTATCATCTTATTTCCCCCCATTTCGCTTTAACATTTTTACCATGAAGCATTTACTCGGAATAATAACTCCCGATTATTTTAATAAAAGTAGTACATTCCTCTAAAGATTTTAATGCTTCTTGAGTTTCTTTCTCGTGTAACCCTTTTTCAAAATCAGTATAAAAAATATACTCCCACGGTTCCCTTTTGCTAGGTCGTGATTCTAATCTGTTTAAATTGATATCTCTTAAAGCAAATTCCTTAAGACAGCGATAAAGCGCTCCGGGCTTGCTCACTACTGCAAAAATAATTGAAGTTTTATTATTTTTATGATCCGAAGATATTTCCTCTGATAAAACTAAAAAACGAGTATAATTATATCTATTATCTTGAATCCCTGAACCCAGAATTTTTAGACCGTAAAGTTCGGCTGCCCAATTACTCGCAATGGCTGCAACATTATTTTCTTTTACCTCTTTGATTATCTTAACGCTCCCTGCCGTATCATACACTGGAATTATCTGACAATGGGGTAATTTTGTTGATAGAAAACCTTCGCATTGAGCCAGTGCCTGAGGATGAGAATACACTTTTTCAATCAATTTAAAATCAATCTTTTCCTTGGTTATCAAACAATGCTCAACCTTTAACTTTACTTCTCCCACCGCAAATAATTCTTGGTGTAATAAAAGGTCATGGACCTCATTTATCCCGCCGGTCTGAGAATTTTCTATAGGTAAAATACCGTATTTAGCTTCTTTGTTATTTATCCTTTGGAATACTTCCTTAAAAGTTTTACAAAGTATAGGTTGTATAGAGGAACCAAAAAATTCAATAGCGGCAATCTCGCTAAAGGCTCCCCTTTCTCCCTGGAATGCTACCCTATTTTGCAAATTTTTCACCTCGCTTATTAATTCACCGATTCACCGATTGGTCAATTAAATTAGTCGATAGTGAATAGTCGTTAGTCGTTAGTTAAAATCTTTTGTAAAAACTTTTTACTTATCTAATCCAACAATCTAACAGTTATGCAGTTTTTTGTTTTTATGCAGTATTAACTAAATACTATTCACTAAAAATGCTAACTACTAATTATTCTTCAAGCTATACGCAATACGATATTATTCTTCTATCCAGGGCATCATGCTTCGCAGCTTTTTCCCCACTTTTTCAATAAGAAAATTAGCTTCTTTATTGCGCATTGCTCTAAAGTAAGGTCTCCCCACCTGATTTTCGATAAGCCAATCTTTGGCAAACCCTCCGTTTTGTATTTCTGTCAATACTTTTTTCATTTCCTTTCTTGTTTCTTCAGTTATAATTCTCTTTCCCACCTTTAAATCTCCATATTCAGCAGTATTACTAACACAATCTCGCATAAGAGTAATTCCACCTTTGTAGATTAAATCCACTATTAATTTTAATTCGTGAAGACATTCAAAATAAGCAATCTCCGGTTGATATCCAGCTTCTATTAAAGTATCAAAAGCAGCTTGAATCAAGGAGGTAACTCCTCCACAAAGAATTACTTGCTCACCAAACAGATCAGTTTCGGTCTCTTCTTTAAAGGTGGTCTCTATCGTCCCTGCCCGAGTTCCCCCTATTGCCTGGGAATAGGCTAACCCAATTTCTTTAGCTTTACCTGAATAATCCTGATACACAGCTATCAAATTAGGAACACCTTTACTCTGAACATACATCTCCCGCACTAATTGACCCGGGCTCTTAGGTGCAATCATAATTACATCCACATTATTAGGAGGAATAATTTGACCAAAATGGATATTAAAGCCGTGAGAAAACATTAAGGCATTACCTTCCTGTAGATTTTTCTCAATCCCTTCTTGATAATAGACTTTCGTCTGTATTTCATCAGGAATTAACATTTGAATAACATCTGCCTCTTTAGTCGCCTCAAAAATACTCATTGCTTTTAATCCATCTTTTTCAGCTTTGTTCCAATCTGGATATTTATCTCGAGGACCCGCTCCAATAACAACTTTTAGTCCACTATCATGCAAATTAAGGGCTTGTGCTCGACCTTGGTTTCCATAACCAATTACAGCCACAGTCTTTCCTTCTAAATATTCTTTTTTTACATCCTTGTCATAATAAATCTTAGCCATTTTTTTAATACTCCTTCTTGTTTTAATTTTTTATCTAATTTTTAAAACCGATCAGTTTTACATATTGCTCTTATTGTTTTTAATCAATCTATTTTATATTTTAAAAATGTTCATTTGGCTTATTTGTTTAATCCAGAAGTACTTACGCTCCCTCTGGGTAGGGCAATTTTGCCGGTCCGAACAACCTCTTTTAAACCAAAAGGACGCAATAGTTCAATTAGAGCATTAATCTTATCTTCTGTACCGGTAGTTTCGATAGTCATTATTTGATTATTCACATCGATTATATTAGCCCTAAAAATATCTACCGTTTGTATTATCTCCGAGCGAGCGGGTAAGGAATTTGTATTTACTTTAATTAAGGCTAATTCTCTTTCAACTGAATTTTTAGGAAAAATATCCTTAACTCTAATTACATCAATTAATTTATTAAGCTGTTTGGTTATTTGTTCTAAAACCCGCTCATCTCCTTCGACTATAATAGTCATCCTGGAAATACCGGTTTCCTCGGTATGACCAACTGCCAGACTTTCGATATTAAAACCACGACGGGTAAACAAACTGGCTACTCTCGCCAAGACACCGGGATGATCTTTAACTAAAACTGCTATAGTATGCCTCATAATTTATCAACTCCTATCATTTTAGATATAGGTGAGTTTGGAGCCACCATAGGAAATACATTTTCTTCTTTAGGGATAATACAATCAATTAAAACAAATTTATCTAAAGAAAGGGCTTTTTCTAAAGCAGGATATAATTCTTGTTTTTTATTCACTCTTATTCCCGTTCCTCCATAAGCTTCAACTAACTTTACAAAATCAGGATTGCCATTTAAAGT
>JABUBM010000278.1_pt1 | contig 12179 bp, 7 predicted proteins | sample 7240321 | NCBI WGS metagenome assembly JABUBM01 (sample SAMN07256344, study PRJNA390944) | subsurface metagenome | isolation source: Methane hydrate marine sediment | place: Pacific Ocean: Eastern North Pacific, ODP site 1244 | collected 2002
TAGGGGGCACTGGAACCGCTAAGTAACGGGGTGGCTGGTGCCTTTTAGGTTTGACAGTTGTGTAGCCGAACAATAAATAAAGGAAGGAGGTGTCATATGGCAACCTATGTTATTCTTAGCCGAATTTCCCCTGAGGCATTCCGAGACCCCAAGGACTTCAAGAAACTAGCTGATGCAGTGTCAGCAAAGATTAAGCGTGACTGTTCTGGAGTTACCTGGAAAGATAGTTATGCTACTTTGGGGCGATTTGATGTCGTTGATATTGTCGAGTCGGATGACCTGAAGGAGGTTGAAAAGGCGGCCATGATCATCCGCGCCTACGGGCACTCGACAACCGAGACGTTACCGGCGACACCGTGGAAAGAATTCCTGGCAAACCTTTAGACAGATTGTTTGAACAAGGCCAACAAGGGAATAACTGACAAGGCACAAACGGATTTTAGTCAGCTGGCTGCAATGATAACAGTTAGAGGTTAGCGCTAGTATGTGCCTATGAGCTGACCCTTGACGAGGACGTGTCCTTACATAGCGACGATAAGTTGCTTCTTAGATACACCCGCGTTTAGGTCTAAGGGTTCGTCCAGTGCGTAAACGGTGGAGCGATACCGATGGGGTCGGCCTGGGGGTGGACATGGCCCCCCATAACCGACTCTACCAAAGTCGTTCTTCCCCTGTAAAACGCCGCTGGTGAGTTCTGGTCGAGTAGGTAGAGCCTCTGGCAACTCGCGGGTATCAGATGGGATATTGAATAAGATCCAGTGTGTGAACACACGGCCAGGAGCTTCTGGATCATCCACTATAAGTGCGAGAGACTTGGCCCCTGCAGGTAGTTCGCTCCACTCAATCAGTGGAGTCGGTATTAGCTTTTGGAGCTAAAACGTGTTGTCTCTGCACGAAAGGTCTGTATGCTAGGCCTTCTACGCCGAAGGCACCTGTGGAGGTGAGTTTGAAGATTGCCAGATCAGCAATTCATGCATTGGTCCCTTCACCGCCATAGGAACAGGGACAGTAATCAAGAACTCATCAATAGAGCACTCGGTAATCCTAGAGGGCTGCCATGTCCTAGCAGTGGGGCATTTGGCCGATAGTATTATTGGCAGGAGTAGCGCTAATAGCCAGCGAGCAAAGGAGGCAACGTGAAGGTGCTTCTGATCTCAAATATCGATTTCCCGGTTTCGGGTGATTTGAAGTATGGCGCGACGCAGAGGGTAGTGTACGCTCTGGCAACGGGGCTTCAAGAACTGGGGGCTCAGGTTACTGTCTGCTGCTCCGGCGGCTCAGATGAACTGGAGGGAGCACGCTATGTAACGGTGGAGCGAGCTCTAGGGCAGGCCGTGGGAGACTTACATACTGATCGTGAGGCGCACGAGCGCCACCTGGGGTTGAGTCTGGAGCGGGCTCTTTCCGCGAGAGCTGACATAGTGCACGACCATTCTTTCCTCCTGCTGTCCGATGCGTACCGCCGTTACGAAGCAGTCCTTCACATGCCGATCCTGACGACTTTGCATGGAGCCATCACGGCCGATGGCAACTTAGAAAAATGCGGTATTTACAGACAACGTGCGAGGTCTAATGTCTTCTTCAGCTGCCTTAGCCAACATCAAGCTGCATTATATCAGCCCCACATAAATGTTAGTGCCGTAATTCATAATGGAATCTTTGTCGATAATTACCACCTTCAGGGGGAGAAGAAGGACTATTTGTTTAGTCTTGGTAGGATTGCCCATCGCAAAGGGCAGGATACCGCCATAGAGGTGGCAGAAAGAGCTGGCCTAAAGCTGATTCTTGCAGGCAATATTGTTGAGCCGGACTATTTTGACCAGTTCCGTTCACGGCTGAGATTAATGCCCCACATCGGGACGGTCCCGGTGACGCCTTCCTATCTTGCAGAGGTTGTCGAACCAGTGTTGGCTTGCCCCGAACCCGCTGTTTATATCGGCCAGCTAGACGACAGGCAGAAAGATATGTGGTTCGGATATGCCCGTAGTTTCCTGATGCCTGTTCGCTGGGATGAACCGCTTGGTCTGGTGCCCCTGGAGGCAATGGCATGCGGCACGCCCGTTTTAGCGTTCAATCGGGGCGGCATTCCTGAAATTGTGGTCAACAAGAAGACAGGCTTCTTACTTGACACTGTCGATGAAATGGTTGAGGCCGTCAGCAAAGTAGGCGAAATTGATCCACTAGAATGCAGAAGACATGTAGAGCAGCACTTCAGCAGTCGGGCTATGGCCTTAGAGCACTTGAAATTGTATCAGGAGTTGCTCAGCTCAACATGAGGCGGCGCCGCGGCATGGTTAAGAGATATCCCCAGCGGCATAAAGACCTAGCAGCAAAAATCGACTTGCTACTATCAAATGCCGAACTTAGAGAGACCGTGGAATAAGCGCGCTAGGGAGACCGCAAAAAACTTTCATTGGATCGGATAGCTAAGAAGACCATAGAGGTGTATAATAGCGTATTAAACTGAGAAGGGAGAGTAACCTAACAAATAATATGCCGAGAGATTTACCTGTGGGCAATGGGAACCTGCTTATCAACTTTGATACCAACTATAATATCCGCGACATCTACTACCCTTATGTTGGTAAGGAGAATCATAGCGAGGGCTGTGTCTCTCGCAGCGGCGTCTGGGTTGACGGACGCTTCACCTGTATAGACGACCCATGCTGGCGAAAGAACATGGTGTATGAGGCAGAAACCTTGGTTACCGAAGTTACTGCCACTAACGATGCACTAGGACTCACCCTGACCTTCCACGATGTTGTTGATTTTCACCGTGACATTTTCCTGAGGCAGGTCGACATTACCAATCATGAGGACCGCCCCCGTGACGTGCGTTTGTTTTTCCACTACGATTTCCGCATTTTGGGCAACGAGGTCGGCGACACTATCTATTACCACCCCGAGCTAAAAGGCCTCGTAGCTTATAAGGAAAACCGCTATTTCCTGGCGAGTGGCAAAGCTGGTGGAGAAGCTGGCATTAACCAGTGGACGACGGGAAGTAAAGAATTGACAAGGAAAGGGGCAATATGGCGTGATGCCGAGGATGGCCGCTTAGAACGGGTCCCTCTTGCCCATGGATTCACCGAGGGCATCATTGGACTCCATACCCCTGCCGTGCCGGCTAACGGTAATGCCACCGTATACCACTGGCTAGCCGCAAGTAACCGCTTCCACGGAATTGAGGAGCTTAACGACCTCGTGACTGAGCGCGGCCCTGAGTCATTCATCGTGCGCACCCGCGACTACTGGCGAGCTTGGGTGAACAAGGAGTCCGTGGACTTCATTGACCTGCCAGAGCCGATAATAAGCCTATACAAACGCAGTTTGCTCATCATGCGCACGCAGATTGACAACCGTGGCGCTATTATCGCTGCGACTGACTCCGATATCACTAGTTTCTTGCGTGACACCTATTCTTACGTTTGGGGTCGTGACGGTGCTTTCGTGGCAACGGCGCTTGACCTAGCTGGCTACGGAGAGGTTAGCCGTAACTTCTTCCAGTTTTGCGCCAACACTATCACCAGTGAGGGATACCTGCTTCATAAATATACAGCTGACGGAGCCCTGGCTTGCCACTGGATGCCTTGGGCCGATGAGGAAGGGAATCTACAGCTCCCCATTCAAGAAGACGAGACTGCACTGGTGGTGTACAGCCTCTGGGCTCACTACTGCAAATATCGCGACGTAGAGTTTATTCGCTCTCTTTACCGTAACCTCATCAAGAATGCCGCCGACTTTATGGTCAAATTCCGTGAGCCTCATACCAATCTGCCAGCACCATCCTACGACTTGTGGGAGGAGCGGCGTGGCATCCATTCTTTTACCGTAGCGGCGGTCTGGGCCGCCTTGCAAGCTGCGGCTAACTTCACCGAGACATTTGGCGAGGTTGCTCTTACCAAACAGTATCGACAAGCTGCTGCCGAGATAAAGGACGCCGCCATTGTGCACCTGTTCGACAAAGAGCAAGGCCGCTTTCTGCGCTCAATTGAGATCAAATCTGACGGTAGCATACAACGAGACCGCGTAATTGATAGCAGTATAAGTAGCTTATTTCTCTTCGGCATGTTCGAGCCCACAGACCCACTCATTGAAAGCACAATGACTGCAATTGAAGACAGGCTATGGTGCAAGACAGAAGTGGGGGGCTTAGCACGCTATGAAAATGACTCCTCCAGGCAGGTAACTCAGGATCTGATTAACGTACCGGGAAACCCCTGGTTCGTTTGTACCCTGTGGCTGGCACAGTACTTTATTGCCAAGGCACAATCCCTCGTCGACCTCGAGCCGGCTTTAAATATCTTGCAATGGGCATGCCGTTGTGCTCTGCCTAGCGGTGTGCTGGCTGAGCAGGTTAACCCTTACAACCGTAACCCGCTTAGCGTATCACCACTGACCTGGAGTCATGCCGCACTAGTGATAGCAGTTCGAGATTATCTGAACAAACGTCGACAACTGCAACGGCATTAGAACAACTCTATCGTTTCCAGTCTTAAGTCTATTAAAGGTAGCGCCTTCATCCATACCAATCAACACATACTCTCCAACATCACTCCCCTCTCCAAACCCGTAGCTACATTATGTATGCTAACTGGTTAAAGATGTTACACATTATGACGTATTGTGCAGTACGTAAAAAGGGCCCTCTCAGCTACACAGGGAGATCGAGCAGAGTTGAACTCTACCTGAAACACGATTGAAGCATTGCTTGGTTGGTTAGCAGACTTAACTCATGCCGTCTTGACACAGAATTCTTCAGGTACTCTCCATTTTAGACAATAGTCTCTTTCTTGCTTCATCACGACTGTGCAGGCTAACTTCTCCATCACTCCATCGGTACAGACCGTCATCAGACTTAGTCAATATGGCATATGCCCAATCGTCGTCAGCTCGGTCTCTGCATAAAACACCGAGAGTATGCTTTACAGAGTCCTCGTACCATTCTTTTTCATCACAAATTATGAAGCGTTCAAAATCTGCCGCAATTGGGAAATACTCAAACCTTCCTTTTGTGATAGGCAATGGATGATTTTCTGACAATCGCGGTGCATTCTCGCTGCCATTATGTTCCACATGAATGGAATTAGTAACACTTTTTAATATCTCCTGGACATAGGCAGCAAAATCAGCTGGAATTTGCTTTACTCTGGTTTCATCGAAGCCAATTAAAGATATCAAAAGTTTCACGACATGTTCAGGGTGGGGATTCACTACCTCAATGATAGGCTGTTCCTGTCTCGCGGCTGCCGTGCGTAACAAGTCTATGGTGCGATCATCTGTCGTAGGGAATGAATAACCAATAATTACTATCTTGTCGGCAAGCTGAAGCTCTCGCTCAGCTGCTTTCCACAGGGGGTCAAGTACATACGCGAACTCATCATACATTTTGAATAATACTGGAGCTACAATCAACGGCATCAAAGGTACGTTTGTCTCTGGATGGTCCGGGGGAAAGAAGTAGGAGAATGGGCTGTAGCCGGTACGCCATCTGTCTTTGTAGCAAGAATAATAGACACTCGAATCAATTATGCAAATTGGGTGGGCAAATCGATCAGGAGGCTGTGGAATAGGTTTGCTGATCCAAGGATCATCACCAATATGTAATTTTATACCCGCACCTCTGGCCACCGGGTCAAATTGATAATCCCAGCCCATCGTCGTAGCATTCTTAGTGTCAGCCGGTGATATCATACAACGTTCACCAGTGTCCAATCGCCAAGTGATGTAAGGAACCAGCCAGTTGGTGGAGCCATGCAGCTTTAGCAATCTGGGCTTAACGGCATTGGGTTTGGGGTTTTTCCATCCCTTGTCATATAGTTTCAGGAGGGAAACTCCGTATCCATTGTCAGGGCTCCAGTTATCCACTGACATCAAGCTTCTGTCTAGCAGAGTATCCCAATTAAAGGTTATGAAAACGTCCTGAGGGTCAGAGATATTAAGGATCGCAGAGTACAGACTTGAAACAGGTCCATTTTGTATTTCGTTTAAAACATGGGCAATTAAAAAAAGCATTTCATCGTAAACTCTTACCGATTGCCAAAAACGAATTAAGGGATCAGGTGTATCATGCTTCAGTAGTTCGGGACGCATCGAAGCCATTTGTCTAACTTGGATATCCAGGTGCGTCATAAATTTCTCGATGTCTTGATTGAATCTATTGAACTTATCATAAGACAGACCGTAGACATCTCTTACATGATTGATTAAGTCTCCTACTCTAACTTCTAAGTCCTCCGAAATGGGGAGATCCTTGTATGCCTGAAAGAATCCCCGGGCAAGAGGCGGACGGACGCCCGTTGGAGACTGGTCATAAGCGTATGAAGCTCCTGCCCCAAAAATGTACACGGTCTTCTTCATACTCTGTGATTACCTTAATTCCTAAGTTACGTTATTGTTGTCCTTAAAGCAGGTGGACGGAAAAGTTGAACTCCACCAAAACAATTCTAATGGCTACTCCAATACTCATAGAGCCACTTCACCTCTTGTGCCCAGAAGCCCAGGTCATCGCCACCTACATAAACACCTAATTCCTTGGCGTACTCGTAAAAACCTTTCCCTGGGTCGCCAACACCTTCGCCTTCTTTATGGCCGACAAGAGCTGAAAGCATATGCCGCCCTGCTTTTACTTCATCCTCTGATATTTCACCTAGCCAACGGCCAATCTGGTCGCGATCTGGCGGCATGGTGAAATTAAGGCCTAAATTGAGCTGCTTATTCAGGTCATCATAACTTATTAGGTCGTGAGAACGTGCAACATGAATTAGCTTCTCATAGATGTCGTTCCTCATTTCATTCTCCTTAATCCGTCAAGCTAAATCTTATTGTTTCAATTCAACTCTAGTTAGTAATGTAAATTATGCTGATTCTTCTTTACTGGATAGGGTTTCTCCTGAATCTATAACAAAACACTCCACCTCATATTTTTCACATAGATTGACTACATCCTTAGAAATTGATTTGGCAATTAAGAATGCCCGTGTTTCGAAATATTTTCGTTCTTCCATTAAGGCTAACATGTAGCGATATTTAATCGCTTGTAAGACTCCAACGAGCTGATTATTGTCAATGTGTATTTCGATCTCTGCACCGATAATATTCCCATCGGCATCCTGAAATACTACGTCCGCTCTATCTCCAGATGGGAAATCGTATTCTATTTTAACAGTTTCTAAACCCTGCTCGCCTAATATTCGGGCAGGATCTGAAGCGACGTATTCTTTCAGGTTCCTGTGTTCTTGAGATTCTCCACCCTTATCATGAGAACCCCAGTTACCCTTTTTCTTGGCTCTTTTAACAATATCAACCTTTCTCGGGTGTTCTTTGAATGCTCGAACTAATTCATTGTACTCATCTTCATCCAGCTTTTTGAGGCCAGATTTATAGTCTCCAAAAGCACGTAAAGTATAGCCGGGCTTGTACCCAAGTATCTGAGTCACTTGTATTCTTGGAACGAACCCATTCATAGAGATAGGTCGTGTATCAGCATGCCAACGCCACCAGATATCTTTCCCGAAAGTATACTTTGTTGGCACAGAATCCCGTAACTCTTCTAGGTCACCTATTACTTCAGCAATTGCTATTATTGCCTCTTTCCCTTGAACTGGACGAAGAACCACCCTCTTCCTTTTTATGTTCTTAATCTCTGGCCTGCCTGTTTTCGATTGATATATGAGAACCCTATCGCCGGTCTCTATGTCTGCTCCAGCTTGTTCTCTCCCATCCGGGAGCCAAACACCTTGTGGGATAAAAGTCTCAGGATCCACGTCTCCTGTCGGTGGCCAGTGGGTAGTCATCCAATAATTCATTGTTTTCTTCTTCTAACTACTATCTTGGTCATTTTACTTCATTGTTAAGCTTTAGCCTGTAAAGCTTCATACAGACTTTGCTTGAAAATATTTTCATCCTCGTTGTTATAGAACGGCACTCCTATTAAGCGATATTTCTTGTTTTCGCCAAAGTCTAAAACTTTATCTGCAAATTGAGTTGTTATTTCCTTAAGAAAGTCCTCCTTCCACTTATCATGTTCTTTAAGATATTTTCCTTTTGGCTCAATAAATAACTGGTAAGTAAGAAGATTGCCGCTATTCTCTTGTAGAAACAAAACGAAGTCAGGCTCAAAAGCCTGCCCATTAACAATGTTGAATATCTTGAAATGCCTTTCATTCCTGATAAGGTAAACTTTGTTATAAGATTCACTTAATTTGGCAATCTGCCTGTCGAGCATATGAACAAATGCTTTTTCTTCACTTGTGCCATAATTAGCATTAAAAACATACCATTCTTTATCTGATACAAAGGTTTCATCCCCATGGGCGCGTTCGCTCTGACTGTCTAGCTTTAGCACCTTATCATAGAAAACTTGAGATATATTACTTGGCTTGAACTCCTTGATTCCTTTGAATTCGGTAATATTCTTGTGTATTTCCGATTCTAATTGCTCGAGCAATTTAAGCATTGCCTCTAAATGATGGTAGTTTGGTATGTGTGATAAGCTTTCTGAATCTCCTTTATAAGTAATTTCAACACCTCCTAGATAATCATCTGAGAGGAGAAAATCATCTATAGAAGTGATATGTGGGAAGTATTTTTTAATTGTGCTGAATCTGTAAAAAGGATCCTTAGCAATAGCATTGTGCACTATGTGTTTTGGAATTTCACTGACTTTGATGTCTCTTTGTGCCAGTTCTATAGCTTCTTTAGGTGCTTTTTCGTCAGATAGTACTGCTCCAGCCGTTCCTCTTCCGGATGCAATACTATAGGAAATATTTCTTTTTTTAATACCAAAATCCGCGAAGGACCTAACGTGTTCATAATTGTTTTTATACCGCTCATTTTTAAATAGAAGGCCGCTATTATAGAAATCCGTTTGCTTGAACGAATCCTTAAGCTTTAGCTCGTATTCTTTTTCCCTGTCATCGAGAATACCTTCCTCTATCAACGCTGTACGTAATTCCGAAATGTATCGAGAATCATTGACGCTATGATAGTGTAGGTCTTCCAGTACACGAAGTTCATGGGTGAGGTCGTTGTCAAATTTGCGTCTGAAGCGGTCATTATTTTCAGCTATGGTAAAGGGGAAATATCTTGCTCCCCGACCGATAAGCTGCGCTTCAGCTATAGTAGTTCTACCTGGTCTACCAGCCTTAGAGTCGCGTCCTTCATAACACCTCACAATATCAAAGAGATTTAATACGTCCCAACCTTCGTTTAGTTTCTGAACTGCAAAAATGGCTCTAACTGGATTGTCTTTGTCTTCAAGGGAGTTCAGACGGATTTGCTGCTTTTCTTTTTCTATTTCCTCGTTAACGGAAAGGCAGTGGCTTTCATTAAATTCTGCTTTCAGTCGCAAGGTGAGTTGTTGATTGGTGATGCCGTGCCGGTCAAAAAAATCAAAGGCATTCTGTACGAGCGGGATTATAGATATGTTTCTTATTCTCTCAATATCATCGGGAGATAAATTGTCGATGATATTATGGAAGTTAGCTTTGTTTTGTTTGGATTGTTCGATAGTCCGCTGGGCTTTAAACAGGATAACGGGCTTAAGATTGATTCTATTCTTTGCCGCAACTTCATGTTTATACTGGCTAACGATTAAGGCCTGGAGAATCCGGTTATTTTCATCGAAGTCTGACTGGACTATATAAACATCCTTGGAGTAGCGGTCGTTACGATATTGCTGTAAGTCATAGCGATAAATGACCTTCTTCCTGTACTTGTTGACAATATTCCGATGGAAGTAGTCCAGTGTTGCAGTGAACTCTAATAAAAGGTTGTCCTGGTTCTGGTGGAAAATACGTTCTACAGTATTCTCCCAGCTCTCAAAGAGCTCAAGTTGTGTTTTGGTTTTAACATTCATATGATGGGCTTCATCAGCAATAAGAACAATTTTCTTATCTTTGAAATCCTCATAAGTCAGGGAATTCTCCTTTTCTGTAGTCAAGTCGGAATGAAGCTTCTGAATCGTTGTAAAGCAGATGTTGATTTCGTCTGGATTTACCCCCTCAAAATTACTGACACTTGAAACTGAAACTCGCTTGGTTCCGAAATAGATTTGGTCATTAAATAAATGTTTGGATGAGAGTGGGTTTAGAAAATTGCCCTTTGTTTTTTCTATGATGTTAGTTGAGCTTACAAAGAAGAGAAAATTACGATAGCCTCTTTCATAAAGATAAAGAATTAAGCCCGCCATGATGATAGTCTTACCACTACCAGTGGCCATGTTAAACAGAAAATGCAGAGGCCATTCCTTACCAGGAAAGTCATTGTCAAGGCAGTGAAAAAAACGGGAAAAAGCCTCAATTTGATACGGGCGTAGTTCAAAATCGGGCTTGAGGTTGTTTTTTATACAATCCGGAATGTCCTTCTTGAGAAAGCCCATTTCGGAGACACTATCAAGCTGTTCATATAGGAATTGCTCAGGCATTGTAAGCATCTCCGTAGAACTGCTTGTTCAATTCCTTATCGTGCTCAGTAACACTGAACTTTGCGTCATCTATCTCGGAAAGATTAACGTAAAGCTGGTTCTTGTTTAGTAATTCACAAAGTAGTCTCTTTTGCTTCTCTAAGCCATTCTCGGCTTTGCCAATCTCTATGAAGTCATTTATAGCGTCTTCTGGTGCTTCAAAGTTAATATACCAGTTTAGGAATGAGTTTTCGGCAATGTCTTTCCAGAGTTTAACTAGTTCTTCCGATGATTCGGCATTTTGAATTCTGTCCATATAGACTTCATTGCATTTCATGAGTTCACAATATATGAAGTCACCGCCTCCTTGCCAGTTGACAGCTTTTGAGATGCCTGCTTGCTCGCCGTGGATTACATTTTGAAGACGGATAATACTGTCGTTTTTACCATATTCAAGCTGTTCAATTCCTATATACTGACGCCCCAATTTATGTGCAACAGCAGCAGTGGTTCCACTTCCAAGGCAGAAGTCAAGAACTATATCGTCGTTACTGGTTCCCATTTCGATAATGCGACGCAAGAGTTTTTCTGGCTTCTTACCTTTCAGCAAAACAACATTCCCTTCACGAGCTATGCCTTGAAAAGCAATATCAGTCCATATATTTGTAATTGCTTCAGTTGTCGTCATCTTACCGTCGATTTCTCGAACTTTGTCTTTGTAAAACAAAATCCTTTGGCCATTTTTTAAAAATATGTCTGGATATTTATCGCGTTTCTGTCTGAAAATGTTTTTCGGTTGCTTTTTGCTCTTGTCAATAAGAGCGCGTATTTCTTTACCAACACCCTGATAGCTGGGTACGGCAAAACGAGCTATCCTCTCAGGAAATGAGTTTATGGCTTCTTCGATAGACATTTCTTTTTCTTTAAGAATCTTTTGAAGAGATTGAAATTCCCAAAATTCATGTCCTTCATCAAAACGATCAATGAATAGATTGTACGCTGTGTCGTAATCTCGAGAAACGTACTGTTGAATATATTGCCATTGACTTCGGTCTTTTGCGTAAATAAGAATATAGTCGGCAGCATTGACAGGGGCTGGATTAATTGCTTTATGCCCTGTGGCTGCACTTCGTGCCAAGGTAACTATGGTAATGCAGTTTTCGCGACCAAAAACTTCATCCATTAAAATTGCAGCATAGGCTAATTCGTTATCGTCAACTTGCAAAGCAATAGCTCCCTTGTGAGAAAGGATATTGAGAGCAACATTTAGTCGGTTCCGCATAAAAGTAAGCCAACTTGAATGAAGAAAAGCATCGTTATAACCAAAAGAATCATTACCCGTATTATATGGTGGGTCAATATAAATAAGCTTTATCTTGTCTCGAAAATGGGTTTTTAATGTATGCAGAGCCAGCAGATTATTACCTTTGATTAGCAGGTTTTCTTTAATTACACCATCTTTATCTCGTCGGATTTCAGATACAGCTTGCTCTCCATCCGTCGTGTACCGTTTCCAATTGGTCAAGACCTTCGGGTCTAATAGCCGGTCTATTTCATCCTGAGCCAGAATCTCATTAAAGAAGATCTCTTTTCTTTTTTCCTCTTCTTTAGTCTGTCCACCTTCTAATACGCAATCCTTGTAAGGCCAGACTAAGCAGACCTCACCACGCTCTTCTAGATACTTACCATCTATGTTCAGACCTATCTTATTACGGAAACGGGTGTAAGAATTATCAAGGAAATCCTTATCAGATATGTAATCAATGAAAGTATTGAC
>JABUBM010000279.1_pt1 | contig 12174 bp, 11 predicted proteins | sample 7240321 | NCBI WGS metagenome assembly JABUBM01 (sample SAMN07256344, study PRJNA390944) | subsurface metagenome | isolation source: Methane hydrate marine sediment | place: Pacific Ocean: Eastern North Pacific, ODP site 1244 | collected 2002
AGCTGTAATAGGCCACTGTTAAACACTTTCACTTTAGTGATAAATGGGAAGGCACAGCGATTAGATTGACCCCTGAGCCAGGAGACCTATCTGCTTAGACGAACCAATCACTTCTTCGTGGAAAAGGGGGTGTTATTTTTGTTTTAAAAATAACAAAACATTTAAGAAATACAAAAAGTATCTAATTATTCTAACCAACTAACTAAGTAACTAACTAACCAAATAACTAAAAACTATGGAGGTCAATTATGAAATTTTGTAATAAATTAATCTTAACAATAGCTTTCTTACTCCTTATACTAAGTTCTTTACTCTCATTCAGTTTCGCGGAAGCGACCAATTACCCTTTAACCATAATCGATGATACCGGGTCAGTAATTACAATTCCCGAAGAACCACAGCGCATCATCTCTACTGCTCCCAGTAATACTGAAATCTTATTTTCCTTAGGCCTTGAGAACAAGATAGTAGGAGTAACAAATTATTGTAACTATCCGGAAGACGCAAATAACGTAGAAAAAATTGGAGAAATGACCCCTTTAAATTTAGAAAAAATTGCTTCTCTAAAACCAGACCTTATCCTGGGTTATGGCTTATACCAGTTAGGGGAAATAGCTCCCTTAAAAGAGGCGGGTTATAATATAATAATAATTGAACCAATGACTATTAATGAGACTTTGAAAAGCATAAGAATGGTGGCCACTATCTGCGGAATACCAGAAAAAGGAAATTTTTTAGTAGAGAGCTTAATCCGGAGAATAAACAAGATTAAAACCAAGACATCTAATATCGATATTTTCAAAAGACCTAAAATATTTATCGGAGGCATTTACGAAACCATCTGGACACCCGGTGAGGGGACTCTCTTTAATGAGCTTATAATTTTGGCCGGGGGAAGAAATATTGCTGCCGGTCTCCCCGGTTGGGCAAAGATCAGTCCGGAATTTGTAGCAAAAGAAGAACCGGAGATAATAATCATTCCTATCGGAGCAATGGGGCAGGCAGATGAATCAAATATTAGAGAAAATATTTCAAAACGTGCTGGCTGGTCTAATATCCCGGCTATAAAATCAGGGAAAATCTTTGTGCTAAACGAAGACCTCTTCTACCGGGCCGGCCCTCGGTTGATAGATGGATTAGAAAAATTATATGAAATATTCTATGAATAAATCTTCTAAAGAAATCGCCGGCTATACTAACTGGCGAAAAAAATTGATTTTAACGATTATCTGGGGAAGTTTTTCTATTGTGATAATCAATTTTATATGTCTTAACTTTGGGGTGGTATCTGTCCACCCCAAAGAAATTTTTTCCCTTTTGTGGGGTAGTTCACATGATAAAACCAATAGTCTAATCATCTGGCAGCTGAGATTTCCCCGAATAATAATGGCAAGCTTGACCGGAATAGCTCTGTCCACAGTAGGAGGAGCTTTTCAGGGAATTTTAAGGAATCCTTTAGCTGACCCCTATATTTTGGGAGTATCTGCTGGAGCAGCTTTAGGTGCATGCACGGCTATTTTCCTACAGTATGCTACCGGATATTTTTTTGCTCCCTATCTTCCTCTGTTTGCTCTTACAGGAGCAATGCTATCTATATATTTAGTCTATATGACGGCAAAGGTGAGATACAGATTGCCTTTAGAGGGTTTGCTCCTATCCGGGGTCACCGTAACTTTTCTATTTTCTGCAATAATTACCATACTTATTGCCCTTTCCGAAAAAGGATTACACTCTATGGTGTTTTGGTTAATGGGAGATCTATCCACAGCCAACTGGAGTAAAATAACTATAGTTACTTTTCCGGTAATTGTAGGTTGCTTGATCTTCTTTTTCTTTTCCTTAGATTTAAATGCACTATCCTTAGGAGAAGAAGAAGCCCTCCATCTGGGGGTAAATATTAAAAAACTCAGACTCCGTATTTTTATTATTGGGTCGATAATTATAGCCAGCGTAGTCTCCTTCACCGGTCTTATTGGTTTTGTTGGACTGGTAGTTCCCCATATAGCCCGTCTGTTAGTGGGTCCGGATCATCGGGTTATGCTCCCTACCTCTGCTCTTTTGGGAGCTATCTTTCTTCCTTTGTGTGACACCCTGGCTCGAACTATCATTGCCCCTTCAGAGATACCTATCGGCGCAATAACCGCCTTAATCGGAGCTCCTGTATTTATCTATCTTTTAAGGAGGAAAAGTACAAAAAATGGCTTGTAATGATAATGTGCTGAAAGTCGACAACTTAGATTTTTCTTATGAGGAAAACCACAAAAAAACCCTCTCTAATATTAATTTTTCAGTATCCAGAGGTAAATTTTTAGGAATTATCGGACCAAATGGTTCGGGAAAAACTACGCTTTTGAAAATAATTTCCGGTATATTAAAACCCTCTCGGGGTAAAATTACTGTCTTTGGAAAAGAATTAGCCCATCTTTCTATAGAAAAAATAGCCCAATTTACTTCCGTCGTTCCTCAGGAGACCTCGGTCATCTTTGATTTTAAAGTAAAAGAAGTTGTCTTCATGGGAAGACTTCCCTTTATTTCTCGTATAAATGGAGAGACAATTGAGGATTACGAAATCTCCCGGGAAGCTATGGAAAGGGCTAAATGTTTATCTCTTGCGGAAAAAAATATTCACGAAATAAGCGGAGGTGAAAAACAGAGAGTCTTTATTGCCAAAGCCCTGGCTCAAACTCCTCAACTTCTTCTCCTGGATGAATTTACTTCCCATCTGGATATAAATTATAAACATGAGGTGGTAAAATTTTTCAAAAAGGTATTAGAGAATGACAAAATAATTATTATTTCTGCTTTTCATGACTTAAATTTAGCCAGCATTTTATCTAATCACCTTATTTTATTAAATGAAGGGAAAATTGAAAAAATAGGCACGCCACAGGAAGTTATGAATGAAGATATTTTTGAAAAAGTTTATGGTACCAGACCGACAATCATCAGCCACCCCATCCTGCATATTCCTCAAGTGATAATATAAATACCTGGATGAGGGCTGACCTCAAAATAAATCATTTTAGGTATTTAGAAAGAAAAGATTATTTTCGCGGCATCGTATATAAACTTACTACTGAAAAATAAGAGAAAAACTCCGCAGATTAAAAATAAAACCTGCTGCAATCTTTTACCAAAAAATTGCCCGCCTTTAAAAGATAAGGCAGAGAGAAAATAGCACCAGAAAAAGTCACAGGACCAATGGAGAACCATAAAGATAGCAAAACCAAGCAGTCCAAAAGTAATGGACCGAAAAATGAGAATAGAACCTATGGTTGCCCACCAGATCAAAAAATATGGATTGGCCAGGCTGAGTATAATTCCAGCCATCAGGGGAGAGTGAGGATCGTTAGATGAATCTATTTTGGCTTGTTTAATTCCCTTAAGTAAGCCAAGGCCCATCTTTAGGAGAAACAAGCCACCAAGTAAACCTATTATCGCCTTAATATAAAGTATTTTTAATATTTCACCAAAACCATAAAGTATTAAGATCATTAAAGGGATTTCCACAATGCCATGTCCCAGGGCAATAATTGCTCCGGCATGAGGTGATTTAGTCCCTTTGCTTACCGTTACTGCTGTAATGGGTCCTGGAGCCATAACTCCGGATAAAGATATTAAGACTGCTTCTAATAAAAAAGCTGATAGCAACAATTTTCACTCCTTAGCTGGAAAGATTTTTTTATTATACTCGATTTATTCATCTATTGCATTAATTTTAGGTAATCATGTTGTTATTTTTTCTCTTTTTGTTCCCGACATGAACGCTTGCCTTCCCTTCTGCATCAGCTTTAGAGAGCAGATAGATCATACCACCAAAATACAAAAAGAAAATGCCAATACCAATTAACTTTGAGATATTATTTGTACTGTTCCCTTACTTGCTTTAGTCTATAGAGACGGGATTAACGGACAATAGTTTTATTTTCTGCTGCTTAAATAGCGATAAACACTTAATGTAGCTTTTGCTCCCTCTCCGGCTGCGATAATTATCTGTTTTTCAAAGACATCAGTAACATCTCCGGCAGCAAATATACCGGGAATATTGGTTTCATTTTTATTGTTTACCTTAATTTCTCCACTTTCTGTTTTGTTTAAATCAACAGCAAAATCTGAATTAGGTATAAGACCGATTTCCACAAAAATACCCTGAACAGCAAGTGTTTCTTCTTTTTTATCTTTTTCTATTTTTATAGCATTAACAAAATTATCACCTAAAATTTCTATCACCTGAACTTTCCATCTTAAAAATAAAACCATAATAAAAGTGTGTCAAAGGACCGTCCCCTGTCACATTTTCTGTAAAAATCTAGGTCAATGATATATATCCGCAGTAAGGTGCAGTAATGCCAATTTTAATAACCAGGGCCATTTAAATCAATATTTTCATTTGGCCATTTATAATTATTTGGATAAATCATTATATAATTATCCCGCCATGGATTTTTTTGTGAATTTTCTTTATCTTTATTATTATAAAATCTATTATTTATAGTTTTAGCTCCTAATTTTTTATAAAATAAAGGTATCTCAGTTTGAAATAAACAGACCTTATAATCACTATTATCAATTTTTTTAAATGCTTTTAAAATAAGCTTTTTCCCTAATCCTTCCCCTCTCTTATTTGGTGATGCGCATACTCCACTTAATGCCATTACTTCTAAAGAATTGTTATTATAAAAAATTTTTCTTAGAAAAGTCTTTGCATGAGCAATTAAAATATCATTTTCAATGATTAATATTACTTCAGAGTTTTTGTTACTTTTAATATAATTATCAACTTCATCTTCAACCTTATTAAAATTATTATCTTTTGGTGGCCAAACTAATTTTAAAAGTTTTATTATATTTATTATTTCATTTCTACTTAAATTTTTACATTTTTCATTTTTTATTATCATAAATTAATCCATTTAGATTCTTGAATCAAATTCAAAGGGTCAAATCTTTATTCTTGACAGCCTTCTTCAATCCTTCTAACTAAATTCATTAGATTGCTATCATTAAATAGTTTTTTTCTTAATCTTTTTCCTCCTACACTCACCGTACTATAATCCAATGCCATAAGTTCTCCAATTTCTCGATTCTTTAAACCGGTATAACGATATAACATTACCATTAATATCTGGCGATGACTATCTGGCGTACTTTTTATTTGTTCAAATGCTTTACCCGTCTCTCTACAGACTATTTCAATGACTTTATCTTTTGAGCAATAGCTATGAATCTTTCTTACAGAAGGAATTTCTTTTTCCTTTTTCTTTAAATATTTCTCTTTGATCTCTTGGATAAATTGTTCATTTCCCAAAATAGAATTCCCGATGATTTGCTTTTTTATTTCCAACTTTGAAGATAGATCGCTTTGTAGAGCCTGCCAGTAGTTATTACGTCCTTTTGGATTGTCTCCTCCATATTCGGAAAGAATTGTTTGGTAATCCACAAAGGATTGTGTATTGTCTTTATTCAGATAACCTTTCAGGCTACTCCATTTGAAATTCTTTAAGAATTTCTCTTTTTCTATTAGGGGAACATTCTCCATCTTTACCACTCTTAGTGGATTAAGATGAATATAACGGGAGAGGATGTGTAAACAATTATCTTTTTGAACGAGTATGCTTTTATATCTGCCTTGATAGAGATGTCCTACCCGGTTATATTTTCGATTATAATAAGAGGTATAGGTAATATTAAATTGCCTCATAAATTCGCTGAGATTGGCCAGGGGAGTTTCTAAGAGAAGGTGGAAATGATTGGACATGAGTACATAACTGTATAGAATAACATGATAGGTATTTAAGGATTCTTTTAAAGTTTTAAGGAAAAAATCCCGATCATGGTCGTCTGCAAATATATTTCTTCTTTCATTCCCTCGAGAGGTAATATGATACAAGGCATTTTCATATTTAATTCTTAATGCTCTGGCCATAAATAAAGGTTAGCTTAAAAGGGGTCAACTGTCAAGAATAAAGATTTGACTGTCATTTAAAAATCAAAACCGGACTGTTTTTTAATGATTTAAAGTTTAAAAGTGGACTAACCCGAAATGGTAAAAAAGATGTAAACTAGAACTAAATTCTAAAGAGAAAAGAGGTTCTAAATTATGTCCAAACAATTACACAAAAACTTTACCGATGATCAGGTTAAATCACTTTTAAAAAGTTATCTGGATAAAGAAATCAAGATGAATTATATTTTACAAATGCTTAGAATCAAAAGAAGTAGATTTTTCGAATTACTGACCAAATATCGAAATGACCCAGATAACTTTTCTATCCAGTATGAAAGAAAAACAATTAATCGAAAGATAAATCCAGACATCGAGAGAAATATTGTAAAAGAACTAAAGATCGAAAAAGATTTGATCAAAAATAAAGATGTACCAATTAAATATTATAACTACAGTTACATAAAAGATCTTTTAGAACAAAAATATGGTCAAAAGGTATCTTTGCCTACCATCATTGACCGGGCCAAGAGAAATAATTTTTATTTTTTAAGGCCGAAGAGAAAAGCTCATGATAGAGAAGTATTAACCAACTATCCTGGGGAACTTATTCAGCATGATTCTTCTCATCACCAGTTTGCCCCTTATGCTGCCAGAAAATGGTATCTGATTACCTCAATAGATGATTACGGCAGGTTGATCCTGTATGCTGTCCTGGTAGAAAGAGAGACCACCTGGGAACATATCCTGGCCTTAGAAGATGTTTTATTAAAATATGGATTTCCTCTGGCCTATTATGTAGATAGCCATTCTATCTTCAGGTTTGTACAAGGCAGAGATTCCTTCTGGAGAAATCATTACCAGCTTACTGACGAGGCTAATCCTCAGTGGAAACAGGTTTTGGATGACTGTAGGGTAAAGGTAACCTATGCGCTTTCTCCACAGGCCAAGGGTAAAATTGAAAGACCCTATAGGTGGATTCAGGACCGATTGGTCAGAACCTGTTACCGGGAGAATATCCGGGATATTAAAGAAGCCCAATTAATCCTGAATTACCTTGTCCAAAAATACAACTACCAAATAGTTCATTCTACTACCGGGGAGATCCCCTATTTTAGATTTCAAAGAGCAATAAGAGAAAAGAGAACTCTCTTTAGAGAATTTAGGATAATGCCACCATTTATATCAAGCAAGGATATCTTCTGTTTAAGAGTAGAGAGAATGGTAAATTCTTATCGTAAAGTCTCTATCAATAATTTAGAATTAAAAGTTCCTGGTGCACCACTACACGAGAAGATACAACTTCGGATTAGCCCAGATAAAGAATCCGGTATATCTGAAGTAAGATTCTGGCATAGAGATGAGTTTTTAGGTAATCAAAAAGTTAAAAATAGTGAGCTTAATTTAGTGCACTTTTGATTTTTAATTTATTTACATCTATAGAGAAAAAAATAGTATATTTTTAATCTTTAAAGATGGTCCATTTTTAAAGTGTAACCAAGAGAATTATTTAGTTAAATTTAGTCCACTTTTGATTCTTAAATAGTCCACTTTTGAAATTTAACTAACAGAATAAAGATTTGACCCCATTTCCTCTAATCATAGATAATATTTAAATTTTACAAATTTGTAGCGGTGATTAGGATTATATTGAAATGAATGAAAGTATAATTATTCAAATACAATTTATAGAATCTTCCCCTGTATCTTCTTATATATTAATCACCTTATTGCTTATTTCCTATTTAAAAAATATTAAAGATTTTAAAAATGTCTTTTGTCTTTATTTTTTATACTATAAATAAACTTTTATTTTATTTCTAACAAAATCCGGAATATCATTAATTTTTTCTTTTTGAATTAAATTGCTTACCCATTCAGTAACGTTACCTTTAAAATTAAAAATACTGCAGAGTAATAATATCATAATTGGAGACGCTTCTTTAGCATTATAATTTGTTTTTTTAAGTTCTCTCGCCCCATCCATTAATGCATATTTTGCCTTTAGATCAAATGTTGACAATTTTCTCCAATCTAAATTATTCCACCCATTAAAAAGATTTATCCCTATATTTTCCAGCCGATTAAATTCACTATTTTGAGAAGAAATTCCTTTTATAATATCAAATTGTATTTCTGCTAAATTTCTTATACTTTCAGAAAAATCAGCATAAACAAAACTCAGAGAATGAGCTGATTCAATAATTACATTTTGATTATCAGATTTTATTCCATATTTATAGGCTTTTTCCCAGTAAGAATATTGTTGATTCTTTTTAAAAATATCTACAGAAAGTTTTGCTTTAACTAAATATATTTCTGATAACCACCAATTTAAATTGGTGGTTTGTAATTCTTGAATACAAGATTCAATTTCTTTAAATAACTTTATTAATTCTTCTTTCCGTGGATTTTTAATCAAGGATAATTTATTATTAAACGGTGAAAACACACACTGAGCCAAACATCTTATTCCACCTGTTACTTTTGTAGGATCTAATAAAATAATTTCTATAATTAATTTCTTAATTTCGCTTATATTCCCAGATGGAATTAATTCTAACAGTAATTCATTAATAATTCTCGCTTTCACATTAAAGTCAATCGAAGAGATCGGTTTAAAATTTAAAGCAATTCTTAAAGATCTTATTTTGCGGTTTGTATAACCAAGCAAAGAATAAGTAGTTGCTAAAGAAGAAAATGCCACAATGCCAGTACATTGTGTTTTGGCTTTTTCTAATGCTCTATCATAAACTCCTCTTTCAAATTTCGGGTAAATCTTATTCTTATTTTCAATTAATGGTTTACGCTCTAAGTTGGCTTGAATTCTTATTAGTTGTGCTAAAGCTATAGAAACAGCAGGTCCAACTTTTAATCTGTTTCGTAAGAAATATCGTTTAATCATCCACTCAGCAATCCTTACAAATTTATATGGTTGCGCCAACTGTACGAACGCAACACCCCTTTCTCCTTCACTTCTCGCACACAGATCTTCATATCTATATCGATTAAAAATAATACTGCTTTTTTTAAAGTAATTCGCTGCCTTTTTTGAATTATTAGAAAGTAAACCCAATCTGTAGTTCACGTATCCATAAATAAAATCTTTTTTATAACACTTATGAAAATATCTTAAATATTTTAAATAAGCTTTTTTTGCATTCCTATTGTCATGTAACATAGAATAAGCATCACCCTGCATTTGACTAATAAAACTTTTAACAGATTTGTTCCACAACTTTTTTTCTTTGCATAAAGATATTGAAATATTTAAATATTTAAGAGATTCTTTGGAATTTTGTTTTTGAAAAGCATATTGGGATTTAATAATATTTTGAAGTATTTCCGATATAGGGTTATCTGAGGGTAATAATTTAACAAACTCTTCAATGTTCATATTTTCTTTATCAATGTGTATACCAAGATGTGAAGCAATAAATATTAAATTGGCAATATCTTTTTCACTATTTAAATCGGCAGAGTCTATTATTTTTTTTATAAGATTCGGAGGTATTTTTTTCAAGGGTGTTGCTGGAATTGATTCCTTAAAAAATAATATTAAATTAGAATCTTCTTCAGATAAAATATTTTTAAAAATTTTAAAATCTATACCATTTAAAGTAATTAATAAATTATTTATATCATTTATTCCTGCATATAAAAGCATTTTATAATATTTTGCAACTTCAACTGTGAGTAAAAAACTTTCTTTAAGTTTTTTATCTGCAATGTTTTCAGATGGCATTTTTATTTTATTCAATAATTCTATCGATTTTTTATTATTTTCTATATTAGCATAAGCTATAGCCATAGATACTAGCACGGTATAATATTGTATTAATAATTTTAATTCTTTAGAAGGATTCCAAAAAGAAATTGGTTCAAGACGTGTAATAATATGTTTTTTTTGTATTTTAGAAAGCTTCTGATTATTTATTGATTGCAAAATAACCATCGTCCAATAAAAAGCACTTTCAATTTTCCCTGCTAAAAAAGCATAAATTATACCACTAATTGTTCTATCAGCATCTAATATTTTCCCATCTGGTATCAATAATTTATCACTAACAACATCAAATATTTCATTTTTTTGCCCAGTGCTTAAACAATTTTGTGCTACATTTCTATAAATATCCGCTATCCTATACCCACTTTTTTTGTTGCCTTCTAAAACAGTTCCAGTTAATTTATTTATAATCAAATTAACTGGATATGAAATTACGGGTCTAATTTTATTACTGATTAGTTCAAATACTTCTTCGTTAAAAGGATATATCAATGGTGAAAGCCGTATAACAAAATTTTTAAAATCGCTATTTTCTAAAATATCTTCAAAAAGCAAATTCTTTACTTCAGCTTCTAATTCTTCATCGACAAATGAATCTATTTTTATAATAGATAATAGTAAATCAGAAAGTGTTTTATATTTTCTTGTAAGTGCTAAAGCTATTAACGGGTGGCCGTAGCTCTTTGTCATAAGAATGTCTATATAAGAATTATTCTTATAATATTCAGAATTAGGTATTTTTAAGGATAATAATTCTAATATTTCTTTTTTTGTCCAAAATGGAGCATTTACTTCTTTTGATATAAGTGGACAATCATTTTTAAGGCTTCTATTGCTGATAAACATAAATCCAAAATTAGATAAAAGATCTAAGGATTTTACTTTTTCTAATATTTCACATATATTTAAAATGGGTTTACCTTCGCTTAATAGAAACTCAGCATTGTCAATAATATATATAGTCGGAATCTGAGGTTGCTTTTTAATAAATATTTTTTCTAATGAATAAATACTGATTTTATTTTCTTTTAATTCTAAAAATTTATCCGGTAAAAGAAATTTTTTACATATATTCATAAATATTACATTTATTATCTCTTTTATGCTTTCTTTGTCAGGAGGACAATCATACCATTTTATTTCCATCTGTTCTTTTTGCCATTGATTAGTAAATCCAGCTACTAATGAGGTCTTACCAATTTTAGGGACTCCCAATAATGTATAAATGGATCCGATTGGTTTTAAAATAGAAAAATCATTTGGTACAATTCTTGTTATTTCACCTGGGCAAGGTAAAGTATCTCTTTGATATTTTGTTTCTTCTATGTTTATTTCTTTTTTTAACGAAAGTGATTCATTTTTTATTGATACACTTATTATTTTGCTAATTTCTTCTTCAAAATTCTTCTGAGCATATAATTTATTATGTTCTATTTCATATAAATCAGGGAAATAATTTTCGTAAATTAATTTAAATGAGGGAATTTTTAAGTTTGTAGATAAAATATTTTCTATCTTCGCACAATCGAAAATTGTAATCTTTGCGAAAGTTTTATTTCTTGCAAATTTAATAATTTTAGAATCTATATCAGGTTTACTAGTTGGTTGTTCTTGATTGGAGCACAATATAATTTCTTTTAAATTATTTTTACATTTTTCAATACATTTATTTATATCCTTACAGGGTTTCCATTTATTGAAATCTTCTTTTTGTTTCCAATAATTTTTTTCGGTACTACATTCAATAGCAATTATCTTTCCATCCTCTAAAGTAAGAAGAATATCAGGAGTACCCTTTCTTGTTTTTCCTCTCGCATTATGGCCAAATCTTTTTAATCCTTTATATTTTGAGTCATAAACTGGTAAAAAATCAAGGCAAAAACACTGGAATTCACCTTGTTCCATAGATTTTATTGTTTCGTTAATTATAGATATTATATAATTACTCATAGAATTAAGACTCCATTTTATTTAAAGTCATAAATAAAAAGAACTTTTATTCCTAAATAATTTAAAAACTTTTTTTAATATTTTATGAAATTTTTTATAATTTAATCTCTCAATCCATCAATGCTCCATTGAAGACCTTCGCCTGGAATAATAGGATAATACTTTACTTTATGCTTTGCTCCACACTTTGGGCATTCAATAAAATATCCTTCTTCATCATGTTTTTTTTGAATGTCTCTATCTACTCCCCTATCTTCTGTATCAGAATCCATTTTCCCAGAAATAAAAAGAATGACTCCACACTTCGGATTCAAACACCTTTGAGCTCTTTCATCAAGTCCTTCATTTTTTTTCATAACTCCACTCCATTTAACATAATTCAATAATTTAAGTCCTTTGGGGTCTATAATTAAAAAAGTATTTCATAACTATAGAATAATCTGAAAGGTGAGGATAGTCAAATAACTTTCTTTATGCAAGAATAAACTATATG
>JABUBM010000281.1_pt1 | contig 12140 bp, 14 predicted proteins | sample 7240321 | NCBI WGS metagenome assembly JABUBM01 (sample SAMN07256344, study PRJNA390944) | subsurface metagenome | isolation source: Methane hydrate marine sediment | place: Pacific Ocean: Eastern North Pacific, ODP site 1244 | collected 2002
TCTTCACCTTTATGGGGACCTGGAACGAGTTTCTTTGGCCCTTGATCGTGACCAACAAGGAAGATATGTTTACCTTACAGATAGGTCTTGTATCCCTTCAGACGGTTTTTTCTACCGATTATGGACTTCTCATGGCGGGGGCAGCCTATTCTGCTATTCCTATGTTCATAGTCTTCCTTGCTTTTCAAAAGTACTTTGTAAAGGGAATAACTATTGGGGCAATAAAGGGTTAGTAAAAAAATAACCTAACGTAGCTGAGGTTGACAGTAAAAAAGGGGGTAGAAAGAAGTTTAGAGGTTTTGGAAAAAATCCCTCCAAAAGATCTCGTTATAGAGGAGACAAGCAATGCCCGAATTTTTAAACAGCATGGAATGGTATTATCTTGCCGAGGAAAAGGATGCAGTTCCATCCCTTTCCTTTAAAGGCAGGTCAAAGGAAGATTTTGAAAGATGGTATAGTGAGCTGAAGGCTAAGTTGTTAGAGCTTTTAGGGAAGTTTCCAGAAAAAGTTCCCTTGGAGCCAGATAAGCTGGGAGAAGAGGACTGTGAGGATTTTATTCGGGAAAAGTACACCATTGCTACGGAAAAGAATATGCGCTTACCCCTTTACCTGCTTAAGCCTAAGAATATTCCTCCAGGAGAGAAGCTTCCGGCAATTCTTTGTTGTCATGGCCATGGTTCCTTTGGCAAGGATTCAGTAGCTGGAATAACTCTTAACCAGCCAGAAAGAGAAAGGAACATAAGGGAGCTTAATTACAACTATGGCGAGCAAATGGCTAGAAAGGGCTACATAACCATCTGCCCAGATTTCAGACCTTTTGGCGAAAGAGTTGCTTATACCGAGCCTTGCGCCAACCTGGACAAATGTAACCTCTATTTCATCAAGGGTCTTCTCTTAGGTCAGGTGCTTTTAGCCAGAAATATCCATGATGGAATGTGCGTTCTTGATTTTCTCTTAACTCAAAAGGAGGTCGATACAAAGAGAATTGGATGTATGGGACTTTCCTTTGGGGGAACGATGACTACCTATATCTCCGCCTTGGATGAGCGAATAAAGGCCGCCGATATCATTTGCTATCTCACGACAACGCGCCACTATGCTATCGAGACGCCTAACTTCTGTGGCTCTCAATTTGTTCCTTACTTATATAAATATGCTGATGTAGCTGATATTGCTGGTTTAATCGCTCCCAGGCCGCTTTTGGTGGAAAGCGGAGTGAACGATACCTGCTTTAAGTTTGAGTTCTCTAGAGAAGCTCACCAGCATTTAAAGAGGATATATAAAGCGGTAAGAGCTCTAAATAGACTTGAATTTGATATCTTCCTAGGGGAGCATTCCTTTGCTGGAAATAAAGCTTTCCCCTTCTTTGATAAATACTTGAAGTAACAAGAATATATATAAAAGTCAAGGAGAGTGATATGAGACTAAAGTTAGGAATTGTCACTTACAACGTAGCTAAGGATTGGGATGTCGACACAATAATTAATAAGTGCTCGGAGTTAGGTTATGAAGGGGTAGAGCTCAGAGCTACCCATTTCCATGGAGTGGAAGTGAGTCTATCTAAGACAGAAAGGCAAAATATAAGGAAAAGATTTGAGGACTCTTCGGTTGAGCTTGTTGGATTGGGATCTGCCTTTGAATATCATTCACCGGTAAAGCAAGAGCTGAGAAAAAATATAGAGGGAACAAAGGAGTATGTAAGGTTAGCCCGTGATGTGGGAACAAAGGGAATAAAAGTCAGGCCAAATGCCTTTCCAAAAGGAGTTTCCCGGGAAAAGACCATCGAACAGATAGGTCTTTCCTTGAGAGAATGTGGGGAATTTGCCAAGGACTATGGGATTAAGATCAGACTTGAAGTTCATGGAATGGAGACCTGTCATGTCCCTTACGCAAAGCAGATGATTGATATTTGTGATAATTCCAATGTTTATGTCTGCTGGAATTCCAATCCTACTGATATAGATGAAAATGGCTCTATAAAAAAGAACTTGGATCTGGTGAAGGATAAAATCGATATTGTCCATATGTCCGAACTCTGGACGGAATACCCTTATAAAGAACTCTTTTCTCTCCTGAAGGATATGGGGTATGAGGACTTTTGCCTGGCGGAGATACCAGAGAGCCCTGAGCCCGATCGGATACTGCGGTATTACAAAAAGTTATTCAATTGCTTGCAGTAAGACAAAGGAGTGTATTTTGATAAAATTGGGAATATGCAACGAAACATTTAAAGAGAAAGGTGAATTCTGGCCCTTAGAGAAAATTATGGAGTACATCTCAAAAGTCGGTTACCAGGGATTGGAAATTGCCCCCTTCACCTTAGCTTCCTCAGTAGAGAGAATTTCCCCTGCCAAGAGAAGGGAGATTCGTCTGTTAGCTGAGGATTATGGTTTAGAGATAATTGGCCTTCACTGGCTCCTAGCCAGTCCTAAAGGACTTTCCATCACTTCAGCGGATAAAGGGATAAGGAATCGAACAGCAGAATATCTCAAGAGCTTGATCGATTTCTCTTCTGAGATAGGAGCAAAACTCCTTGTCTTTGGTTCGCCCAAGCAGAGGAATATAGAGAAGGACTCAAGTTATGAGGAGGCAAGAAAATGGGCAAAGGAGGTCTTTGTTAAACCCTTGGATAAGGCAAAAGAGCGGGGAGTGACCATTTGTGTGGAGCCATTAGCCAGACGTGCGACTAACTTCATTAACACCACTGAGGAAGCTGTTTCCTTCATCAAGGAAATCAATCATCCAAATTTTAAGCTTCATTTGGATGTCATGGCGATGAGCGATGAAGGAAAGTCAATTCCCGAGATAATAAGGAAGAACCGGAAGCACCTCTTTCATTTTCATGCCAACGACGCCAATAGTTTGGGACCGGGCTTTGGAAAGGTAGACTTTGGTCCAATAATCAAGATTTTGAAGGAAGTTAAATACTCAGGATTTATTAGCGTTGAGGTCTTCGACCTTTCACCTGGATCGAAAAGGATCGCCGAGGAAAGTATTTATTATTTAAAGAGATTCCTTTGAGGGATGCTGATAAAAAGAAGGTCATCTAATGACTTCGAGAGAGCGATTTCGCGAATCCCTTTTATTTGGAGAACCTGATAGAATTCCTTTTAATCCTGGAGGACCAAGAGAGTCTACTCTGGCTGCTTGGCATACGCAGGGATTGCCAAAGGGGGCTAACTATTATGAAGCCCTTCTCGAAATCCTAGGAATAAAGGAAAAAGCACTCCCCTATAAATCTGTGCTAAATTTGGGAGTTGATTTCAGAATGGTTCCTGGGTTTGAGGAGAAGGTCCTTGAACATAAGAATGGCCACTATATAGTCCGGGACTGGATGGGAGGCATCACGGAGATATCCGATAAATATGACTACACCTACATTCGCTCAGCCAAGGACTTCGTAACCCGCAGGTGGCTCAAGTTTCCCGTAAAGACGCGCAAAGACTGGGATGGGAAGATGAAATGGCGTTATAACTCAAGTAGTCCTGGCCGCTATCCAAAGGATTTTGAGAACCGATGCAAGCTCTTAAAAAATCGGGATTATCCCATTGGCTTTAATCTAAGCGGTGCCTTCTGGCAACTGAGGGAATGGTGTGGGTTGGAAAATTTATGTGTGTTCATGATCGGGGATCCTGGATGGGTGAAAGAGATGATTGGTTTCTGGGCTGACTTTATCTCCAGAACGATGGCTCCAATATTAGAGAAGGTTGAGGTTGATTATATTGTCATTTCTGAGGATATGGCCTATAAGGCCCACAGCATGATTTCTCCGATGATGACCCGTAAGTTTCTTTTACCTGTCTACAACCGTTGGGTGAAACAAATTAGGGAAAGTGGTTGCCCTATAGTAGCGATGGACTCAGATGGCTATATCGGAGAGTTAATTCCCATCTGGATTGACGCAGGGTTTAACTGCTGTGAGCCAATGGAGGTTGCTGCCGGAAATGACGTCGTAGATTACCGTAAAACTTACGGAAAAAAGATGGCCTATAGAGGCGGAGTCGATAAAAGAGCCATAGCTAAAGGAGGAAAGATAATGGAGGAAGAGGTTAGACGAGTCGTACTGCCTTTGCTAAAAGAGGGAGGGTTCATTCCCTCCTGCGATCACGGCGTGCCACCTGATATCTCCTGGCCTAATTTCATCGAATATTCGCGTCTTTTGGCAAAGTTAACAGGATGGATCTAAGAACCCCAGTCCAGATATTTGAGCTCTCTTTCCCTAAATTTCATAGATCAAAAAAAATGAACCATATCAAGACAAGGAGAAAAAAGTGAAAAAGGTTAGGCTAGGAGTAATCGGCGTGGGAGGAATGGGCCAGGAACACCTTAAGGGCATCAAGGATGTTTCTGAGGCTCAGCTTACTGGAGTCTCAGATGTCGATCCAGAGATAATGAAGAAGATCGGTGAGGAATACAAGGTACCCGGCTTTATGAATTATGAAAAGCTTCTTGAAAGCAATCTGGTTGATGCAGTCATTATTGCCACACCTCATTATTTTCACCCTGAGATAGGAATAGCCGTAATGAAAAGGGGAATTCACTGCCTTTCAGAAAAGCCAATCGCTGTATCCGTATCTGCTGCAGATAAGTTTATAGAACAAGCTAAAAAAACCGGCGTAGTATTCGCCGTGATGCACCAAGAGAGAAGCTCACCTGAAGTAAGATTAGCCAGGCAGATTGTGGAAAGTGGAAGATTGGGGCAGATAAGGCGAACCTGTATGATTGAGCCAAATTACCGGTCTCAGGCCTATTACGATAGCTCTAGCTGGCGGGCAACCTGGAAAGAAGAAGGAGGAGGAGTGCTCATAAATCAGGCTCCTCATGGGATAGACTTATTTCTTCTCTTGGGAGGTATACCTAGCAGAATCACAGCAAAAGTGCGCACTCGACTCCATAACATAGAGGTGGAAGACGAAGCGGCCGCCCTTTTGGAGTACTCAAACGGAGCCTGGGGCTACTACTACACCACCACCAATGAAGCTCCTGCCACAACCTTTATGGAAATTTCTGGTGACAATGGAAAGATGGTCTATCAAAATAACTCGCTCAAGCTTTATTCTGCAAAAACGTCGATCCAGAAGTTTACCTTCTCTACAAAGGAAATGTGGGCAAGTCCGGAGGTGGTTGAGGAGAAGCTAGAGCTTCCCCAGTGTGAGACCGGAAATAAGGCAATCATACGAAATTTCTGTCGCTCCATCCTTTTCCAAGAAAAACTGATCACTCCAGGAGAAGAGGGTATCTGGAGCGTTGAATTTCTGAACGCCCTTATCCTCTCCGGCAAAAAGGATAAAGCCGTTGACATTCCTATCAATAGACAAGAATATGAAGGTCTTTTAAGCGGATTAAAGAAGCTCTCCTGTAAGAAGACGGTAAAGGAGATCAAAAGGATTACCGATCCGCAGCTCAAATAAGAAAAGGAGGAGACAATGTTTTTATCAGGTATTGCTGATGAGGCAGGTCCAAACATTGAGATACAAATTAAGGCACATAAGGAACTGGGTTGGAACTACATTGAGATTCGCAACGTTGATGGCAAGAATCTTACTGACATCAATAAGGCCAAGTTCAATGAGATCACTGAAAAACTTGATGAGGCAGGAATTCAGGTCTGCTGTTTTGCCAGTGAAATTGCCAATTGGGCACGCAAGATTTCGGGGGATTTTGCTCTTGATGTCGAAGAATTAAAACGAGCCATTCCTCGAATGCATCATCTCGGTACCAAATACATTCGGATAATGAGCTATCCCAATGCCAACTGGAACAAGAGTGATTGGAGAAAAGAGGTGATGAGGCGACTTAAGAAACTAGCCCGGATAGCGGAAGATGGGCAAGTAATCCTTGCTCACGAGAACTGTAGCGGTTGGGGTGGTCAAGGCCCAGAGGGGGCACTGGACATTATACAGACAGTGAACTCACCCAGTTTAAAATTTCTTCTCGATACAGGCAACAAGCCGTATAGCCAGGGAACTGTCTGGGATGTCTATCAGAAGATAAGAGAATACATTGCTCATGTGCATATTAAGGATTATCGAGGAAAAGAGGGAAATAGGTTTGTCTTTCCGGGGGAGGGAGATTGCCAGGTAAGAAAGATAATCAAGGATTTGCTTTCCTCCGGATACGAAGGAGGCTTTTCCATCGAGCCTCACTTAGCCTCTATAATTCACCTTAATAAAAAAGCTGAGGACCCAGAGACCGCCTATCGCCTTTACCTGGAATACGGAAGAAAAGCGCAGGACTTGGTGACAGAGGCAAAAAACAGATAAGAGAGGCCGTGAGGGACCATTTCAATAATGTAGGACGAAGAATAATAAAAAATCTAGAAAATAAAGAATAATTGAATGAAAGTAAAAATTTTTGAAACAAAAAAGGAAATGGGAAAAGCTACTGCTGAAAAAGCGGCAGAGATTCTAAATGAGGCAATAAACGAAAAAGACGAAGCAGTCTTTGTGGCAGCTACCGGGGCATCTCAATTTGAGTTTTTGGAGAATCTTACGAGTATACCTTCAATTGATTGGTCAAAAACAACTATGTTTCACTTAGATGAATATATAGGTATTGCAGAGGATCATCCAGCAAGTTTCAGAAAATATTTGAAGGAAAGATTAATTAATAAGGTGCATCCTGGAGCTGTTTATTTAATCAAAGGAGACTCTGAAGACCCAGAGTCAGAATGTGAACGCTTGAATAAGATAATTAGCAAGAAAGAAATTGATGTTTCCTTTGTAGGAATTGGTGAAAATGGACATTTGGCCTTCAATGATCCTCCCGCAGATTTTCACACTGAAAAACCATATATTGTGGTTGAACTTAATGAAGCCTGCAGGAGACAACAGCTTGGTGAAGGATGGTTTAATGGTCTCGAGGAGGTACCATATAGAGCGATTTCCATGTCCATTAAACAGATGATGAAATCCAAGAACATAATTTGCACTGTTCCGGATGCTCGTAAAGCCCAAGCTGTCAAGAATTGCCTTGAAGGTGTTGTTTCTCCAGAACATCCTGCTTCCGTATTGAGAAAGCATAAAAAGGTGTTTGTATTCTTAGATAAGGACTCAGCTAAGTTGCTTAAGAAACGTAAACCCAATGGTTAAAAAGGAGGGAGTATGCCTGAGAAAGAACTTATTGCATTTAAAAACGCAAAGATAATAACGCCAGTGAGAATTGTAGATAATGGTGTATTGGTAGTTAGTAGTGGTAAAATCTCTTATGTTGGCACCCAAGATGAAATTAAGATTCCTAAGAATGCAAAGATAATAAATCTTACCGGTAAATATTTAACCCCTGGGTTCATTGACATGCATCTTCACGGTGGAGGTGGAGCAGACACTATGAATGCAACAGAAGAGGCCATAGAGAAGATATCGGTTGCCCATGCTAAAGGAGGTACAACCTCCATTGTTCCCACCACCACATCTGCTCCCATAGATGATATAATAAAGACGATTAAGGTTATAGAATTGGCTAAAGAAAGGATATTACCTGGAGCACAGGTTTTAGGCGCTCATATAGAGGGGCCATACTTTTCCACAGAGCAAAAAGGGGCACAGAACCCAAAGTACTTAAAAGAACCAAGACCGGAGGAGTATCTAAAACTTTTGGATGAATATGATTGTATTCTCAGGGTTTCCGCAGCTCCTGAATTAGAGGGAGGACTGGAATTAGGACGAGAGTTAAGGAAACGTGGAATTGTAGCATCAATTGCTCACACTAATGCAACTTATGAAGATATCCTTGCGGCTATCGATGCGGGCTACACTCATGTAACGCATATGTACTCAGGAATGTCAGGGTTAAAAAGAATTAATGCATATAGGATCTCTGGTGTCATAGAATCAGCCCTTTTATTAGATGAGCTAACCACAGAGGTAATTGCGGATGGACATCATTTGCCTCCCAGTCTTATCAAGCTAATAATAAAAACAAAAGGTCTGGATAAGGTATCAGTCATAACAGATGCTATAAGTGCCGCTAAGTTAGGGCCGGGTAAATACTCTGTTGGAGGACTGGATGCCATCGTTGAGGCTAATGTGGCCAAAGAGTTTGAAATCCCGGAGGAAGAGGGAAACTATGTGGCCAAGCTTTTAACTCGCGATGCTTTTGCCGGGAGCGTGACTACGATGGATAGGTGCGTAAGAAATATGGTCAAATTTGTGGGATTGTCAATACAAGATGCAGTTAAGATGGCCACCATAAACCCAGCTAGGATAATAGGCATAGATGATAAAAAGGGAAGCTTAGCAGAGGGAAAGGATGCCGATATACTCATCCTTGCTGAGGATGTAAATGTCATTATGACGATGATCGGGGGAAGGGTAGCATATGAGAAGCAATAAAATTAGATCTTTTTGTTTAAGAAAAAAAGCTAGAAATAAGGCCAAAGGGGAGATGAGAAACAGGCAGGCCGGTTAGCTGGAAAAACGGAAAGCTTCAGAAAGGGCTACCCAAAGACGAAATATTTTGCTGTAATGTCTCCTGAGAATCCCCATAAAATCGTGGGGCTAACCTATTTTCTCTCTTGTCCTCCCCTGTCTCAGTAGTGCGGATGTCATCTGGGCGCCCTTCTTTTTCATCAATCACCTTATTTTATCTATATCTTAGATCGCGGTTAATTACACACTGAAAGATCAAAGTTGTTTTTTAATCGAAGAATACCTTTTTTTATGCGGGAGTCCTATTATTACCACTCTTTAGGTGCTATTGCCTTTGCTTTTTTTGCTGGCCTTTCGGCAAACTTTTTCCCGATAATAGCCAGAAAATTGGGGGCCAGTTCTTTTCAAATGGCACTCATTAGTTCTGCTCCTTTTATGGGAGCTTTATTTACTCTCTATTGGGCACGCCTTTCCAGCAATGCGGTTAGCCAAATAGATTTTCTTGTGAAAGTAAAGTTATTGGCAAGAGTGGTTATCTTATTTGCTTTTTTGGCTATCAGCCCCTGGATTTTCATTCTTCTTGTCTTTCTCAACTCCTTGCTGGAACAGGCAGGCAGTCCTGCTTACGTAGGAATTATGAAGAAGATTTACTCTGATGATTTTCGCGGCAGGGCCATGGGTTATGCGGGAATGGAAATGGCTATAGTAGCTATATTCGCTTCCTATTTAGGGGGTTTTCTTCTCGATCATTTTAGCTACCGTTATATATTCCCCCTGGGCGCTATGTTTGGTATTCTTTCCGTGGCTTTCCTTGGTAGGATTAAAGTAAAGAAAGAGAATATAAAGCAGCAGAGAAAAAAGCAGGGAATTTTGCCCAAAGAAATTCTGGAAGTATTCAAGAAAGACAGGCCTTTTGCTTTATTTCTGATGATCTTCTTTATTCAAGGTTTTGCTAACCTTATGGTCATGCCTCTCTATCCTATTTTTCTGGTTGACTATTTGGGGATATCCAATACTTCTATGGGAAAGTTGGTCAGTCTTTCCTCAATTTTCCTCATATTTTCCTATTTCTTTTGGGGCCATTATATTGATAAGAAGGGTGCTTGTCGTTCCCTGGCTCTGAGTTTTTTCCTGGTAAGCTTCATTCCCCTTTGCTACGTTTTTGCTTCCACTATCTGGTATATTGTTCCTGCCAGTATCATATCTGGGTTTACCTTAGGAGCAGGGGAGCTATCACGAGTTCACTTTATTACCAGAAGAGCCAAAAGCAGAGATGTTCCTACCTACCGGGGTATAGATTTTACTCTTATGGGATTGAGAGGTATCACTGCTCCCTTTCTGGGAGTGATCCTGATGCGTTGGATAGATATAAGATCCGTATTTATTCTTAGCTTCTGCCTGATTGCCATTTCTTCTTTGGTGATGTTTTTGTCGAATCGTTATTATTTTTCTCTTCTTTGTCAACAAATGAAGAATATCTATGAAAAAGCATGTAGATACTAAATCTTGCAAAGCAACAAAAAAACAACTAATAGAAGCAGCTAATAGATTGCTTAATTGCTTTGAGAATTTAGATATATGGCCAAAATTATCTGTCGCCATCTCTAAGAAAACCTGGTACGTTGCGCCAGTAGATGATACTACAAGAGATGCAATCAGACATTTGGGCAAGCTAACCGGGGCTATAAAGAGTGGATAAATACAATCTGCGTAGGAATGAAATAGTAATAGAGAAAATACGGGAGAGGAGTCTTTATGAAAAAAAAGCCTATATATGCTAAATCTTGCAGATCAGCGCTGCTGGTTATCGACATGTTAAATGGGGTCATTGAACCGTCTCCTTGCCGGTCAAGACGAGGTAGCCCAGAAGGAGCGAACTATGGGCAATACTCCCAAAAACAAGTATAGCGAGGTGCAGCGGACAGTCAAAGAAGGCTTGATGATTATTCTGGTAGAAGCCGATTATATCTTGGAAGAGCAGGAATTGACCGAGCTAAGCCACCTCAAATCAGAATTTAGCTCTCCTGCTCAAAAAAAAGACGCTCATAGAGGCTCATACAGGGACTTTCTCAAGACAAGGCAACCTATATGACCCAGGGAAAAACAGGACTCGTCTATCAAAGTAATTTTATCAAGCTAGTTCTTTATTATAGAGATTTTGAAAGAGGGTAGCTATGACTAATCGGCAGATAGGGAAAATTCGGGATTGCCTGGCTGCTATCTGGGAGCAGGTAGAAATGTTATCTTATTACGGAAGTTTGCTTGAGCAACGAAAACCAAGATTGGAAGAAATCGAAGGCCGGGTTTTGCAGATTAGAGATATTTTGAAGGATGAGAAGAAAGGGCTTGAGGAAAGGTCAGGCAAATCGAAGTCGAAAATCAGGGATTCCCTGATTGCCCTTGATAATAAAAAGAGGCTAATTATGACTGATCAGCAGATAGAGAAAATCCGGTTCTGTTTAGTTGTGATTATGCGGCGAGTAGAATTTATGTCCTGTCAGGGAAGTTTGTCTGAGCAACGAAAAGAAAGCCTAGAGGAGATCAAACGTCAAGTTTTAGAGATTAAACATATTTTAAGGGGGAGTTATGGAAGGCATAGTCAAGTGGTTCGATAGTAAGAGGGGCTTTGGGTTTATCGAGTCTGAGGGGAAGGATTATTTTGTTCACAGATGGGACATTGAGGAAAACTCAAAAATAGAGAAAGGAGATAAAGTTTCCTTTGAGCCTGAAGAAAGCCCGAGAGGGATAAAAGCGGTAAAAGTGAGGAAAATTGACTGACTTTTTTAGAATAGAGTTGAGCAGTGAAAGGAGAGAGATTAATGAGAAGAAAGAAGAATAAGAGTCTAATTCTTTTACTTCTTTGTTTATTTTTTATTGTGTGCTTGAGTGTCAATACAGCTAGAGCAGATTTAGTAGTCAAGATAGGTTATGTGAACCTGGCGAGGATTTTCCACGGATATGAAAAGACCAAGGAACTGGAAGCGAAACTGAAGATGGAGAATGAAGCTGATCAGAAGATGCTTAGCGAAAGAAGACAGATGATAGAAAAAGAGATAGATAGACTTAAAGAAGAGCTGGAAACGCTGGGATTGATGTTCTTAGAATCTGCTAAGGAGAAAAAACAGGCAGAGATAGAAGGTAGGGCTGAAGAATTGTATGAGTTCAGTGCATACATTGAGCAGCGAAACCAGGAGAGGGATGCTAAGTATACGGATGGGATTCTAAAGGACCTCGAGTTAAAGCTACCTTCGATAATAAAGAATATTGCGGAGAAAGAAGGGTATAGATTTGTCTTTGACCTGAGGTCTTTATTTTATGTTACCCGAGAGGAAGAATTTGACCTTACAGATAAAGTGCTGGCTCGATTAAATGAAGATTATAGGTCAGAAACCAAGGAATAACTCGTGAATCAAAATTCGTGATGCGTCGTGCGTGATGCGCATTGCGCAATACGAAATACGATTCACCAGATACAGCGACAGAAGAAATTGTCCTGGGAGGTCTCCCCTGAGGGGAGACGTTTCCCCCCTGTGAGGAAAAATAACAACCGGGACTGCTTTATCAAAAGCTGGCACCCCCTAGCTTGTGACCATTTTTACCACTGTTCGGCACTAAGGCAGTCCCGGAAATTGAGAGGAAATAAAATAATGAGTGAAGAAAAAGTGTATCGAGGAATAGTCAGGGCCTATGATGAAAGAAAGGGGTGTGGTTTCATAGCCAGGGAAGGTAAGCAGGGAGAACTCTTTTTCCACGTTTCAGACCTACTGGACC
>JABUBM010000282.1_pt1 | contig 12133 bp, 14 predicted proteins | sample 7240321 | NCBI WGS metagenome assembly JABUBM01 (sample SAMN07256344, study PRJNA390944) | subsurface metagenome | isolation source: Methane hydrate marine sediment | place: Pacific Ocean: Eastern North Pacific, ODP site 1244 | collected 2002
CTGCCCTGAGGCTCTGGTCCGCAGGCTCCTCCACCTAGAGAAAGAAGAAAGGAAAAGCTTCATTTCTTAATGAGAATTTGAAAATTTAAGGCAAGCAAACCCGAAAAAGGCTCCGGTAGATTCACCTCCACCGAAATAACCGCTTACCGAGGCATCCTCAGGCTTTCTAGCCTGGGCCTCAAGGTGGCCTATTTTTAGCCGGGGGTAAGGGAGCGAAGAGCCTAGCTAGCCTTGCCATACTTGCCTTAATGGGAAAGGTTTTAATAAAGGAGGAAAAAGCGAGTATGAGCGGAAAGGAGGTGAGAAATAAGAGAGAAAATAGGATCATTAGCTTGGGAAAGGAAAGCTTTATAAAAAAAGAATGTTGAAAAATTAACTTCTCTTTTGGGAGCTTTCCACGGAAGAATGAACCAATCAACTGAACTATGACAATCTGGAGTGAAAAATGATCAAAATAAAACAGCGAATCATTCCATACCTTTTTATTTCACCCTTTTTTGTAATGCTTGGAATCTTTATGATGGTACCTTTAGGGTATGGATTTTGGATGAGCTTAAATGAGGTCTATATGGGAAGACCTATGGAATTTGTTGGATTAGTTAATTTTTTACGTGTATTTTCAAGTACGAAATTTTATCATTGTTTAAAAGTCACAGCTCTGTACACCCTGGGCCAAGGGAGTCTGCATTTATTACTTGCCTTGGGGGTAGCCTTAATGCTTAATTTGAAATTTAAGGGAAGAATGACTTATAGATCTATCTTTTTTTTACCTGTCATTACCTCCTTTGTAGTGGCAGCAATGTTTTGGAGATTGCTTCTAGATGAGCATATAGGATTAATAAACACAGTATTGAAAACAACAATGGGTCTTCCTGGCTACAAATGGTTAGAAGACTCAAAGCTTATTTTACCTAGCGTGATATTTGTCGGCATTTGGAAATGGTTCGGGTTTCAAATGATTATTCTTCTTGCTGGCTTACAGAGTATTCCCAGCGAATTATACGATGCAGCAAAGATAGATGGGGCTACTTCTTTTCAGACTACTCGATATGTAACCCTCCCCCTGTTGTTTCCTGTGGTTTTCTTTTGCATTGCTATCATATTAATTGGCGATTTTATGCTTTTTGATATACCTTTCATCTTACTTGGACATACAGGAGGCACTGGTGAAAGTGCTTTATCCTTGGCTATGTATTTGTATAGAAGCGCATTTTTGAATTTTAAATTAGGATATGGAGCAGCTTTGGGATACGTTTTTGCACTCTTAGTAATAGGTGTTAGTCTGTTATACGTACAAGCTTTAGGTAAAAAAGCAGGATTGACATAAGATTAAGAACATTTCATAACATCAGAACTTCACCAGAGTTTTCTTAATGGTTCTCTATGGAGAGGGGTCAAAATATAGCAACCGTAATCTTTACAGTAGACAAGGCGCAGGAGAAATTCTGCAACTACTAATTTACAGTTCTTATCGAACCCTTGAAAGCTTAAACCTTTTCCTCGTAGAGTGAGGCGTATCCCAATAATATTGAGTGTTTTGAATACATAAGAAAGGGGTAGCGATGAAAACTAAGATAAATCGGATAGTGATATATGCAGTTTTGACCTTAATAGGTGTCTCTACGTTGATTCCCTTCCTTTTTGCAGTATCTTCCTCTTTTAAACCACAAAGTTGTCTATTCGAACGCTCAATTCTAACAATCAAAGACTTTACGTTAGACAACTATATACGTTTATTTGTCACTACATCTTTCCCAAGATGGCTTTTTAATAGCACAATCGTAGGTGTAAGTTTTTCTTTATTGTCGCTTTTTTTCTGCTCACTAGCTGGTTATAGCTTCGCGAAATACGATTTTTTAGGTAAAAATGCGCTGTTTCTTATAGTAATAGGTTCAATGACTATTCCACCTTGGGTAATGATAGTTCCTCTTTTTACGTGGTTTACGAGACTGAGGTTAATTAATACCTATTGGGCCTTGATTCTCCCCGGTAGTGCTAGCGGTTTTGGTATATTTTTAATGAGGCAGTACATTCATGGTATACCTTCAGAGATACTCGATAGTGCAAGAATAGATGGTTGTTCTGATTTTCGGATTTACTACCAGATAGTACTGCCTCTTATTAAACCTGCTTTGGGAGCCTTAGGTATATTTGTTTTTATGAATTCTTGGAATAACTTTATCTCCCCTCTTGTTTTTATAAGGACTCCTGATATGTTTACTATACCGGTGGGTCTTGCCGCATTCGTAGGACAGAACAACCCTGAGTTCAGCTTGTTAATGGCCGGAGGAATGATTTCGGTGATTCCAATTCTAATTATTTTTCTAATTATGCAGAAGCAATTTGTAGCAGGGCTTACTTTAGGAGCCGTAAAAGAGTAGTAGAAGTAGATGTCGAGGAGGTGATAGGGAATGACTTAATTAGTAGAGGTATAAAGGAGATCTTCAAGATAGTCAATAGGGTGAGTTTGTCAGGTAAAAAGAGGTAATTTTATATAATTAGGAGATAAGAAATGATGAACAAAAAGATAGTAATATGCGTGGCAACTCTGGTGGGGATAATGTTAGGAGCTGGTTGCGGTTTCTCTGCTCAAAAAGAGCTTACAGTATGGGGATGGGATTTTCGAGCAACAAAAGATATTGCTCCCCAGGTAAAACAATTTGAAGCGTTACATCCAGAGGTGAAAATAAAAACGATCAATATAGCTCCTGAGGATCTTCATCATAAAGTAATGATGGCTTATCTATCAGGTACAGGAGCACCAGATGTGACTTTTGAGGTTGATACCAATGCTCGTAAATATTATGGGACCAACACTATCTATACATTTGATGATGTTATACCAAATTTTAGAGATATTTTTGTCAAAGCCATTAGCTATCGCTGGACATATGAAGACCATTTGTGGGGAGTACCTTATGATATGGGAACATTTCTTATATTTTATAGAAAGGATATTTTTGATGAGGCAGGAATTGAGTTCCCTGGCGATTGGCAGGAGTTTGTAGAGGTAGGCAAAAAGATAACCATACCTGGAAAGCGATATATGGTTGCTTGGGATGGAGGTAAAGTAGCACCATTGGTTCAAAGTAGAGGAGGAAAGATTACCAACATAAAGAATGAGGTTTTGTTTAATAACCCAATAACAGCTGATATATGTCAGTACTTAGTTGATATGGTCCACAAGCACAAGATTGCGGAGTACACCAATTTATATAATGTTGCGGCTTGGGTAAAAATTAAAGAGGATAGATGGGCAACGATACCTGCGTGGTATTGGTATCAGAGCTACGCACTCAAAGACATGGCCTACAAGCCTGAGTTAGTAGGGAAGTGGAGAATTGCCAGGATGTTGCCATGGAAAAAGGGCGACCCTCCTACAGGAGCAGGTTTTACCTGTGGTGGAATATGGTTAGTTTCCACACAGACAAAATATCCCAAGTTGGCTAAGGAGTTTGCTGCATCCTTGGGGACAAAAGAAGCCCAGGTTAGCCAAGCAACCAGAAGGGGGATACTTCCAGTTAACATTTTAGCTCTTCAAGAGCTATCAAGATGGCAAGATCCTTTCTTTGGGGGACAGAAACCATATAAAATAGCTTTAGAGGAAATGAAAGATTGTCCTACCATGGAATTTGGAAGTAAATATCCTGTTATAGACCCGGAGCTGACGGTGGCAGTGGATGCAATGATGTACGAAGATGTGCCTGTTAAGAAAGCTTTGGATGATGCTGAAAAAAGGGCAAAAGAGGAACTGAGATAATAATAGAAAAGCGTGGGGTTATAAATAGTCATCAAGGGATGGAGAATATAACTGAGTTTACTTAAAGAAGGGGGGATGGGTATTCTGCCTATCCCCTCTTCGACATGGTTCATTTTTCTTTGAAAGTCTCTGAGGAAGAATTTAACTATCAAACACTCTTTTCTAATCACTCTTTCAACTCTAGCAATAAACCTATTTTTCACTATGCGAGTGTCACTCCCCTCATAAAAAACTAGAGCTAATTTAATTTTTAACCCAAAATACTAAAGTACTCTCTAAATTTAGGAGGTAATGACTATGACTTTAATTTTGGAAAATGAAAAATTAAGAATTGAATTTGATAAGACATCGGGGACTATTATCAAACTTCTAAATAAAGCAACTAACTGGCAGATAATTCAGCAGCCGAAGTTAGCTATGGGAATTCGGTTGCTTATTCCCATTCCGGGGTTTAGAAACAACCAGGTGAAAAGTGAACGTCAAAATCTCTCTTCGGTTGAGATAAATGAATCAAAAACTTCAATCACCTTAAAATGGGATGGAATAACCGGGGAAAAATCAGGACCTCTGGATATCTCTGTAGTTCAGAAAATAAGACTCAAAGGTTCAGAATTGGAGTTTAATACTCAAATAGAAAATCGTTCTCCCTACACTATCGAGGAAGGATGGTGTCCATATCTTGGTGGAATTCATAAACCAGGTAGGGATAAATTTGAAGCAATAAGTATGAGTGCACAGGGTTATGCATTCAGAGTGCCATTGGATAAGAGATTTCCTGGAGTTGGTATGTCTCAATCAATGGTTAATGCTGGATATTGGGGTGTTGATTATCCTACAGCAGTAGTCTCATATCCAACATTTTTGTCTATAGCCCCTTTTATATTGTTATGTGATAACTCACAAGGAATTTACATAGGAGTTCACGATAAGCATATGAATGCAGTATCTTTCATAATGGAGTTAAAGCCGGGTTATATAGATTCCATGGATAATATCCCACCGCATACCTCTGAAATCGGCAAAAAGCCCGTTGGTTTTTTGCTTAGTCCTGTTAGGTTTCCATTTTTAAAGTCCGGGGAAAGTATGGAGTTAGCTCCTGTGGTACTACATTTTTATGAAGGCTCCTGGCATAAGGGAGTAGATCGTTATGTGAGCTGGCGTAATAGTTGGTTTAAGAGATTACCCGCCCCTAAGTGGATAGATGGGGTAGATGCCTGGCTTACTCTTCACATCAATTCTCCAGAAGACTGCTGTAGGTATAAATACAAAGAACTTGTAAGTATATGCAAAGAGGCAAAAGAAAAAGGAGTAGGAGTACTTCAGTTAATTGGATGGGCAAAAGGTGGGCAGGATAGTCATGTTCCATGCCACGACCCAGATCCCAGATTGGGTGCAAGAGAGGAGTTTTGTGAGGCTCTCCGTAAGATAGAAAAAGATATAGGTATAAGGGTCCTTTTGTTTTCTAAATTCACCTGGGCAGATAGAACCACTTCCTGGTTTCGTAATAAGTTAATTAAGTTCGCTGTTAAGGACCCTTATGGTGATTATCCTGTGCATCCGGGCTACGCATATCAAACAATCTCACAGTTGAGTGGTAACACTGTTCACAACTTAATTCCTATGTGCCATGCCTCAAATGAATATCGAGATATTTGCATGGAGGAATTCGAAAAGATACTCCACTATGGCACTTCAGGCACTCTATACGATGAAGTAATGATGGGATTTAGATTATTCTGTTTTGATCCTAACCATGGTCACAAAGTTGGAGATTGCTTTATAAAGGGAAGCCTTAGGTTAGCAGAACAATTCTACAAAAGAGCCAAAGAGTTTAATCCAGATTTTGTACTTGCTGGAGAAGGGCCACAGGATTTCTTTTGTCAGTATTACTCGATAAGCTACATTAGAAGTTGGGACCCACATCACATACCAATGCAAAAGTATATGAATCCAGAGATGAAAATTGCTACCTGCATTACTGGCTGGAATGACAGAAACATGATAAATCAATGTCTTATGAATAGTTATATAATTAATTACGAGCCATACAACTTCAAGGGGAGATTATCAGATTTTCCAGATACGGTAGAATATGGTCAGAAAGTTCAAAGTCTAAGGAGAAAGCTCTGGAACTATGTATGGAAAGGGAGATTTCTTGACGGACTTCGAGCCGAGGTTTCCTGCGGGGATAGTCCTCATTGGCCATATACAGTATTTGAGAATAAAATAAATAAAAAGAAGGCGGTAGTGATTGCCAACTATAAAGCAGATGAATCTATCGAAGTATCTGTCAAAATCCAAGAGAGAAGTGCCAGATTTAACCTTTACGTTCCAGAAGAAGATAAGGTAAGCAAGACTGATGGAAAAGTTGTAATTCCTCCACGGTCAGTAGTTGTAGCTGTGGAGAAATAGAGAAATTAACCAAAGACTTTGGCAAAAATTAGTCCCAAATTAAGCTCAAAGCCTTAATAATAAAGGCTCAGCACCCTATTTTAAATAACCTATACTCACCTTTCTAGGGGATATTCCCTGCTAGAGAATAGCTATCAGATCCGGGACCAGGGAGATGATAAATGGATAAGAAAGTTAAAGAAGCGGTCAGGCGTGCAGAGCTGGAGATAAAGAGGAAAGACAGGGAGGAGTGGGCAGCCCTGGCTGAGAAGATAGGAAAACAAAAAGCCGGGGAGATCCGGGGATCCCTTAAAGTATTTGCTGATTTTTATATTACTTGGAAAAAACTTGAGGATATAGCTCCTGAAGTAGTATATAAGGAATGGTGGAGAGAGAACCACGATAAGCCCATTCAAGAGGCGTTGGAGAGACTGGAGCTCAAGATCAGGGGTACGAAATGCAAGGCAAAGGACTGCGGTAATATATTTATCCCTAAACGGAGCGATCACATCTATTGTGGGGTGAATTGCAGAACCAGAGCCTTTTATCAAAAGAAAAGAGCAAGTTCAACGAGTAAGACTTGACAACCCCGTAGGAATTTAGTATAATAAAAAAGAGCCTGGAAGTGGGTTAGACTCCCAGGCGAAGGTAAAATAAAACTCTCTGCCCTATCTACCCTAATTAAAGCAGAGAAAAGAGAGTTTGTCAAGCCTTTGTCTGGAGCAACCGGGCAAAGGCTTTTTTATTGGAGGTGTAAGATAATGAAAAGTCCGATTAAACAGCACAGGGAAAAACAAGGACTAAAGCAGCTAGACCTGGCTTTGCTTCTGCAGGTCTCGGAGATGCAGGTTAGTCATTGGGAGCGTCCCTCAAGGATACCTCCGGACAGGATAATTGCCAGGCTTGCCGAGATTTTCAAGGTGGAAGCTGAAACCCTGAAGCAAGGGCTGGTGAGCTACCTTGAGGAGAAGCGAGAGGTCCTCAGACGCAAAGTCGGGGCTTAAAAAGGCTATCATAAACAACGATTTTACCTGAGAAGCGTATCAAGAGGGTATCCTCTTAGAAATAGCTATTAGGCTCGGAGTTACTCCCTGGCTCCGGGCCTGAGCAGGGAGATGGTAAAGGGTGGGAGAAATTGAGAGATTAGAGGACTTTGAGAGAACTAGGGGAAAGCTAAGACTGCCTGTTGATGTAAAGCCTTGTATTATTAAACTGCTAGATGAACCCTCCATTAGAGAAGGTGATAACCCCTTTATAATTGCTTGCGAATTGCATAGGGTCGGGAGGACTGAGAAACAGATTGAGTCTCTTTTGATGAGGCTAAATATAAGGGATTCTAAGGTCAGGGGAGTTATAAAAAGCGTAGCAAGCGGTAAGTATGAGTTTGGCTGCCCTACATTGGAGGAGAAAGGGATATGTCTCTATGAGAAGCGCGAAGATTGTTTCTGGTATCAGGCTATACCCAGGGAGAGTCAAAGGTCCTATCGGGAGAGGGACTTTTGGAGATTCGGCTGGCCAGGGAGACTGACTGCTCCTGAGTCTATGATATACCTGGCTATCAGAGAGATTGAGAAAAGAAGGGGACTACCGGCAGGGTCAAGGCTGTATATAAGTAGAAAAGAGCTTATGAGAGTATCAGGAAGAGGTCATAGTTGGGTTTTAGAGTGCTGTGAGAGGTTAAAGAAGAAAGGACTAATTGAGTTTAGGAAGGGAACTCAGCATAGATGGTATGGCAGGGCAAGCCAGGTCAAGAGGATTATCCCTATACCCAGGTCTAAGTAAAAGTAGAGTATCCTATAATGAGGCCGGTGAGTGTTACTGATGACCTCCCAGCGGCCAACGAAAAGCCTCCCAGCGGCCTCATAAATAGGACTATGGAATAGAAATAAAGGCTCGGATCGAGGGCCTGAGATTTAAGGGTCTAAGGGTTAGGGTCGTTAAGAAGGTTTGAGAGTTAAAGGTTGTGAATTTGGCAAATCGTGATAATACAGAACTGGCTTGATATAATTCCCTTAATATAGAGACTTTGATTCTGTCTTAGGGTTATAGGCTGCCTTTTCTTGAGTAAGTGTCCATATGAGCCTGTAGAAAGGTCTTTTTTTTGACCAGGAGAGGAATGTAAAGAATGTAAAGGTTATTAGACAAAAAGGCAAGGAAAGCAAGCCTTATAAAAGGAGGATAAGAAATAAAAGAGGTGGTTGACTATGAGTCAAAAAAGAAGAGTTGAGAAGGTAGAGGAGGCGTTGAACGTGGACAAAGAGGAATTGCAGCCTTTGGTTGTGATCCTGGGTGCGTGGAATTGTCCCCTGGAGGAAAAGAAACAGGATAAATGCAAGATATTCCAGGAGAAAGAAAGGGAGGCACTTGCTAAAAAGCCCGGGGAGTTTAAGGGCCTGGCTACGGTGATCCTGGACTGTCAAGACAAGTGTCCCTATGCCCCTACCAGCAAAGGTGGCAAAAGTAAATGAAATGCAAGGCTAGGACTAGATCAGGGAAGCCCTGCAAAGCTAACGCTTTGATAGACAAAGATTATTGCCTGGCCCACGATCCGGAGAGCAGAAAGAAGTTTAAGGAGATAACCAAAAAGGGAGGCAAGGTCAAAAAGAAGGTCCAGGTCTCTCTTGCTCTGATTGAGTTTAAGGGGAATAGCGGGGAAGTATTAGACCTCCTGGCCGATACGATTAACCGGGTAAGATCAGAGAATATGCCTCCCAGGATTGCGAACACAATCGGCTACCTGGCAGGGCATATGCTCAAGGCTCTCGAGATAGCAGAGATTGAGAGCCGGTTAAGGAAGGTTGAGAGAATCGTCCTGGAGAGAAAGACCTACTCATAAGGGGGCTAAAACGCCTCTTTCTCTCTTAGGAGTCGAGAGTTGAGTAGTCGTTTTTTCTATAATTGAGTGATAGGAAGGTGAGGATGATGAGCAAGACGAGAAAGCGGTATCGTAGCAGGGATAGCTACATATCGAAGGATGAGGTCAAGAGGCAGCATTCCCTGGAGAACCTTGTCCGGTATAGGGAGGGCAGGGCTGAGAGGGAGAGGGTCTTGAGGGAGATAGGATATTATGTTGTTTGCCCTTACTGTAAAAAGTCGGTGGTAACACCGGATCGGCTCAAGGCGATTGTCTCGCTCCTCCATTTTTCTAGGTGCAAGGATTGTCGGCACTTTGAGAGGTTTCCTGAGCCTAAGGATTTGATGTGGGACCACCAAGGCATAGAGATAGTCGCTCAATGCAAGGATAAACTATACGGTGAGAGGCACAGGACTTTTTTCACAGAAGAACAGTTAGCAAGGGATAACGAGTCTCTCATCAACGAGCTAGGCTGCACCTACTCGAGGGAGAAAAGGGAGGAGCTTGTTTGCTGCTGCTTTGAAGCTAAGAAAAGCTAAGATTTTAACGGATAATAACAGATATTTTCGGGTTACATAAGTAATAATTATCGGAACTTACTGAGTAAAAGGGGTAGTAATAAAAATGGGACAGCGCACCACTCGAAAAATAAAATCAAGCCAAAAGCGGGTTTCAGAAAAGGGTAAAAGTTTGTCACAATATACAAAAAGGCTTAAAATGCTAGAACTAGACTCTAAGCCAGTTTCAGAGGTTTACTTGGGTTACATAATAAATATTATCGGAACATAAAAGAAGTTATAACCCCTCTTGACTTTTTTGGGGAAGTTAGTATAATGTAAGAAAAGTTTAGGGGGAGGTATAAAATGCCAAAACTATTAACTACAAGAGAGGTTGCCGGTATCCTGGGAGTTACTGAGAAGGTAGTCCGGGGCTATATCAAACAGGAGGGGCTACTAGCTATCAGGCTAAAAAAGAGGCTAAGGATTGACGAGGAGGACCTAAACAATTGGCTGAACGAGAGAAAGACAAACAAGGAATGAAGGCGGTAGGCTATATCAGGGTCTCTAGGGAGGGGATCAGCAGATAGTCAAATCTCAACCCAGGTTATAGGAGTCTGTAGAGAATAGCGTTTGCCTGTAGGTAGGAGTCAAATTTATCATCAAAGACGATTTAAGGGCTATTTTAGGCACAGTTTGCCCTGAAGGTATATAAATACTCAAAGGGGGAAAAATGGACTATAAAACAATCAAAGGAATAGCAAGTCAGACAAAAGGCTTAACAATTAAAAATTTATTAGCTATGACTCCTTCAACGGACCCTTTTTATGCAGGGGTTGATAATAGAAAAGAATCTGCTGAATGGTTCGAGAAAATTTTTAATGAGTATGGAGGACAGGGTTTTCATTTACGAAGATTACACTATAAAATTCTTAGTCTAGTTAAAAATCCCGATGGATCCCTCTATGAAAATAATAAAAAGAATTGGAATTATCTACTATTTGGCTCAGCTAATGCCAGACATTTGGGATTGGTGGGTTATAGCGATTTTGTAGATAGAAGAAATCCTGTCCCGAAAGTCACTGCTGAGCATTCATCAGATCCTCTTTATGGTTGGTATAGGGAGGATGAAAGTATGTTCGATGCTGATGAGCTTTATCCCAGTATCGGATACAACTTCAACTATACGCAACTGCGTTCATATCATATTGAGATCTGGGCTGAAAAGTCCACAATGGACGATATATTAATCCCTCTCTGTGAAAGATACAATGTTCAATTTATTAGTGGAGCGGGTTACGAATCACTAACTCATATCAGCGAGCTATTAACGAGAATAATTGTGAATAAGAAACCATGCAGGATATTTTATATCAGTGACTATGATAATGCCGGGCAAAGTATGCCTCGTCAGGTAAGCAGACATTTAGAATTTCGTATTCAAAAACAAGAATTGTCTAATCTGAATATTAGGTTGAAGCCGATTATCTTGCTCAAAGAGCATATCAAGAAATATGAGCTACCAGGAGCGCCCGACAAGAAACAAACTGAGCTTGACGCTTTAGAAGCTCTACATCCCGGTGAGTTTGAGAAGATTGTGACATCTTACCTGGATAAATATGTTGATTTGGATGCTTCTTCCCCTATACGTGAGCAGTTGGATTCTGAGGAAGAAGGACAAAATGATTACATACGAGACGAAATTAAAAGTAAATTTGGGGATGAGTTGGATAATCTGGATGAAGAAATTGATGACCTTAAAGAAAGAATCAAAAAATTTGCTAAAGAAAAGGAATTATATACGGTGAATATGGAGGAGATAGGCATGCCTAGTAAAGAGAATATTATCGAGGATGATGATTGGTTATTCGCTACTGGACGGAATTACGGCGAGCAGTTACAAAAATATAAAGAATTTGAGTATCAGCAGAATCCGAATGGAAAAAAAAGACGCTCATAGAGCTTGATACAGGCACTTTGAGAGGGTAAGGTGAACAATATGACCTATGAAAAATACAAGCGGCTTATATCAAGAGAATTTTATCAAGCTAGTTGCGGGATAGAGGAATTTTACTATTCCCCTCTTGACAAGCTCTCCAAAAAGTATATAATATAAAGTGATAGGTTATAAAGTAAGCTAAAAGGGAGTTAATGTGGCAAAACCAAAACGACTTTCAAAGGAAGGGTTTCATGTTCGATTTGCTAAGGAAGATATAGATTGGATCCGACAGGAAGCCTCGCATAGAAGATTAGCCCCCACTCATCTTATCCGTATGGCCGTATTCGATTGGTTTCGGGGTAATGCCCAGACTAAAGAACCTCAAATAAAAGACAAAGAGAAGCTGAAGTAGAAATTATTTAGCCAGTAATGGAGAGTAAAATTGTGGGAAGAACATAATAGCTCTCTCGAGGACAGGTTAGTTTTTTTTCTTTTAAAAAAAAAGGTAAATTTCAAAGGATAGGTAATGCTTTAGGCACTCTCTATCCTTTTTTTTATTTTGCAAAGGAGCCTATGGGAATATCAGGGAGAATGATATCCTGCGCCCGCGGACAATGCCTGCCCTGAGGCTCTGGTCCGCAGGCTCCTCCACCTAGAGAAAGAAGAAAGGAAAAGCTTCATTTCTTAATGAG
>JABUBM010000283.1_pt1 | contig 12128 bp, 11 predicted proteins | sample 7240321 | NCBI WGS metagenome assembly JABUBM01 (sample SAMN07256344, study PRJNA390944) | subsurface metagenome | isolation source: Methane hydrate marine sediment | place: Pacific Ocean: Eastern North Pacific, ODP site 1244 | collected 2002
ATGTTTCTCCAACGAATTCTATGTTAATATTTGCCAATGGATTTCATATCCTGTTTTAAAGTAATCGCTAGAAAGTTTCGTGATAGTTTCCCTTTGTATAGTTGCATAATGCTCATTTTCGTCAGTTCTCCAAAAAGGTTTCAGGCCTTGGGCCTCGATGTCTTCTTGAATAATCTAAGGTATGCCTGTTCCCCCAATTTCCCCAGAAGGTTTGCTTTTTGGGCGTTGAAGTATACCTCGAGGTGGGGAGAGTATTTTGACTTGAATTCACAGAGTCTCCAGGTGTTAGCTCCTATTAGCTCAAATGCTTTGTAGCTATTCTTGATTGACCATCTTATGGCTTCCCATTGAATCAAGTCGTTTGTCGGTAAGCCGGCTAGCCCACTTTTAGCAACTCCGAGCCAAATGGAGGTGGTCTCTTTATAGGTGATGAGAAAGATAGCTCCGACAGTTTGGTTGTTATACAGGGCGACAGATATCCATAAATTTCGTGAGCCAAATTCTTTAAACAGGTCATATAAATATTCTATTGAGATTAGTGAGCCCATATTTTGCATGTAGTATCTTTCTTTAAGTGAATGAAATAAATACTGAATATCCTCTATCGTACCTTCTCTAACAATTATCCCTTTAGGTTCAGCCCGTTTAATATCGCTGCGCAGTTTTTTCTTAAAGCTATCCCACACTGCCGCCTCGCCTGCGGTCAGGTCAATTTTATAGGTATAGTAAGGGGTTACCCGATAGCCCGACCAGATAAACGGTCTGACATCCAGCAGACCAGGGCTGGTCGTGATGGAGACATAATCTGGGTGTAGCTCACTATTTATGAAATGGTCTGCTTGCTTTTGGAACTCCCGGTAGATGTGCTCCATCTTGTGTGGTTTAATTTCATCATAATTTACTAAGATGGGTCCCAAGGTGGGTATGGCTGCTCTTAGTGGAGGTGAGAAGGCCATCCGCAGTAGCCACTTCCTTGAAGAGAATAAAGGCAATATCCCAACTGGCTCATTACCCTCAAAGCCGATGAGGGGATATAGCTTGCTCTTGCTATGCTTCTCGACTATCTTGAGCCATTCCCACCTATGGAATATGGTTCCGTGTTGGTTGGCATCAACTATAGCATTCCACAAGTCCGAATCGTGCTCGCTGAGAATACTTATTCGCATATAACCTCGTCATTCGGTGCTGAATTTTGGTTGTGCCCCATCTGGGATAGAGAGTCTTCTGGAGATAATGGATTTTGCCTACTTTCCCACCATCTTTGTATCTCGCTGGTATTTGTAACCCAAGCATTCCTATTTTGGGCAATCTCTATTAGCTGGCGATATATCTTAGTCATATTGGGAAAATCCCCTTCGCTAAACATCTGCTGATGCCACAGCAGTGTTAAAGCTCCTCCACATCTTTCAACTATGCTTAGCATTCTAGCACAATTCTCAAACGTGTCTCTTGTTGGTAACCCACCGTCCATAATTATCAAGGGAATCTCTAGCAGTGGGGAGCGCAATCCATTAGGGGAGATGGGATGGAAAGGAAAGCAGGTGCCTCGCCTGAATCCTACACCTATTTGTGGCGTGAAACCAAGCGTGCTGTCGTACTCAAAACCTACCAATTCCTGTATTCTGAATGTATTTTCGGGGTCAAAGTTAAGATAGTGTTGTCTGACACCATGTATTTTAGCTCCAACTAGGCTCTCCAACTTTTCCTTCTCTGCTTTCAACAGCTCCAAGTCTTTGTAGGAATGGTATGAACCGTGGACACCTATTTCGAAACCACTCCTGTGAAGCATTTTTATAACTCCAGCGACATCCGGGCTATCAATCTTATACCGCCCGCCAAACAATATCCATGACTTTAGGCTAAAGGGATTCAACCTGCCACTTTCATTTAAGAAGAAGAAGGTTGACTTCACCTCAAGCTCATTTTCCAAGGCCACGATGTTATCAAAAGTCCAGTACGGGTTGCTTTTTCCGTGCCTGAACAACAATGATTTGACTTGCTCTACTGCGCCGGTAAGGTTTCCCTTTCGAATGTCCTTAAGTAGCGAAGGTATATATTGATATGTCTTGTAAGTGCGATCCACATCATGGGTTAAGACCAGGGCAAATTTCTTACCATCAGGCCAAAAAGGCTTTGACTCGAGGGAAACACCATTTGGGAATAGGGTATCCTGAAGGCAGCCAAAAAGGAACTCCTCAAGAATATCAACTACCGGTATCCTCATCAATCTGTTACCTTCGTCAGTTTGCTTCCAGAAAATAGGCTCAAGGTATCCTGATAAGATTTGCCCTACTTCATTGAATACATCAAAACCGATGATTAAGTTATTATCGCTGGTTATAACGCAGGGGTAGGAGTCACTATCACTCTGGAAAGTGGCCAAAACCTTATTCTCAGCCGTTACCTCTAGTTTCTCAGGCATTTCAAACAGAGGGACCGTCTCATTACCAAACTGGAGATAACCTGCGATGCCTGGTTTAATTTCGTTTGAGAGAATTTGGATAGTAGTTCTCCCCTTACTCTCTATAGAATTCCCATAGCTGATTACAATATCTGGATTCTCAGCTTGGTTGATTTCTGCCTTTATTCCGTATTTGAACAAGAAATGGTCAAGTCCATATTGTGCATAAGGATTATTTATGTTATGTCCTATTGAAATCATAGCTTGTGCCTTATTTGACTATTTCTGTATTCCTCAGGGCTCCGAGGGCAGCCTTCGATCCCGAGACGGAGCTACATGAGCACACACAGGTTAATTGCGACCTATTGCCGCAGAGATTCTTTTACAGGCACCTTGACCAAATATGTTCCTTTGTTCTCCGCCAGGTTCGAACTCCTTCGCCGTCTTAACAATTCTTGCTTTATCGACACCTACCAGCATATTCCATCCATTTTCCACTGTCTCGACCCACTCAGTATTATCTCTCAGCGTGATGCAGGGCACCCCCAGTATGTATGCCTCTTTCTGAATACCGCCAGAATCTGTCAAAACTCTCCTTGCCCGGCTAAGAAGTTGCAGAAAATCAAGGTAGCTGAGTGGTTCTGTTAGCTTAACTTTCCCTATCAGCCTGTCATATAAGCCATACTTCTTCAGAGATTTCTCTGTCCTTGGGTGAAGCGGAAATACTATTTTTTCACCAAGTTCACAAAAAGCATCCACAATGCCCTCTAAATTGTGTCTGTCGTCGGTATTACTTGCCCTGTGCACGGTTGCTACCAAGTATTGCTTGTTCTCTAGATTGAGTGTATCTAATATCTGAGACCGTTCAGCAATTTTTCTATTATCGAGCAACGCATCCACCATCACATCTCCAGTTAGATGAACACCCTTAACTATACTCTCCCTCTTCAGGTTATCAACAGCAGTTTGTGTAGGACAAAACAAATAATCGGAGCAATGGTCAGTCAATACTCGGTTAACTTCTTCTGGCATTGATTTATCAAAGCTTCTCATTCCTGCCTCAATATGCCCGACTTCAATTTGCAACTTAGTAGCAGATAAAGCACCAGCAAGTGTGGAATTAGTGTCACCATAGACCAAGATTAAATCGGGCTTCTCTTGTATCAGAACTTCTTCTATCTTTTTGAGCATTTCCCCGGTTTGGAAACCATGTGTTCCAGAGCCTACCCCCAGATTGTAATCTGGTTGTGGGATTTCTAGCTCATCAAAAAACACCTTGTCCATCTCATAATCGTAGTGCTGCCCGGTATGAATTATTATCTCCTGGTGTAGCTTTCGTAGCTCTCTTGACAGTGGCGCACATTTGATAAATTGAGGTCGTGCCCCAACAATGGATGCGATTTTCATAATCGTTTCCTGCTTTCCTCTTTATACCTAGAGAAGCTTCGAGGGTAGTTTTCAATGAAATCTACCATAAACTTGGTAACATCTATCTTATCGGATAATAATCTCTGGCGCTTCTTTGCCCACTTTTCTTTTAAATCTGGCTGTTGTATAAGTTCCAATGCTTTCTCTATTGCCTTATCCGGCTCACGGAAGGAATAAATCAGGTCATATTTTTTCTCCAACTCTATGAAATTAGCCATGTCATTGGGTCCAACAAAGGAGTTACAGCGAATAGCAGGAGTGCCTAAGACTGCTGCCTCTGTTGTCATTGTTTGGGTATCCCCGATGAGCAAAGTGGCATAATAGAGCAAATCGTGCATTTTCTCTGGTGGAGTTGTTATCCGATATTTGTCAAACTCCTCTGGCAGTGGTCTCTCGGAGGTGATGAGAACCCGAGCGTATTTCTCAATCTCTTTTACTAGCCTTCTCTTTGTCAGCATATCAAAGCCATGCTGCCCAATATCATGGGCTGCTTGCCAGGCTACAAAACGGAGGATGGCGAACTTGTCCCCTTCCTTCAATCCCAGTTTGTCCAGCACTGAAGGGTCGGGCTTGAAGTAGTTGGGGTTCAGATAAGCAAGCTCATGATAACCGTTATACCTTACCTGTTTCTTGCCCAGGTCTTTTTTGAAACAGGAAGGAGTGCATATGACACGTGTGAAGGGGAAAGTTACCATGCTAGCAAGCTTAGTGGGCTCTGAGTCGGTGAAAATAATTGATCTAACTCTCATTAATCGTGCTACATGAGCCACACAGGGATTATGAATACCGGTTAGGATATCTGGGTGAAATCTTCTTGCTATTGCATATATTTCCCAGTCACGCCCTATCCACTCCCTGGCGAGATTAAGTTTTCCTTTACCCGCCTTGCCTACGACTGTATATTCAATGCCACACGCTTTCAATAAACGCAAGGCAACATCTTTATCTCTAGCCGTAACAATAAGCTCGTGTCCCCTCCTTTCCATCTCCCAGATGGAATTCTTGAAAAAATGGACATGGGCTGGATGCCCAATATCAACCAGGATTCTCATTTGAGATACTTCACCTTGAGCCGCCACAGGAAATCCCTGAGAAGAAGCATTGATACTTTTGGGATATATTTACTATATTTAATTTTGGATTTTTCGCTCTGGTATCTAGCCGGCATTGGTACTTCGCAAATTTGAGCATCGGCAACGGATAACTTCACTAAGATATCATTGCAGTAGCCATACCAAGGATAAACATCATCGGGGTTAATTTGCTTTAGTGCCTTCCGAGTTATGGCGGTATACCCATTCTGTGGGTCCATTATCTTATAGTTTCCCGAGGCAATCCTGGTAAGCCATCTTAGTAGCCAGTTACCAAAGCGCCTCCAGCGCGTCATGCCCTGCAAGTGACTCAGAGTGGACATACGGTTTCCTTTAGTGTAGTCTGCTTCTCCTTCAAGAAGTGGCATTAACAAGTCTGGCAGTTGGGCAGGGTCCATCTGATTATCCCCCGCCATTACTACAGCGATGTCCATATCTTCTGCCAGAGCTTTTCTATATCCAGTAACAATAGCAGCCCCCACACCTTGATTTCCCTCGTGTGTTACTACTAGTAACTTCCCATTTTGCCTCTCAATATTAGAAGCTATTTTGTAGGTATCGTCTGTGCTGGCGTCATCCATCACATAAATCCTGTCAATGAAATCAGGCATAGTATTAATAACCGCCTCAATAAACCTTTCTTCATTGTAAGCGGGAACTATTACGCCAATCTTCTTGCCCTTATACATTGTTCATCCTCGCTACAAAATGGACTGAGAGGCACTGTGGCTATCTTCATAAGGTTGCTTTGCAGGCTTCCAAGGCTATCTCCAATACTTTTAGCCCTTCATAGCCATCTACCAGAGGTTTCTCATCGTTTTCCACACATTTCAGGAAATGCTCCAGCTCCAGCTTCAATGGCTCTGCCTTCTCTACCTCGACTACCTCCATGCCCTGAGAATTATGTATCGTAATTCCCTGGTCAATATAATCCAAGTAGGCAGCCCCCTCGCTTCCTGTGGCTACCAGGCTTCTTACTTTATAAGGGGTGAACCAGTTTGCCTCGATGCAGGCAGTAGTATCCCCGAAATCTAGGATGACTATAGCATGGTCATCTTTCTGATGCCCGAACTTGCCGGCTTTGCAAAAGACAGCCACTGGCTCCTCGCCTGTCAGGTATCTGGCAACATCGATATCGTGGGTAGCCGAATCAACGATAATTCCCACATCCCTTATCCTGGAGGCAAAGGGTCCTACTCTCCTAGTTGAGATTATCATCAACTTGCCTAGGGTTCCCTGGTCTATTATCCGTTTCAACCTCAGCACCGCTGGGTTAAATCGCTCAATATGCCCTACCATTAACTTGGTGTGGTTTTTCTCAGCGGCTCGTATCATCTCCTCACCATCTGCCAGATTGGAGGCGATTGGCTTCTCCACCAGGCAGTGAATCCCGTGCTTAATAAAGTCGGTGGCAATCTGCCGGTGTAGAGTGGTGGGCACAGCAATGCTGACAGCGTCAACCTGAGGTATCAGCTCAGTATAGTCGGCGTAGTATCTGGTGCCATACCTTTCACCTATCTCCCTTGCCCTTCCTATATCAGTGTCAACTACTCCAACCAGTTCACATCCCAATTGAGAATAGACTCGGGCGTGGTGCTGTCCCATCATGCCCAAACCGACTATCCCTGCTCTAGTCATGGCGAAATCCTCCCAATTCCTCTATTAATGTTGCCTTTCCCGATGCCTTTGAAGACAAAGCCCGCATCAATGAATGCCTTAGGGGCAAACATATTTCTTCCATCGATGATGATTTTTGACCTCAGGAGCCCTTCCAGTCTTTTGGGGTTGAGCGAACTATAGACTTCATGCTTCGTCATTAATATGATTGCGTCGCAATCCTTGAGAGCGGCGTCGAGGTCTTGCTCGATTTCATACTCCTCATCCTTTTTGATGTAAGGATCGTGAATCTTGTATGCTAATCCTCTTTTTTTCAGCTCTTGCAAAAACGGCACGGTAGGTGTGTTCCTTGGGTCATCAGAATTCTCCAAGAATGCGTAACCCAGTACGCAAATACACGACCCTTTCAGTTCCCTGTCAGCTTCTTTGAATGCCGTTTCCAAGAGATCCACCATATGTACCGGCATCCAGTCGTTCAACTGCCTGGCTCCTGCCAGTATCGAGGGTGAATACTCATTCTTCAGTTTTGCATATTCATTATAGCCGTGCAATAGCAGCCATGTATCTTTCGGCAAACAATGTCCGCCGACGCCAGCGCCCGGGAAATGCATGTTTCTCACCGGATTTGCGTGGAGTGTAGAGGGGTCATTAGGAAGGCTATTGACGAACTTTCTTACATCGTAGACATCTATTCCAAGGGATTCACAGAGTAAGGCAACTTCATTAGCAAATGCAATTTGGACATCCCTATAGGCATTCTCAACGGTTTTGGAAACCTCTGCCGTCATAGGGTCGGTTCTGTAAAGCCCACCTCTCACTATGGATTCATACATTTCCATGGCAATCTTTGTGCTTTGATTGTCAGTCCCACCGACGATCTTTGGGTATTCCCTGATATTGTGAACGAGTCTGCCTACCATAACCCGTTCATATGAAAAACACAGTCCGAATCCGTCTGGAAGACCGACCTTCAGCCCGGATTCCTCTTCGAGGATTGGCTTGACCACATACTCAGTCGTTCCCGGTGCGACTGTGGATTCGATTATTACCACATTCCCTTGCCTGATGTATATCCCAACTTGATGAGAGACCTCTTTTAATGATTCATATCTGGGAACATGGTCACTATCCGTCGGGGTCTGAACATCTATCAGGATGATGTCGATATCGCCGAGCACGGAATAATCGTCAGTTACTCGAAACCTGCCTTCTTTCACGACTTTTCCCAATATCGCTGCCAGTTCCGGTTCGTTACCGCCTATGGGACATCGGCCATCATTTAGCCAGTCTATCTTCCACCCAGACCTTTTCGATCTCCGCTGAATACCTGTTACGTCATAACCAACATCAGCCAAAAGCACAGCAGCAGGAATGCCTACATACCCCATACCTATCACGGCTATTTTTTTGCTTTTCATATCAGGTTACTCTGTTTATTTCCCTGGCTGGAACCCCGGCAACGACTTCTTTAGCGGCTACATCACTGGTCACTACTGCTCCAGCCCCTACCACTGCCTCCTCACCGATGACAATACCAGGTAGAATAGTGGCATTTGCCCCGATTCTGGCTCCTCTTTTTATCACTGGACCCTTAAGCTGGGCTGACCCATAGTTCATATATTTATCATTAGTGGTCACGCAACAAGGTCCCAAGAAGGCATCGTCTTCAATAGTGGTGTAGGCAGTGATATAGACATTAGTCTGTGCCTTCACTCTATTGCCAATTATGCAGTTGCCGTCAACTACCGAGTTTGTTCCAATAAGGACATCATCTCCAATCTCGGTACTCTCTCGAATCAAGACATTGTGACCGCTTTGGAAATTATCCCCGATTTTCACCCCGGAATAAATGACGCTGCCACTTCGAATCAGGGCTTTTCTCCCAATATTTACCTCCCCTTCATTGTTGTTTCCTATTACGACATTGTCTTGGATAATACTACCCTTACCAAGGTTTACCCGGCCATAAAAAATTACATCCTTACCAACTTTCAAAGCTATTCACCACCTTGGCAATATACTCCAGTTCCTCCCTGGTTAAGGATGGGTGCACCGGGAGCGAGACTACCTGCTCACTTGCTTCCTGAGCCAGGGGGAGGTTTAGGCAGTTATGTTCCCTAAATAAAGGCTGCCTATGTATTGGAATAGGATAATAGATACCATAGCCTACCCCCTTTTGCTCCAGGTAATTTGTAAACTGCCTTCTATCCTTCACCCTGATAGTATACTGATGGAAAACATGCTTCACCCCGTCTATTACCCCTGGCTTTTGTATTTTAGTATTCAGGTTCTGATTGTAGTAGCCAGCGTTGTCTATTCTTTTCTCATTAAGCTGCTCCAGCCTCTTTAGCTGAACCGAGCCAATGGCGGCAGCGATATTGGTCATCCGGTAGTTATAGCCCAGTATTTCATGTCTATACCTTTGCCCCTGCCCATGGTCACGAAGCATCCGTGCTTTCTCGGCAATCTCCGTGTCATTGGTAGTGAGCATTCCTCCTTCACCAGTGGTGATGTTCTTAGTCGGATAGAAGCTAAATACCCCAATATGCCCTATCGAACCTGCCTTCTTCCCTCTGTATTCAGCTCCATGAGCCTGGCAGGCATCTTCAATCACATGGAGATTGTATTTCCGGGCTATCTCTAAGATAGGAGCCATGTCACAGGGCTGACCATAAAGATGAACCACCATTATCGCCTTGGTGTTCTCGTCAATATTGCCCCCTAACTGCTGGGGGTCGAGATTATATGTCATGGGTTTAATGTCACAGAAAACGGGGGTGGCACCTTGCATCACGATAGAAGAGGCAGTAGCAATAAAAGAAAAAGGAGTGGTTACAACCTTATCCCCCTTCTTGATTCCTAAACAGGCAAGGGCAATATGCAAGGCAGAAGTGCCGCTATTTGTGGCTATGGCAAACTTTGTTCCTATGTAGCTAGCCCACTCTTGCTCAAATCTTTCCACCTCCTCCCCCTGGGCTAACTGGCCCTTTTCCAAGACCCTGGCTACCGCTTCACTTTCCTCAGTTCCCAAAGACGGCTTTGATGTAGGAATCATCCCTGCCCTCCGTTAGAAGTTTCCGTATATGAACTTAGACTACACCCTTAGTGCCTCTTGGCTCAAAAGTCGTCGCTTTCAATCCCTGCCTCTTGGAAGAGCCTCTTAAGCGCTCGGCGAGCCAGGCGGGTAGGCTTGCCGCCTTGCCTTTCCCAACGCTGCACTGTGGACAGGCTGACACCTATCTCCCGGGCTGAATCTTCCTGTGTCCAGCCTTTTCTCCGGCGCAGCTCCTTTACCCTTTCCCTGAGTTGTTCCATTATACTCCTATTATACCATGTTACACAACGCTTCACCTCGTATAATATAAAACCCTTTGTGGACAGTTGTCAAGTATTTCGTCAGTTAGCAAGCCAAAGGTCTACCGTCAGCAAATTGTTTGATTGTAGCTATGGTCTGTTGTATTGTCATTACGCTGAACGTGGTCAAGGGTATTAGCTTGGTATGAAGATAAGGCTTCAAAATGAATTACTGCTGGTAAACACAGCACCACCAGTGATAGCTATCTTTTCCATAATATCTGTATTTCTAGAATGATAGGTAAAGATATGGATTTGTAGAAGGTGTGGTGCGAGGAACTATTTTGGGAATAGTAGTTGTGGTTGGTGTGGTTATTTTTGTTGGTGACGTCTTTGGAAACATTAGTGATTATAGAAATGTTTGAGACAATAGACACCGGGAGTTTTATAATTGGGATTATTAGCACGATAATAAGCGCAGTTATCGTATTTGTAGTAATCTATTTTTTGCAGAGTATCCTCAGCCGTTATCCCCGAAAATTATTTAAAACACAATTTGACCCGAATAGGAATTTTAAAAAAGAAAGTTTTGGCAGACCACTTATTCTTAGATTTCATAAATCGGGTGTTGTTTATGGGTATCATTTTTTTGTTGGAAGTAAGAAGTTAGTAGATGATATTGAAAGAATAGGCATACGTCCACAAGCTAAAATAGTATGGTTAAAAAGTTGGTTAAAAGACTATAACAGTAAAACCAGGGATATTGATTTATATGAAAGAGATAATCCCCCAATTCGTATTGTGGCTGCTAAAGATGTAACGCATCCTGCTCAGATTACTCAGGGAGTTATTGATGATGGAGCTTGTGGAAAGTGGTTACATTATGCTCTCGCAATTAAAATGAACCCTAATTCTAAGATGGTATTTTGGATTGAGATACAGGTATTAAAAACGTGGAGGGGTTATATTGATTTCCGATTGGACACCAGTAAAGGACGAAGGGTAGCTCATCATCCCGTTATTCTTAATAGGGTGATAAAGAAAAGTGAATGAATTAATTTGCAAATAATGCCAATCGGAAAACGTAATTATATTTAGAGGATACTCTGAGGTGAAACATAGTGAGACATCTCTTATTGGATAATTAGATATGGTGTGTGTACCCATTAAAGGGATTATGTAGACGTGTAGATTTTGGTTATGGTGGTTGTAATATGGTAGTTGCTAGAGGAGAGGGACATCATCCTAGTTCGCTACCGTTTACACAAAGCGCTTGTATATTAATTCTGAAGCTAGCAGGTGCAATTGAGGTATGACTGTTCTAGATAGGATTGGTTGATTCCGCCCTCAATATCAGATATACTGAACATAATTACCCAATAAATAATACTCTGAAGTGAAGCTTAGTGTGATTAGGTATGGCAATTAACTGGGCACAAGTACTTTTTAATTCAGCTATTACGGGTAGTCTGTACCTTGTTGGGGCGGTAGGTCTTACCCTAACTTATGGTTTGTCCAAATTCCCAAACTTTGCTCATGCCGAATTCATCACTTTGGGTGCTTTTACCGGCTATTTAGTGGCTGAGCAATTAGGATTGGGGTGGCCGCTAGCTCTGCTTGTTGCTTTCTTATTTAACGGGCTAGTAGGTTTTTTGTGTTATCGCGGCATTTTTCAGCCTCTAGCTAAGAGGGGAGCCAGCATCATCCATCTTATGGTGGCTTCTATAGCCCTGGGCTTTATCCTCAGGCATTCCATTGGTGCTATTTGGACTTGGAAACCTTTGTATTTTACCGCTACCTGGTCTGCCTTTGATTTCGGCCCGCTGAGAGTTACTGGCCTTTGGCTGTGGCTTATCTTTGCCGCTTTGGCTTTGTCACTTGCTATGCACCTCCTTCTGATGAATACTAAGACAGGTAAAGCCATCAGGGCAAGTGCCAGTAATCCAGAGCTTGCCTTAGCCTCGGGAATCAACGTTGATCGAGTGATTTGGATAACCTGGTTTATTGGTGCCGGACTGGCTGCTATTGCTGGCATCTTTCGCGGTGCCGATACTCAGATTTGGCCCATGACAGGCTGGGACATTATATTACCCATCTTTGCCGTTGTTATACTGGGTGGCATCGGCAACTTTTATGGTGCGATAGCCGCTGCCTTTATCATTGGATTAGTTGAAAATATAGGGGTAGTAGGTTTGATAGCCTTGGGGCTTTCTACACAATATCGTATAGGTATAGTGTTTTTGATTCTGATAATAACGTTGATTGTGAAACCCGAAGGATTAGCTATGTTGTTACTC
>JABUBM010000284.1_pt1 | contig 12126 bp, 10 predicted proteins | sample 7240321 | NCBI WGS metagenome assembly JABUBM01 (sample SAMN07256344, study PRJNA390944) | subsurface metagenome | isolation source: Methane hydrate marine sediment | place: Pacific Ocean: Eastern North Pacific, ODP site 1244 | collected 2002
TCTCTTTCAAGGTATCGAATATATTTTAAAACATGCTACTTCAATAATTCCTAGTTTAAAAGATATAAATATTATCCGTACTTTTTCTGGGCTAAGACCTTATACCATTGACGGTTTACCAATTATTTCAAAATTGGGTCCTTTTGATAATTTAATTATTGCTACCGGGCATGAAGGAGACGGGATAACCTTATCAGCAATTACCGGAAAAATAGTAAAACAGATGGTTATGGAAGAACAATTAGATTATAGTAGATTTAATAATGTAGAAAAATGATATTTAGAGAATTATTTTTTAAATAATAAATTTGGTAAAAATATAAATTCCAAATTAAAATTATTTAGGAGTAAATAATTATGAGAAAATTAAAGGGAATACATTTTTATATTGTCAGCATAATTTGCTTTATTGCCTCTATTTATCATATATATACTTCTACTTTTGGAGTCTTTACTCCCAGATTACAAAGGGGATTCCATTTAATGTTTTTGTTACCTTTGGGTTTTTTACTTTATCCTGCTTCAAAAAAATCTCCCCAGGATAAACCTAGTTTCTTAGATTACGTTTTTTCTTTTTTTGTTTTTTTACCTAGCCTGTATGTAGTTTTAGAGAATTCACGATTAGAAAAAAGGTGGGAATTTGTTACTAAAGTTTTATCCATAGAAGTAATCTTTGGGACCTTATTAGTTATTTTATTAATTGAGCTTATAAGAAGGGCAGTTGCTCCAGCTTTAGCAAGTATTGTGGTTATATCTTTCCTTTATCTATTGTTTGGTCCTTACTTACCGTCTTCTATCAATCATTGTGGATTTAGTTTTCCTCGTAGTATTGAATTATTATATTTAATATCCGACGAAGGTATCGTAGGAATGATGACAGGAATTTCGGCGACTTACGTAGCAATTTTTATATTATTTGGAGCTTTTTTGGTTAGAACTGGTATTTCTGATTTCTTTTCAGATTTTGCTCGAGCATTAACTGGTAGTACTCAAGGAGGTCCTGCTAAGATTGCAGTAATGACTAGTGCTTTATTTGGAATGGTAAGTGGAGTAGCAGTTGCTAATGTCTTTGCTACAGGGAGTTTTACAATTCCTCTTATGAAAAAAAGAGGGTACCGACCTGAATTTGCAGCTGCGGTTGAAGCGGTTGCTTCTACGGGAGGACAATATATGCCACCTATTATGGGAGCAGCGGCTTTTGTTATGGCAGAGATGCTTTCTATCCCCTATATAAAAATAATTTTATATGCATCATTTAGTGCATTTTTATATTACTTTGCTTTATTCCATATAGTAAATATAGAAGCTAGAAAATATGGTTTGAAAGGAGAAGCCAAAGAGGATTTACCCCAAAAATCTAGAGTACTTAAAAAAAGTTATTTATTATTACCGATAATTATACTTCTATTTCTTTTAATTAGAGGTTATTCGCCTTTATTTGCTGGTTCATGGTGTATATTTTTCTCGTTAGCTACATCATTAATAAACCCTGAAATTAGAAAAAATATTTTAAAAGTTTTTACTCAATGCATGATTAGCGGTGCTAAAAATACAGTTATGTTAGCTGCGGCATTAGCAGGTACAGGTATTATCGTAGCAGTTATTACTCATACCGGAATTGGTTTAAGATTTTCTAGTTTAATAATCTCTTTATCAGGTGGACATCTAATTTTAGCTATGTTATTTATTGCGATAGGTGCATTAATTTTAGGGACGGGAGTTCCTTCAACGGCTGCCTATGTATTAAGTGTAATATTAGGAGGAAGAGCTTTAATAGAAATGGGAATTCTTCCTATTGCAGCTCATTTATTTTGTTTTTACTTTGCCATTATTGCTTGCATAACTCCACCTGTTGCTCTCTGTGCATATGCTGCAGCTTCAATAGCTAAAAGTAATCCTGTTAAAACTGGGTTAGAAGCATTTAAATTAGGCATAGCAGGTTTTATCATACCATTTATATTTGTTTTTTATCCAGGACTTATTTTGCAAGGCTCAATAAAAGAAATATTATTTTCTTTTATTTTAGGTCTTTTTGTAACTTATATTTCTTGTGTAGCAGTTCAACGTTATTTTAAAGATAGATATTTAAATATATTGGGGAGAATATTGTTATTTGTGATAGTTATATTAGTGATGTCGAAATCGATGTGTTATCAATTAATTGGCTTAAGCAGTTTTGCTATATTCTTGTTAGGTCGGAAAAAGATATTTTCTATGAAAATGACAAATAAGTTTCATGAGTAATAATTATAAAAAATACAGAAAGCAAAATGTGGAAGAAGAAAAAAGAAAGAGAGAGGTGATGCTTATTGAAAAATAGTTTTATTTAATATCTTGCTTAAGTACGCTTGAGAATATCTGATTTTTAAAAGTAAAATTAAGAAAGGAGAAATTTTTAAATGAAAAAGTATATTATTATCCTATTGTCAGTGATATTTTTGGTAACTTTTAGTTCGGCGATTAGTGCTGCAGATGTTTTTGGGTTAAGAGTTGCAGGTGGAGGTCTTAAAGGTCAATGGTTTGCTACTTGTACTGTTTTAGCAGAGATAGTTGCTAGTGAAGATCCGACCATAAAAATAGATGTTGTTCCGGGTGCTGGACTTTCTAATCCGGCTCGTGTAGGTGCAGGAGAAATTGAGATGGCGATGAGTTTTCCACCCTTTACTAATACTGCAGTCAATGGAGTAGCTCCTTTTGAAGAAGCTTATCCTGATATTAGAAGCATAATGAAAGGTTTTGGTCCCTCATTGTTACAGTTTGTCGTAACCACAGATACAGGTTTAAAAACAGTTGATGATTTAATTAATCAAAAGTATCCTATTAATTTAGCTACCGAACGTATAGGGACTACCGATGAATATTCTTGTGCCAAAATATTGGAATTTTATGATATCAACTACGATACTATTAAGAAATGGGGTGGATCAATAAAGTTTGTTGGATACGGAGATCAGGTTATTTTGGTAAAAGATAAGCATGCTAATGCAGTTTTTCAAAATATTGCTGCACCTTCTTCATCAGTGATAGAAATGAGTTCCTCAAAAGATCTAGTAGTTCTTGCCTTCTCAGATGAATTAGTTAAATATATGAATGAAAAATATGCTTACTCTATTGGTGTAATTCCTAAAGGAACTTACGGCGTGGTGGAAGAAGATCTCAAATCTCCTGCAAGTATTGCTTCTTGGATAGTCAACAAAGATGTTCCAGAAGATGTGGTATATAGAATTACCAAGATCATATGTGAAAATGCAGATAAAGTCAGAAAGATTCATCCTTCCACTGTATCTTTTGATCCTACTCAGGCTTGTTTTGATTTGGGTGCACCTCTTCATCCAGGGGCAGAAAGATATTTTAAAGAAATGGGATATCTAAAATAAGTTTCAGAAATAAGGAGAGAAAAATAAATGTCTTATGTTGCTAAAGGTGGAAAAAATATATTTGGAGTTTATATCGGAATACTTATGTTAGAAACTCATTTTCCGAGAATACCTGGAGAGTTGGGTAATGCAACTTCATTTAACTATCCGGTGAGGTATCATATAGTTAAAGGTGCTTCTCCTCATAAGGTAGTACGAGAAAAAGATCCTGCACTCTTAAACCTTTTTATTAAAGGGGCACAAGATTTAGAAAAATTTGGAGTAAGAGCAATTACAACTAATTGTGGCTTTCTCGCCCAATTTCAACAGGAAATTGCAAATGCTGTTAATGTTCCCTTTTTTAGTTCCAGTCTTATGCAAATTCCAATGATATATAGAATGTTAAGAAAAGATCAAAAAGTTGGAGTATTAACAGTTAATAGTGCTTCTCTTACTCCAGATTTATTTGAAAAAATTGGAGCAGATGGTGTTCCTTTGGTTATTAAAGGATTAGAAAATAAAGAAGAATTTACTCATGTAATGCTGGATAATGTTCTTGAAATGAATGTAGATAAGGCAAAGAATGAGAATGTAGAAGCTGCCAAAGAATTAGTTAGAGAAAATCCAGATATTGGAGCAATTGTATTAGAGTGTACAAATATGCCACCCTATGGAAAAGCAATTCAGGAAGCTATTCAATTACCTGTTTTTGATATATTTACCTTAACTGATATGGTTTATAACTCATTGGTAAAGCAAGAAGTTCATGGGTATATGTGAGAAATGTTGGATTATTAGCTGAGACCGAGCTAAATGATAATTTGTTCGGTCTCAGCTAATGGTTCTAAAATGCGTTTTCAATATAAATAATATATAATAAAACTTTTTTCTAATACTATAGCGATGTTAATTTTCTTTTAGTGAAACCTTAAGAACAAAAAAGAAAAAAGAGAAGAAGGAGACCAACAGGAATTTGGCCTCTTTTTTGAGGCCTTTTCTCAAAGCCACCTGCTATGCAAGTGAATCTTTACTTTTATTTCAAGAATTATAGGGGTGAATAATAAATAGATTTGTGTTAAAAATCTAATAAGACAAAGATTTTAGAGTTTTATAAAGGATACAATTAATTAGATTATGGAGGGAAATATATAATGAATAATAGGATAACAGCAAGGTTTGCAGATAATATTCATAATTTTAGTTTTAAGGAAATGCCTGAAGATGTAATCATGCAGGCCCGACGAATATTACTTGATACTTTGGGAGTTATTTTGGCTGCCACATCCCCAGAATATTCTGCTGGTAGGATTTTAACGGAACTGGTTAAGATAGAGGGTGGTAATCCAGAGTGCACTTTAATTGGAAGGGATTTTAAGACCTCCTGCATCCAGGCTTGTTTAGTTAATGGGACGATGGCTTATTATTGTGATAATGAACCTCATCATTTAGGAGCAATATTACATCCTGCAGCTGTGTGTGTACCGACAAGTTTAGCTTTTGCAGAGAGGGGAAAAAAGAGTGGCAAGGATCTTTTAACTGCATTGACTTTAGGTATCGAGGTAAGCTGCAAGGTTAGTTATGCTATAAATCCCCAGGCTTTATATCGCAAGGGTTTACATCCTACATCAATTGCTTGTGGTTTTGGTGCTCTAGCCAGTGGGTCGTTTCTTTTGGATTTAAATCAAGAACAGATCGTAAATGGTTTAGGTTTGGTTGGGAATCAAGCTTCTGGTTTGCTAGCTTGGGCAAGTGATCAAACAGAGAATTCTCGCCCATTTAATCCTGGTATTGCTGCTCGTAATGGTGCCACTGCTGCCTTACTCGCTGATTTGGGGTTTGGGGGTCCTATTTCCATATTTGATGGTAAATACAATATTTTTAAAGCTTTCTCAGATGGCGATGAGCGTCGAGAAGAACTTTTTAATCAAAGATGGAGGATAAAAGAATTGGCAATAAAGTTATATTCCAGCTGTTCTTTTACCCATCCTGGTTTAGATGCTTTGTTAGAGCTTATGGATGAATATCATTTAACCTCCCGGGATATCGAGAGAATTGATTTACGTTATCCTAAATCGGGGGCCCATATGATCGATAATAATGAGCTTAAGTCTCATTGTGCCCAGTATGTTTTTGCAGTTGCTACCGTAAGGGGGCAAGTAGTGATTGATGATATCCTACAGGATCATTTGGATGACCCTGAAATAGAACGACTTTCTAAAAAGATGCGGGTTATCGGAGATGTTTCTTTAGAAAAAAATTACCCTGACCAGTACGAATCAATTGTAGAGTTGGAGACAAAAGATGGGAGAAATCTTAGTAAGTATATAGATTGGCCCAAAGGAAGTCAGCAGAGACCTTTATCTTATGATGAATTAAGAGAGAAGTTTTTCCGAGTAGTCACAACGACTATATCAAAGGATCGGGCTGAGGAGATACTGACCTGGGTAGAAAATGCAGAAAAACAAGAGGACGTTGAGGGGCTTTGCCGTTTATTGAGGCTGTAGTAATTGGAGAATATGCGTGCTTGAGTACGGCCATTATATTGTAAATGGAATCATATTACGACTTTTCTGAAATAAATTGTAAATAACTGGAGCAAAACTTAAAAATTGTTTGAGAGTAGTATAAAATTTAAAATATACAGTTTTTAAATGAAATATTTAGTCTTTATTAATAAAAAAAATAGGAGTGATTATAGTGATTAGTGATTATAATGAAAATAACTAAAATTAAAACAGAGATTATCAATATACCCGTAAAAAATCCGTATATTTTTTCTCATGGAGTTTTAAAAGAATTTAGCAATGTATTGGTCTGGATGTGGACAGAGGAAGGGATTGTAGGGATTGGTGAAAGTTCTTTCGTTCCAGGAGGCGGAGTATCTGAGGAGACACCTGAGAGTGCAAAGCCTATAATTGATAAGTATTTGGCCCCTGCAATTATCGGAGAAGACCCATTTAACCTCGAACTTATTCATATGAAAATGGATGCGATTATACCGAGAAACTTAATTGCAAAGTGTGGAATCGACCTATGTCTTTGGGACATAATGGGTAAATCACTTAATATGCCGGTATATAAATTGTGTGGAGGCATGTATAGATCCCAAATTATTGCTACCTATACTTTAAGTATAGATACACCGGAAAAAATGGCTGAACAGGCGATATTTCGGAAAAAGCAGGGATACTTGACCCTTGTAGTAAAAATTGGTCGAGATGCCGAAAATGATATAGAACGATTAAAGCAAGTAAGGGAAGCCGTTGGTCCAAATGTAAATATTCGTTTAGATGCTAATGAAGCATACACCCCTAATCAGGCTATCAAGATTATTAAACAGATGAAAAAGTATAATCCTGAATTTGTTGAAGAACCGGTGAAACGATGGGATTTAGACGGTATGGCACAGGTTTCGCATGCAGTGGATACACCCATCAGTTCTGATGAAAGTAATACTTCTTTAGACACTGTTAGAAAGATTATTGAGAAGAAGGCCGCCGGTATTATCAATATAAAGATTTCTAAAAATGGAGGGATTTATAGGTCAAAAAAAATAGCGGCTCTTGCGGAGGCTGCCGATATTCCCATTATTGTCGGAGGGGCGAATACCTATGAAATTTGTAGGCAAGCTTGTCGACATTTTGCAGTATCTACAGCACAGGCTCAAATAGAATTAGGCTCTGAAGGTTGTGCCCCAGCTTCTCAATCCAAGATTGATGATGTGACCAAAAAATTAGTTACTTATGAGGATGTATCAAAGATGAAGGGATATGTAGTTGTTTCATCAGGTGCAGGGTTAGGCGTTGAAATCGATGAAAATAAAATAAATAAATATAAGATTTCTTGTTAACCTAAATTTATTTAATGAGAATATAAAAATTAAATATCTACTTGAACGATGAACCTGAATAAAGATTCGGTAAAATTATGTAAAAATACTATATTGTAAATATAATTATTGGTTTTTAACAAAACCAGAAATTCAAAATAAAGGAAAAAAGAAAAAATGAAAAAAGAAAATTTATTTAGCAAAAATATTCCAGCAACCATTAATGCTCAGGGAGTTAAAGCAAATGGATTTATTTTTTTTACAGAAATTGGGAAAAATTTAAAAACAAATGAAATGGAAGAAGGAATAGCAGCTCAAGCTAAAAGAATTATGGAAAATGCTAAAATAATTTTAGAGGAAAATGGTTCGTCACTGCAAAATATTGTTAAAGTTACTGTTTTTATTAGTGACCTTGATAAAGCTAAAGAATTTAATGACGTTTACTACAGTTATTTTAAAGATGAAAAATCGAGACCAGTCAGATGTTGCGTGCAAGTTGCAAAACTTCATCTTGGCTTTGAAGTTGAAGTAGAATTTATAGCCTTAGCTTAATTCTATATTTTAGTTATATTTTGAGAATTGTACTGTAAACACTACTTGAAATTAGTACACTTAAAGACATGAGTGGTTTCTTAGTAAATAATATATATAGCGCAAATATTTTGAAGGAAGTTTACTAGCTTATTCTTGTGCTGAAGTATCAAAACTTCCCAAAGATGCAAAAACAGAAATTGAAACCATTTCTATTTTTAATATAATGATGATTGAAAGAATTTATTATACAGATAATGCATAAAAGGAGATGATTTAGTTTGGATCCGTATGTTAGTGGAGTACTAAAAAAAAGTCCATATGTAAACAAAAAAGTAGTTAAAGGAAATATAGTAGTAATATTAGGTTCTATAATTGAAAAGCGAGGATTAAATTTGATTATACCTCACTCTAGAGCAGTAAAGAAAAATGAGATCCATGAAATAATGACAACCTCAGAGAAAAATGCTGCTCCAGGTGAAGTAGTAAATAATGTTGCTTATATAGGATTCTTTGAAGTAAATGAAGGGGGAGTAATAGTAACAGGAGATGATGTTTATATTGAGGGAAAATTAATAGGCAAAGTAATTGGTTTTGATGATACTCATATGCCCAATCATCAGAATATTGTTCTTTACAACCTTAAAAATAAAATTGGTCCAGAATTAAATATTAATTTAGAGGATGAAATTTTATTTAAAATGGTTGAATCAAGAAAAGATGCTTAGTTTAAAATTATTATGAAGAAGTTAGGCATTTTAACAAAATATAGAACCGAATATCGGAAAAGATATTTACTATTGTAATAAAAATAAAATTCAAATTATAAATAGAAGTGATGGATATTAGAAACTAACGTGGTTTTTAGAAAGCGACGAAAAATTAAAATTATTCATTTGAGGAGGTGATAATATTGAAACCGAAAGATTAGTTAAATATGGAGAAGAAAATTTTGTAATTTGTGTAGTGTAAATTTTAGGATTCTAATATATTTTTAGACACGAAAATTAACTAAAATTAAAAATTATTTTTTAAGAGGAGGAGGTAAAAAAATGATTTACAAAAAATGTTTTTTTCTTTTGTTGGTTCTTTCATTAATATTAAGTATAGTGTCCTTTGCAGGTGCATATCCCGAGAAAGATATAATTAATATTATTCCTTGGAGTGCAGGTGGTGGGACCGATGCGGCTATGCGAGGGTTCATGCATTATTCAGAAGAACAATTAAAAGTTACTATAGTAAATCAAAATGTTACAGGTGCGCAAAGTGGTGTTGGGGTCTTTAAACTTATGAATTCTAAGCCAGATGGCTATACCATTGGAATATTGACTTGGGATAGCGTGATAACGGTACCGTATTACAATTTAGTTCCTGGATATGATTTGGGTAAATTAGATTTTATATGTACAGTAACAGTACATCCTACAGCTTTAGTTGTAAGAAATGATGCTCCTTGGGATAATCTAGAAGATTTTATTTCCGATGCTAAAAATAGACCAGGTGAAATTAGTATTTCAAATGTAGGAACAGGGGGGGTATGGCATCTTCCTGCATTAGATCTAGCTAGTAAATTAGGCATAGAAGTTAGGCATATACCCTATCCAAAAGGTGCTGGTCCTCAAAGAGAAGCTTTGCTTTCTGGAGAAACAGATTCTGCTTCTATGAGCTTAGCTGCGGCATTGCCTGCTTTAAAAGCAGGTAACGCTAGAATTTTAGCTGTAATGACTGAAAAAAGGGACGAATTATTACCCAATGTTCCGACTTTTAAAGAATTAGGATATGAAGTAGTTTGGGGAAGTTTCAGATTAGTTGCTGTACCTAAAGAAGTTCCAGAGGAGGTAAAAACTACTTTAGAAGGAGCGTTTAAGTCTGTTTTTGATGATGAGGAATTTGTTGAATGGGCTAAAAAGACTGGTTTGGGAGCTTTCTGGAATAATCGAGAAAAAACAAAAGAATTTATAGGAAATATTCAGAAAAAAGCGGTTAACTTAATAGATGAATTAATCGAGAAAGGACTTTTGGAAAAAAAGAATTAGAATCTGCTATTTTAAGTATCAATAAGGGAAGGTTACTTTGAGAAAAACAAAGTGTAACCTTCCCTTATTGAAAGGATATAATTACTATGAAATTAATGTTAAATAATGAAATAATATTTGGAATTATTTTAATTTTATTTAATTCGATTTATTTATTTCAAGCCTTAAAATTACCCCCCCCATTTAAACAAGGTGAACCTGGGCCAATTTTTTTCCCATTGATTTTGATAGCTATAATGTATATATGCTCAATTTTTGTTTTAATTGGGGGATTAAGAGGAGAAAAAAAATTTACTCTCAATTTAAACTTCTTTATTAGAAAACCTGTTTTAGCAATTATTTTTTCAGCCCTTTATATCATTTCCTTTAATATATTAGGCTATTGGATAAGTACTTTTTTTTATTCTTTTATAATATCAATATTTTTTGAATATAAAAAAAGAAGCAAAAGAGGAGTTATTATATTTTCTTTTTTAGTAGCTTTGATAATTACTGCTTTAGTATGGATACTTTTTGAAGTGTTATTTGAATTAAAATTACCGGGGGGTATATGATAAAATGTTCAATGAGGTAGTTAATGGTTTTGGCACTTTATTCCAACCAGCAATTTTTTTTAATTTAGTATTAGGTTTTTTATTAGGTCTATTTTTTGGTGCAGTTCCAGGATTAACGGCAACCTTAGCTATTGCCTTACTTTTACCATTTACTTTCGGTATGGGAATTAGCAAGGCATTAGTGATGGTTATGGGTATTTATATGGCCGGAATATATTCTGGGAGTATTACTGCTACTACAATAAATATTCCAGGAGCCCCAGCTGCTGCAATGACTGCAATTGAAGGATATCCTATGATGAAAAGGGGTGAAGGGGCCAAGGCATTAGCTCATGGAGCTTTTGCTTCTTTTGTAGGAGGAACCATCGGAGCAATTATTTTGATATTTGTAGCACCTTTAGTTATTAAAGTAGCATTATTAATTCAAACTCCAGATAGATTTTCTCTAGTTTTGTTAGCTATTTTAACTGTTTCTGTTGTTACTAGAGGTTCAATTATAAAAGGTATAATATCATCTGTAATTGGGTTAATGTTTGCAACGGTAGGTATGGATCCCATGATGCCTTACGGAAGATTTCATTTTGGCAGTCCTTACTTAATTGAAGGGATAAGGCTAATCCCTGCAGTTATAGGACTTTTTGCTTTATCTGAATTATTTATACAAATTGAAAATGCTAGAAAAGAAAAAATTATTTTGGCAAACAATTTAAGTAAAAAATATTCCAGGATAAATTTTCTTCCAAGATGGTCAGAAATAAAGCAAATTGGTATTATTGTTTATATTAAAAGTGCTTTAATCGGAACTTTTGTAGGTGTGCTTCCAGGCGGAGGAGCCTCTATGGCTGCTTTTATTTCTTATGCCGAAGCAAAAAGAACTTCGAAATATCCGGAAAAATATGGAAATGGTTATATTGAAGGAATTGCTGCATCTGAAACTGCAAATAATGCTATGTGTGGAGGAGCGTTAATTCCATTGCTAACTTTAGGGATTCCAGGAGATGCAGTAACGGCTATTATTTTTGGGGTATTACTTATACAGGGGCTTGTTCCAGGACCCCAATTATTAAGTGAAGCAAGTAATGTAATTTTTACAATGTTTGCAGCCTTATTATTTAGTCCACTTTTAATATTATCATCGATATTTTTATTTGGACCATATTACTTAAAAATTGCAGATGTCAATAAGGCTATTCTATACCCCTTTATTGCAGTTATTGCATTAGTAGGAACATATGTTTCGGAATATTCTATATTTCAGCTATGGATGGCCCTTTTAATAGGAACAATCGCCTTTTTTCTTAGAAAAAATGATTATCCAATTGTTCCTATGTTGATGGGTATAATATTAGAACCTTATTTAGAGGAATTTTTAAGACGTTCTCTTATTATCAGTGAATTAAATCCGCTAATTTTTATTAATAGGCCAATTAGTTTAACGTTTTTAATAATTGCCCTAGTTTTTGTTTATTTTTTAGGAATTAAACCTTTGAGAAAAAAGAAGCCCAGTGATAATTAATATAGAATATTATATGTAGTTTGCTAACTAATCTACTTTTTTAATTCTAAGAATTGTTAAGATATAATTAATCTTTACCTCTTTTTTAGTTAACGGGTATTAGTTCTTTGACCTGACAATTGGTAAATTTTTTATGTAATTGTTTCATTATATAGGACCTCACTTTTTGATCCTATATTATTATAATTTTAAGTTATTTCTAAGAGTTCACTTTTAAAATATAAATCATTAAGAAAACGGTTCACTTTTAATTTGTTAGTAACATTTTTGTGTTTTTTTGTGTTAGTTAAATTTCAAAAGTGGG
>JABUBM010000285.1_pt1 | contig 12108 bp, 15 predicted proteins | sample 7240321 | NCBI WGS metagenome assembly JABUBM01 (sample SAMN07256344, study PRJNA390944) | subsurface metagenome | isolation source: Methane hydrate marine sediment | place: Pacific Ocean: Eastern North Pacific, ODP site 1244 | collected 2002
TCTAGGGATAGGGAGCGGAACTGGGCGACAGGATTAACATTCAAGACAGCTTCTCCCATGCCCTTAGGGTAGTACCCGAACCTTTCTACAGTTAAAGAAGCCTTTAACCCCATCCGCTCAAGCATGGGTAAGAGCACATGTTTCAGGTAATTAATCGTAGGAGCGTAGCGAACATCTGTGCCACCATTGACAACATGAACTTTTACGTCGCCTTTGGCGTAGGCGCAGATGGGCAGAATCGTTAAGAGCAGCATGGATATGCTTCCCGCAGTTCCTATCTCAGCCCTCACCTCGCCGCTTCTGATGCCGTTTGGCTTGAACCATAGTTCGCGAGAACCAAGCTTTGCTCCCTCAGTTTCAGCGTTACAGAGCTTCGCTGCTGTATTCACTGATTCGAGGTGCTGGGGACGCAGCCCCGGTTGTCTGCGTCTGTGGCGGATATTGTAAATGTGCAATGGTTCCCCTATGATGCCTGCAAGGGCGATAGATAACCGTAATATTGTTCCGCTGCCGCTCTTCTGGCTGCCGTCAATCTCCAACATTTCTTGTCTACTGAAATTATGCGTTCCACAGTTATTTAATGTTAAAAAAATTTTAAGAATTGCGAATTGTGCAACCAGTCAGAAACTGAAATATAACAAACTTTTTCTTTCAAGACTTCCTTAAACATTAGGGGAACATTTTTGGGTTGGATAGAAGATTTAAAAAAACTTCAGTGTAAACCGAGAGTTTCCATCGCAGAAATTAACGACTTCATTCTGCAACACCCCAAATGGGCTGCCTCAGTAATCAGAAACGCGCTAGGCTTCGAAATGTACACCAAGTTTTGTTTGTGTTGCGAAAATTTTGATAAATGCTGTGAAAAGCTGGGTGCCATAAAAAGGGAAACCCGTTCAGGTTGTATCTGCAATGAATTTTTGAATCAAGAACACTCTGAAGTTAATAGACCAAAATTAAGAGCCTACTTTAGAGAAGTTACCGTGCTGCTTAACATCTGATGTTTAAACAAAAATATTGATGTTCCAAGTGTTGACGAGAATAGAGCAAACCAAATGAGTAACCTACCGGTAAAACAGTTGTATGGGGGCAACGTTTGATGGAAGAAGAGAAAGTAAACATCCAAGAACTAGCTAGAAAAGTCGATGAACTTCTCAACGTCTTGAACGTAATCTCAGGGGACCTAGCCGAAGTTTCCAAGTCCCTCAAAGCGGTAAGTGGACCAGCAGCTGCTCCTGTAGTTTCTGTTACACCCGCTGGAAAACTGCGTGGCATCAAAGATGTTAAACAGGCGTTTTCTTCAGAACTTGCGGGTATGTTACTCTTTGAAGAGAGCGGGAACTTTATTATTGTGAAACCGCGGAGATTCTTGGGTTCCAATAATTTCGCTAAAATTGCGTCTGTTGTACGCGACCTCGGTGGAGAGTACGTCAGCGCTGGAAGAAATTCTCATTTCAAGATCACAAAGAAATAGGCTGCAGAAAAAAGCTTGTTTTCAACAATCTTCTTTTATTAGTCTCCTAATATGATTGTATGGTTGTGTGTTTCTGCCCTTTTTCTGTTGGGGCTTTTCCACTCTGGTGGTTACGAAGTATTGTGTGATTTCGGTTTAGGAATGGAAATATGGCTTCCAACTTTGGATTATTTCTGTGAAAACCTTTTTTTTAAATGAGTGCTGTTAGTTAAATTTGATTTGGAGAGGTTTGACTTTGAAGTTGATCTACATTATTATTGACGGAATGGGCGACCTTCCCATAGAAGAGCTGGATGGCAAGACCCCCCTTGAGGCTGCTGATACGCCTTACATGGATTCGCTCGCCAAAAACGGAAAAACAGGACTCATGTACACGATGGGTAAGGGTATGGCACCCGAAAGTGATGTAGCGGTTGTCTCCATCTTGGGTTATGATCCCTTCAAGTATCATGTGAGCAGGGGTGCCCTCGAAGCTGTCGGTGCAGGATTAGACATGAATAGTGGTGACTTAGCTCTCCGTTGTAACTTCGGGACGTTAGCGCCTGACAAATCTATCATCGACAGGAGGACTGGAAGAAACTTGACACAGGAAGAAGCTGATGAACTAGCCCAAGCGATCAACGAGCAGGTACAATTGGAGTCATATCCGGTTAGCTTGCAGATAAAAAGCACCGCAACCTACCGGGCAGCCTTGGTTATAAGAAGCGAAGGAAAGCGGCTCTCTGGCAACATAAGTAACACTGATCCAGCATACAAAAGGATCAACGGTGTGGGAGTGGCTGACCTAGAAGCCGAGATGATACTGAAAACGTGTAATCCCCTTGACGAGAGTGAAGAAGCGAAAATTTCTGCTGAGCTAGTCAACGAATTCACCCAGAAGGCTACACCTGTTCTGGATCAGCATGAAGTAAACAGGAGACGCGTCAAAGAGGGAAAGCTGAAGGCTAACGTCATACTCAGCAGAGATGCGGGTAGCATGGTGCCAAAGTTTCCTCACCTCAGCGAACTTTATGGTCTCAGCTTTGTTTGTCTTGCTGACATGAATGTTGAAAAGGGAATATCCAGTCTGGTGGGAATGAGCTTAGTTGATATTCCTCCTCCATCCAAAAACCTCGAAAAAGATTGTAAACTTAGGGTGAAAAAACTGTTTGAGGTTCTGCCCCATTATGACTGTTTTTACATTCACATCAAGGGTCCGGATGAACCGGGTCATGATGGTGACTTTAATCTAAAATCTGAACTCATCGCTACCGTTGACAAACACTTTGTAGGAAACATGCTGCAACAAATAAATCTGGAAGACTACATCGTCTGTATCACAGCTGATCATTCGACACCTTGCACGCTAAAGGCTCACAGTGACGATCCCGTGCCCCTCCTTATCGCAGGAAACAAGCTGAAAGGTGACGGGGTTCAGAGATTCTCCGAAAAAGAATGTAAACTGGGAGAATTAGGTGTTTTAAGTAAAGGAACTGAGCTTATGCCTAGGCTGGTTAAATATGTGAAAGGATAGAAGGCGGGTTAGTACCTTCTGTATCCTATGAATAAACCAGCAATGAAGCTAGCTGCGAAAGGAACGCTGGATGCCAGAGCTACAATCCCTAAGGGAGCAATAATGCCTAGGACGTTCGATATGTTTGCAGTTATTGCGTCGAAATTTAAGTCGAGGTTGCCTGTGTATGCTAAGGCTATTACGATAAAAGCGAAAACTCCGAGGGTTATCGCCATGCCTGAGACCCTCTTGACCAGATTTCCTGCGAAGTAGCCTGAGATCCCGCCTATGAGAAGCATGAACATTATTGGAGTTATCAAATTTTCCATTTTTCTTTTTCACCTCTCAACGTCTTGATAGATAAATTACGGTTCCACACTTTGCAGTGACAGAAATTGCCTTCCAGACCGGATTGTCTTGAAGTTATTTCGCCATTGCAGTTGTGAAACCATGATGTCCGTCTCCAAGCTCTTCGTATTGATTTATTTTACTTATAGTAATTATGAATTCTGAGTACATATTTCCCCTTCATAACCGCTTTTTATTAAAACCGCTGAATGGTGCTCTGGAGTTCAAAAATGAGCACAAAACTTCAAGAAATCAGAAAAAAACTTGTAAATCTTGAGAAAGAAGCGGATGAACTAAAACGTCTCAAGTCCGATTACAATTACGCTAAGCAATTTCGTAGAATGCTTGTTAAGCAAGAGGTAGATTAGAGTAGACTAAATCGGCGGCTTACTCATTTTTCTTTTCTGTAACGGCAGTTTCATCCACTTTTCGAAATCAGAACTTGGCGGTTCCGTTTCAAAAAGCTGCCTTCGATGAAACTCCAGAAAATTGTTTTCTTTCCCTGAGTATTCAGCTGCAGTGAGGACCTTATGGCCTGCCTCATTGGCGGCGTCAAATATGGGCTGGGAGAGAATCTTCCAGTTTTTATCCCTAAACAGGTGGTGTTCCAAGATTGTTAATGGCACGTTTTCAACCAAATTCCTCAGGTTTTGCATTCCCGTTTCTATATTTTCATCTTTTACTCTGAATCCAGCCAAATAAGTTGGAGGACCCCCAACAAGGACTAGCTGAGGATTTTCAGCCAATATTCTGTCTAAAGTAGGAGTGTACATTGGTCCTTGGATGTCGGATGCAAACACAACCTTTTCATCTGCAAATTCAATGGTTACCATCACGATCCATCCGAGCTCCGAGTTTTCAGGTCCGTGGAAGACCGGTTCGGAAAACCTCAGCTTTGTTTCTCCGAACTCGAATGTTCTGCCGTCAGCAGTCTCCAACCTTTTCGCGTAGCTGCCTCCGGTTTTCTTGAACAACCATCCTCGGCGTCTCTGGCTGGCGTTGACCATAGAACGGTAGCTCTTGGCGAGGACAGTTTTTGTATTGTAAATTTTTTTGGCGGTTTCTGCAGTGGACCAGTTAGTGAACCAATCTGTATATGAGGGGGTGTGGTGGTCAAAGTGATAGTGGCTTATGGTTATTACGTCGGCTTTTTTTGCTGTTTTGTTTATTTTTTTGCGGCATTCTGCTAATGCTTGGTATTCTTTTGGGTGAGGAGGATATCCCAGCCTCTTTGGAGCCAAGGATGCGCCGGCGTCTAGGAGAATCTTTGTATCTGAGGTTTCCACGTAGGTGCACATGGATCGTACGCCGAAACTCTCTTCGGCTAGGGGGGTAACCTTGATCTGTTTAGGCATTATTGCTCAACACGTTGCTCCTGTAAGCTATGTTTTTATGCTGGAGAGGCATTTAATATTGTTTGGTGGGCGATGACGATTTTGACCCCACTGAAAAGTGATTGAGATCTTGAGAAAAGTGGACGGCTGAAATGGTTATGCCAGTCGCTTTCAAGAATGCGTGAGCCCACCATCATTCTTGTTTCTGTTCTGTTGCTGTGGTTTGTGTTTGTGTTTTGGTGGCTGGAATCTGATGTCTTGTAGTACATATATGCAGTATTATGTCGAAAATCGTAATATATAGTTAAATGCTAAATAGGTACTTAGTATATTCTCTAAGGAAATGGTTGTGGATACGGTTGACGGAAGAAAAGATAAGGAACATTCTTACTGACGAGAAGCTTTCCGCCATCAAGGCGGTGCTGGAGAAGGACCATGCCATCGACTGCATCTTTCTTTTGAAGCTGGAGAAGGGACGATGGAAGAATGCTAAGGCTTTCATGCGAGATTTGAATCTTACTCTCAGCGATGGGACGTTCCGGTCGAGGATGATGGAGATGGAGCATTTGGGGTTGGCTGAGAGCGTGCCGATTGATCCTTTGAAGAAGTATTATGTGATAACTGAGCTTGGTGAGAAGGTAGCTGGGCTTCTTTTGGGTTTGTTTGATGCGTTAGGGTAGTTTGTTGTGGTTGTGTCGCGGTTTTTATTTTTGGTTTTGTAATATGTTGTATTAAATAGTAAGACTTAAATCTCCTTACTGTCTAGTTCTCTTGTGAACTCACAAGGAGGGAAAAAACCAAAAATGAAAAAACTCCTAAAGAGTAAAAAAGCTATGAGCCCAGTAATAGCAGCCATCATACTCATCGCAGTAACAGTCGCAGTCTCCATCGCAGTCGCAGCATGGATGGGATCACTAACCATCGGATTCATGGAAACAGAAGAAATGAGAATTGCCAGCGTCACCTTCACCGGCACTGATACAATTAACATAATTGTAGTAAACTCTGGAACAGAAGTTGTTGAAGTTACAGCAGCCACAGTGACTTTCGGCAGTACCACTGTATCCCTTACGGATCTTACTGATACCGTTGCTGCTGAAACCACTGATACCGTTACTCTAACCGACATCACTATAATTGTGGCCGCAGGCACTACATACGATATAGAACTAATAACTGCAGCTGGTAACACATACAGCTATTCAGCAACTGCATAAGCGATTGAGCTGAGCTTAGTTAGGAAACTTGAGGGGTAGGGTAATCCTCCCTCTTTCACCATCTTTGGAGGTGTAAATATGGTAGTTGAACTAAAAGAATATGAATCCGCGATAGAAATAGCAAAAGCAATGGACAGTGACATATCCAAAACAAAGAGCATACTCGGCGATTACCTACGCAGACTAGACTCGATACGGAATCTAGCTGAGAGGTCAAAGAAGATACGCGAAGTAGTCTTCAAGCTCGCTGGCAGAAAGGCAGCCCAAAGCAGCCTCGGAGAGATAAACCTCGGAGACCTAAGCGTAATCCTAGACGCAAACCCATTCCACGAACTAACAGTCATCGAACAAGTCGTTCGCAGCCAACAAGACAAACTATTGGTACTCCAAAAAGCCCGCGAGGCACTAAACTGGGTTGACCAAATAGGCGACACCGAAGGACTCAAATACCTAGTCTTGGAAAGCGACGGGGTTCCAGAGAAAATTCTGCTAAAGATCTCCTAGATCAAGCAGGACGTGCAAAAAAATGAACAGGGACCCCTACGCTATTGCCTTAAACAATGCTCTGACCGAAATCAAGAAAGCGTACCCTGATGTCAAAAACTCCTTCCTTTTTACAAAAAACGGCTCCATAATCACCGGAGACCAAGAAACCGACACAAAAACCATGAACAACATACTAGCGTCTTTCCAAACCATGAAAGAGAAAGCAAAGGTCATCGGCAATCTAAAAAGCTTACACATCAACGGAAAAAACGGCAAACTAACATTATCCAACATCAACGACATGTACCTTGTCCTGGCAACATCCAAAAACATGGATAAAACACACATTTACTCCATAACACATGTGATACTGCCAACAATCCTTAAAACCTTGGAGACTTTCGCTCATACACACCTCCAATTTCCATCTACAAAAAATCTAGTCGTTGACACCCTCAGCGGATTCTTTGCTGGCGATTCCGTGCAAATTGACGCAGAGATACTGGTGGACTGGACTAAAAATACTGATTCCCGTGCCCGCATGAAGGCGGTACTAACAGGAGAACAAAACACTCAAGAAATCATCGACCATGTTAGAATCGAAACGTTTGGCGGCAATTCCACCCTATGCAAAGTGAAGGAAATTAACGATCAGACACTGAAAGGAAAAAACATGATCAGAATACCCGAGAAAGTCTGTAATACCCTCGAAATCAAAAAAGGAGACCTAGTTAAGGTCAAACCGCTGTTATAGAGGAATTCGCATGCTAGTCAAAAAGTCTGAAACCAATGATACTGAAAATGATGCTGAAAAAATGCAAGAAAAACTGCAAGAAATCAAGGATCAAGAAGGAATCATCGGATACATTTTGAGAAGCCCAAAATCAGCATCAATAGACCTAAAGGACCCAACAAAAATAATCGAGTACGCCATTCTTTCATCTACAGCCTTTGATGTAGGCCACGACATAACAGAAGCCCTCCAGATGGGCGAAGTAGACACCATAGTTGTGGAGAGCGAAGAAACGAAACTCCTATCCATGAACATCAACAATCATCACCTTAGCCTCTTCATGGAAAAAAGCGTTGACCACGACAAGCTATACAAGAAACTGAAATAAAATTCCCCATTTTTTAAAAACTTTTTTTTATCAAAGCTCTAATAAGCTTTCGAAAAAACTGACCCCCAAAAACATCTTGAGCTAAACCAGTTATCCAACTTCTAAAATGGGAAACAGAATCAACATCTAGTTTTGCTTCAAAAATAAGCAATAAACCTGTTAGGCTCAGACTTCAAAACTGTTCAGTTGTTACCTGTCAGAGATAAATCTAAAAGCGTCATGCTTGTAACTGCTCTCTACAGCGTAACATATTTGTTCATGTTTGATTTTGACGAGATGCTGAGTTGAGAAACATTGGGGAAACTAATAGGATTCCTGCAGTTAACAAGACCACTAAACTGCTTAATGATGGGTTTCGCGGTGATCGTGGGCGCTTCTCTGGTTTCCACCCTCAACTTCACGACAAATCTCCTCCTGGGATTTGTAACCGCATTTTCGTTAACTGCCGCTTCCATGGTGATAAACGATTTCTACGACCGCGAAATCGACGCCATCAACGAACCAAACCGCCCCATTCCAAGAGGCGACGTTAGCCCAAAAGAAGCCCTGATTTTTGCTCTTGTTTTGAGCCTACTCGGATTAATAGCAGCCTCCAAAACTAACCTGCCGAGCCTTGTGGTGGCGGTGATAGCGTGGATTATATCCATAACATACATTACCGAAGGAAAAGGTACAGGGCTCCCCGGAAATTTCTTGGTCAGCGCAACTGTTGTCATCCCATTTATCTACGGAGGATTAGTGGTTGGACAGATTGAAACGTCCACCTTGCTGTTTGTTGCCATAGTCTTTCTTTCGAACACAGCAAGAGAGGTGACAAAAGGAATAGTGGACGTTGAAGGAGACCGATCCCACAACATTAAGACAATCGCGGTGAATTACGGAGAGCGAACAGCAGCAGTGACTGCAGCAGTTTTCTCTTTTTTGGCGGTCAGCCTCAGCCCGTTACCGTGGATGTGGGGACTTGTTTCAGACTGGTTCCTTCCCCCAGTAATCTTAACCGACCTAGGACTGATAATCTCCGCTATTTTGCTTCTACGGAACTACTCCAGAAAAAACGCCAAAAAAATAAAAAACCTGAACCTAGTCTGGTTTGTCACTGGACTATTGGCTTTCATCCTAGGAACAATATGAAAGATGCTTAACCAATTTTACTTCCCACGGCAATGTCCTTTTCGGGAGCAATCAGAACTACGTTTCCCTCATTGTCTTCGGCGGCTAGAGCCATACACTGGGATTCTACGCCCATGAGCTGCCTTCTCTCTAGATTCAGAATGAAGACAAATTTTTTGCCCACAAGCTCTTCAGGCTCATAATATCGTAGCAGACCAGCCACAGACTGTCCCTTCTCGGAACCAAAATCGACGATAAGCTTGAGCAAATTTCTTGATCCAGAAATCTGCTGTGCCTCTTCAACTTTGCCGATTCGTACATCAAGCTTCATGAAATCATCAAACAATATCTCCATTCAAGCCACCAACAACCTTTCAATTCTTGCTCTCAAAATTTTAAACTTTTGTCCATTCAAGCCTGACCCGAATGGAACGCAACGAATCGTTCAATGGACCTGTCATATGTTTTCTCGATATCTGGCGGAAACGCGCAAGCAGGAAGCTCTTTTCTTGCAAGGTGATATCTTATGCATTCGCAGCACTTTCCTCTCTTGCCACAAGAGACATAACTGCATCGGCAATTCTTCGAATTAACCTCTAAACTCGGACAAGCGCTTCTCTCAGTCACTTTAGACACCTCAATTTTTAATTCCTAAAAAAATGGATGCCACCCTTAAAACTCGTTTGCTCTTTTTTGGTGAAATATACTCTAAATCCATCAGTTTGAGCAGATTACAAAAGCATTTGCCGTAAAAAAGCCTAATCAAGATTTTCGCTTCGATACTTATTTATTCCCTTAAGATGATTGAAATCATGTAAAATAACTAGGCATTCCTAGGTGAAAAAAATGCTTGTTACAAATAAGGAAGTTTTGTCCGTTGCCTCCGCTGGAGGCTATGCAGTTGGAGCATTCAACATCAACAACATGGAAATCCTGCAGGCTATTGTCGAAACAGCTACAGAAGAGAAGTCCCCAATAATAGTCTCCGCAAGCCCAAGCGCAATCAAGTACGCAGGATTAGAATACTTAACTGCTATGGTTAAAGCAGCAGCAAAAACAAGTTCAATACCCATGACTCTGCATTTAGATCATGGAAAAGACATAGAAACAGCGACAATGTGCATTAACGGCGGTTTCACCTCCGTCATGATCGACGGGTCTCATCTAGATTTTGAAGAAAACATTGCCATGACAAAGCATGTCGTGGAGCTGGCTCGTTCTAAAGGCGTTTCGGTTGAAGCAGAACTTGGAAAACTTGTTTCACAAGAGTCAACTGCCCAAGATGCAGAAGACCCCTATACTGATCCTGACGCTGCCGTGGAGTTTGTTGACCGAACTGGCGTGGACGCTCTAGCTGTTGCTATAGGCACATCGCATGGCGCCTACAAGTTTAAGGGAGACGTAAAACTGGATTTTGAACGGTTAAAAGTCATCCGAAGTAAGGTTGATATTCCGTTAGTTTTGCATGGTGCCTCTGGCGTTCCCTCATGGATAGTTGAAAAGGCCACAAAGTATGGTGCAGAACTGAGTGGGGCTAAAGGTATTCCAGATGAGCACATAACGCAAGCCATCTCTTTGGGGATAGCAAAAATAAACATTGACACCGACCTGAGACTAGCCTTCACAGGCTCAGTTCGCGAAGTCTTGGCTACTTCGCCCAAAGTTTTTGATCCACGTAAAATATTGGGTCCAGCCAAAGAAAACATGAAAAAGGTTGTTCAAGAAAAGATGCGCCTCTTCGGAAGCTCGGGGAAGGCTCCTTAGAAGGAAGAAACAGTGAAGATCGGAGTATTAAGTGGGGGAGGCGATGCTCCGGGAATCAACGCGGTCATCAGGGCAGTAGTACGAAAGGGTATTCGAAACTACGGTTACGAGATGATCGGGATAAAAGACGGTTGGTGGGGGCTAGTTGAAGGCTCCTTTATGTCTCTAGATTTGGAGGCAATTTCTGGGTTACTTCCCCGCGGAGGCTCAATTTTAGGAACCTCCAGAACTAACCCCTTCAAACGCGAAGGAGGACCCCAAAAGGTCCTAGACAATGTCAAAAAGAACGGCATAGATGCTGTGGTTGTTATCGGAGGGGACGACACTCTGGGAGTAGCCCACAAAATGGGTGAACTGGGGCTCCCATGCGTCGGGGTGCCTAAAACAATCGACAATGACTTAGGTCTAACCGACTATACCTTCGGCTTCCAAACTGCCGTTCACATAGCATGTGAGGCTATAGACAGGCTTCACACCACGGCTGAGGCTCACCACAGGGTAATGATTCTCGAGGTAATGGGCAGATACACTGGTTGGATCGCCTTAGAGGCTGGAATCGCTGGAGGAGCAGATGTTGTCCTGATTCCAGAGAAACCCTTCGACATAAACGAAGTGTGCCAGTATATCGAGCAAAGGCTGGAAAGAGGCAAAGCATTCAGCCTCGTTGTTGTTGCTGAGGGAGCCAAACCCAAAGGAGCCCAAAACATAGTTTACGGAACAGGTTCAGACGAATTTGGAAATCCTAGACTTGGTGGTGTCGGCTACTATGTTGGAAAGGAGATTGAAAGGTGTACAGGAATCGAAACGAGAGTTGTGGTTCTTGGGCATCTTCAACGCGGCGGTTCTCCAACCGCCTTCGATCGAGTGTTAGCGACAAGATATGGAATCGCTGCTATAGATTCTGTCCACAAAGGACAGTTTGGACAGATGGTTGCTCTTAAAGGTAACAAGATTGTTTCTGTTTCATTAAAGGACGTAATCGGCAAGCGAAAGGCTGTTAATTTGGAGCTCTACGAAATAGCTAAGGTGTTCTCTGGTTAACTTGCTGGGTTAAGGTTAGTGTTGGATGCCTTAAATGGAATGTACACGTAAGATGGAGGAAATAGTTAGGGCGCGTGTATCAGAATTTGGAATATATTGAAAAACGGAACAAAAGGAGTTAGGGAAATGCTTGTGTAAAGGCGGTTATTTGTTGTGTCCTAAGTTTTGTGGCGGTTATGTTAACTTTTGTGGTTGTTTCGGGGTGCAGCTAATTCCGTTAAGGGGTATTCGGTTTAGCCCTATGCTTGTGAGTCTCCGGCAGATGTGGTTGAGGGACTCTTCTGTGCCATTTAACAGGTTGTCGCCTTCAGGAGTTAGGGAATAGACCTTTCTAGGTCGGTCGTTGTTTAGGTCCCATTGGCTCTTGATGTAGCCTTTCTCTTCTAGGACGCCAAGTAGGGGATATATTGTGCTTGGACCAAAATAAACCCCGAAGTTTCTGCGGATGCTTGTGATGACGCGGTATCCGTGCATGGGTTCTACCTTCAAGAATTGTAAGATTACGAGGTCTAGTAGGCCTCTCATGAGTTTTATTTTGACTTCTCTTAGTTTTTGCCTCATTTTATTTTCCTCTTGTAGTTTTGTTTAACAGTTCTCCTGTTTTACACATATACAATATGTCCATTTCTAGACATATTACAGTCTTCACATAACATAAAAACACGATATAAAGGTTCCTGCGACCAAAAAACATAAAAAAGCATACCCGAGCATACAAAAATAC
>JABUBM010000286.1_pt1 | contig 12102 bp, 8 predicted proteins | sample 7240321 | NCBI WGS metagenome assembly JABUBM01 (sample SAMN07256344, study PRJNA390944) | subsurface metagenome | isolation source: Methane hydrate marine sediment | place: Pacific Ocean: Eastern North Pacific, ODP site 1244 | collected 2002
TACCTGAACAAGCATTGCTATTTTATATGAAAATGCATAAGTTCCAACATCTGACATTGTATAAAAATGTTTGATAAAAAAATTGTCTGATGAATTTAGTACCCACATTGCCAAACTAGCCGGGATTAAAGGTATTGAAAATGCTAACATTTTTTTTGTAAGCTCTTTATTATAAGAAAAAGAAAGATATTTAAAATTTCCCATGAAAAAAAAGAAAATTACAAATAGAAATATCCCGGCTATTAATTGACCATAAAATATGCTAACAATACCTTGTCGAAAAACAACAACAAATAAAATTACTAAAATGAAGTAGAAAATAGAATGACTGACATTTAATTTTAAAAAAGCAGTCGCTTTTCTCTGTAATCTCAAAATTGACACACCCTGATTTGCAAAATAACCAACAAATGAAGAAACAAGAACTATGATTAATAAATGATTATAACCTAAGTTTTTAATAATAGGAAACTGTATAATTATAATAGCAAGAGCTAAGATAACAAAATTAATAATTGTACTAAAACCAAATGAAGATTTTACAAGTTTTGTTTGATTATCCGCACCTAACTCATAATAATATCTCCACATTCCTGAAAATATCTGTAAACCAAAAAACCATCCCAATATTGTTGCAAAGATTTGTAAAAATGTTAATACACCAAAATCGGCAGTACTGAAACGGCTAGCATATATCGGCATTAAAAGAAAGGATATAAATCTTAATAATACAGCACCTAATCCGTATGTTAATAAATCTTTCTTCATTAATTCAATTTACTCTGCGGTATTTTTTCATTCAATTCTTTCAAAAAATTATTCTCAGTATGTTTATTCACTGATAAATTCTTTTTATAAATGAGACCACTTTTTAGAGTATTTCCTTTGTATAAAATATTATATATTTTGCAGACTTTTTTAGTGAATCCTAATTTATGGGAGTCAATACCTGTGCCAAAGCAAAATTCATTTATTCCTTTTGAGAATGTATCTCCTACTAACTTATCACGGCTAATATTGCCTATCGAATAGTTTCCTAGCTCAATAATTTTTCTATTATATGACGCATCCATTGCAAAATATTTTTTATTATAATAGTAACCTAAATTATATGCACAAAGTTTTTTATTATAAAAAAACAAAATACAATTAGATTTTCCAGAAAAGTTAAATATTAAATCTTTGATAAATGCTTCTTTTTTAGTATCAAGATAAATTGAATGCTTGCCTGAATATTCTTTTGTTTTAGAAACAAATGAAATATTATTAACAGAATTCAGGATGTTCTCCCCATTCATAATTATATTATTTATATTAATATTCTCTCTAATTATTTTATTGTGGATTCTATTTAAGTTGTGTTTCAAATTTTTTGAATAATATTTTTTCCTAACATCTGAATAACTTTCTCCTTCTATCTCTGGACAACCAGACAATACAGTTGCATTTTCACTTTTTAAATCGAATTTACTTGTAAATTCCGGAACATAGCGTAAATGAATTAAATCATATTTTCTATTTTTCTTAAGCCAATCAAATATATAATCGAATTCATTTTTTGATAAATCAAAAGAAACAAAGTCTAAATAAGTCGCCCTCCACTGCTGGGCAATAAATTCAACAATTGTATAATGGAATATCTTTTTAAACTTTCTTTTTACAATACAAAAAGGAGTAATAACACGAAGTTCATTATTGTCATTATAAAGAAAGAAAATAAGCAATTTTTTATCGAATCCATATTGGTTGTTATCAATATGACCAAAATGTTTCCACCAGGTTCTCTGCCAAAGATAGGACGAAGTAATATTCTTATTATCCACTTTTTTCTCGAAATCCGTCCATTCATTTTTTACAGAATCAAATTCTTTTTCAGTTGTAATTGCTTTTATATACATTCTATTTACCTTTTGCCCATTCCGCCAGTTCAGAGCCGGTGCAGTACCAAACGTTTTTCTTTTTTAAATACTTAAAAATTGTTTATAAACTTTCCTTATCATCAAAGATATTGGGTGTTTGCCTTTTACCGTCTTCCCTCGATGGACTTATATGCTCTTGAATAGAAATAACCAAATTGTTCTTTAATAAATAATCAATTTTTTTTAGTTTCCATCTAATTATTAATGGCTTTAATATTTTCTTTAATATTCCTTTAATACCTTTGCCTGGTCTAAAGACAGAGTTTAGTAAACTTCCTGATATTGTTGTGGGAGTATCAACTACTTTATTCTTTCCAAAAAATTTTACATTAAAGGAAGAAAAAGGATTTTTGTCTTTACCGCAAAACTCGGTTTCATTGCATCCATCTATAGCAGCTCTGTTATAATATCTGCACCACCATTTAAAACCTGATTTATCAATGCTTTCATCTGAAAATTCTTTTGAAATATAACCACAATATTTCCCGCCATTTGGAAAAACTCCAATAGCATCCTTGTATATTTCTTTTCCTCTATTAATAGTTGCTAAAGCTTCATCGAGTGATTTATATGATTCCCATTCTTGTATAAAATCTTTTACTGCTTTTCCCGGTACTCCATGAGTAGTTCCATGGTAAGCAATTTCAAAGCGCTTATTTTTGTGTAATGTTTTAAAAAAATTTCTACTTTCATTGGTCGCATTAATTGGCTGGGAAAAAGATTTTATCTCGTTATCAGTAATAAGATTGGTACGTTTTCCAACCGGCACAAAAAATGTAGTTTTTATTTTGTAATTAACAGAAAGTATCTCTTTTTCTAAAAAATGGAATGCACCATTTTCATCAAATCCAGCATATCCCCAATCCTCTTCCGTTTCAATTTTTCTATCATTATTTATATCTACCCATTTATTAGCAAGATCATCGATAAAAAAAAGTACAGGTGAGTCGGCATTGTTTTTCCATTTATTCCCCATTCAGCACCTTCTTATACACTTCTAAAATTTTCTCAGCATTATCTTCAAATTCTATACTCTCTATTTGTTTTTTAGATTCAGTATAGTTTTCAATAACATATATTGCTTTATTATACAAATCATCAACATTTCTGTTTTTAAATAATATTGTTCCTCCCGGCCGTTTACATATATTACTGGCAATTGCAGGTCTTTTCAATAAAATCGCTTCTCTAATAGAAAGAGCATCTCCATCCGTATTTGTCGGACGTATAAACAGGTCGCACATATTTATCACAGCAGGATAAGCAACAGGTTTTGTATAAAAATGGAAATACTCTTCAAAATTATATTTTTTAACTAAGTTTTGCATTTTTTCAAAATAATCATAATCGCCAATATCAGGAATAACATAAATAAAACCAATATCTTTATAACCGTTATCAATTAATAGCTTCATTAATTCTATTGACAGATCTATTCCATAGAGGTCTTCATTATTATAAAAAGAAATTCTAAAAGCATTGGCTGTAATTAAAATTTTGTGTTTGTGCCTGATTTTATGAAAAAACTCCGGTAATTTCTTAATGTCAGTTTCATCAGAAGTTGGAGGGATAAAGGCAGGGATAATTTCTATTTTTTTTGAATTAAACCCCAAATCTAGCAATTCTTTTTTTGTTTTAGGATTTACGCATATTATTTTATTTATATTCCTTAAACTAAAGATAAGAAGATAATGACCTATTAAATTTAATTTTGTTAATTGATCATGTAAACTTTCTCCATGGATTGTTAGTATAATTTTTTTACCCAAAACTCTAAACAATCCTAGCAACATTCTAATTTTGAAGTTTGTAGAATGAAAATGTAAAACATTAGATTTTAAAAATGGAATTTGTAAAATAAATTTTTTATAGGAAATAATAGGTTTTACATTAATAATATTTCCCATTACTCTACTTGTATTATAGATAACACATTCAACAAGATTTTTATCTAAATAATTTTTCATTCTTTTTATGTGGACAGATATACCTCCATATGGTGGTGGATATGAACCAATTATGGCAATTTTTGCTTTTTTATTTTTATTTTCCATTTAATCTCCAAACTTTATTGGTAATTTTTGAATTAAAAATCTTATCTCTCAATTTAATAACGAAAATAACATAATATTCTATTTACAAATAATTTCTTTTGAAATTTCTGAAATTATCCATTTAAATTTTCCTGATGGAGATAGTTCAATTTCATTTACAACTTCTGGAATAATCTTAATTTTTTCTCCTATAATCTTCTTTAATTCTTGTGATAAAAATAGAATCTCCTTATTTAATAAATCTTTATTAATATTCTCTAAAGGTACTATTCTTAAAAAAATATTTTCAGTGCTTTTCTGAACAATCTGCGTATTTTTAATTGTCCTTAAATCTTTAAAAGGATGAGTAATTATTGCTGGAGCAATTAAAGCACCTTTCGGATTTACAATAAAATCTTCCAATCTTCCTTCTATTCCATCAAAAATAGGATAATAATTTCGATAACATTCTTGACAAGGCTCAAATCGAGGATTTAATGCAACATCTGTCATTTTATATCTAATAAATGGGTTGCTGTTATTTAAAGTTTCTAAAGAAATGTCTCCAACGGCAAGTAGATTAACTTTTTTCATTATTTATAAACTCCAACGTCAATTTCTGTATTAAAAATCTATATTTTCCCCTATTGGTAAGAGGAATTTCGTCAACAAAAGTTACATCAATATTAACCTGCCCCTGCACAGGCTCCATTAAATCATCGACTATCTGTTTCACATTCAGATAGCTTTTATCCTTTTGTACGATCTTTAAGAGTAATTGCCCTTTTTCTTTTTGTACAACTTGAAGTTGTTTTACCTGACTAAACCAATCTAAATGCCTTGCGAATAGAAATGCAGTTAAATTTACTAATCTACCATCTTTAGTAACAATTAATTCCTGTAATCTACCCTCGATTCTCTTTATCAAAGGAAATTCTCTACCGCACCTACAATTATGAGTACTACATTCAACTAAATCCTCTGTTTTATATCTTATAAATGGTACAGCATAATTAGTAAAAGCAGTGCTTACAATTTCTCCGATCCCTCCCTCCTTAGTAACTGGTTTACCCTCCTTATCTAAAATTTCCATATAGCTATACTCCATAAAATCATGATAACCTTCATGTTTTTCACATTCACCTAAAATTGTAACTTGTTCACGATTTCCATATTTATCAAAAATTGGACAATTAAAAACTTCTTCAATTAGTTCTCTTTGAGCTGGATAAAGATTCTCAGAAGATGTTGAAATAGCTTTTATGTTTCCTTTTGTATTAACCTTTAGATCATTTTCTTTAATAAACCTTGCTAAAATATCTATTGCTGATGGATAAGCTCGAATTACTTTGGGCCTAAATTCTTCTATTTTTTTAATGTACTTTGGTAAATTTTCCTCAGTCATATCATAAGTAGAAAGAACGAGATAATTATTCTCTCTATCATATTCCCACCAGGTAGGTTTGTCACCTTTTTTCCTCTCTATTACATTCCCTCTTAAAACTATACATTTATCACCAAAATAATATCCCATCCAATTCCATTCACGCCATTCAAAAGCCATTCTTATAAGATTTGTTCTTTTTTCAATATAAAATCCTAAGGGTTTACCGCTTGTTCCACCTGTAGTGACATATTCTATCTCTTCTTTAGTGATGTTACGAGCTACTAAATCTTTTAAATTTTCTCGAACATCATCTTTTGTTAGAAAGGGTATTTTTTTAAAATCATCAAAATCCTGTATATCTTTTGGTTTTAGCCCTCTTTCATCAAATACCTTTCGATAATAAGGAACATTTTCATAGGCATGCTTCAGTAATTTTTCTAATTGTCTTATCTGGTATTCCACTAATTGTTCTTTGCTCCACCATTGTGATTCTTGAAGGAAATTATAGGTACCCCAAAAAACCCTTCCCAATCTTTTCTCGTAAGGTATTAATCCATATACATATTTTATAGGTTTCTTAATCCAAGGGGGTGCTTTTCTCATTAAATTTCTCATAATGCCAATGTCCTTTTATTCTATATTTCTTGGTCAACTGCAAAACTAATCTTAGTGGCCTGTTCAATTTGCCATAGAGGAATAGGATAATTTTTTCCATCTTTTATTGCTTGAGCAAAGGCAATTAGTTCTTCATAGTGACCTTTTTCAGAAAGTTTGCTATGTATATTAGCTATTTTTATTCCGTAGCTTTTTAAATTTTTATAATCATTCATAGTAATCATCTTATTATCAAAATATATTTCTAAAGTTTCTTTGGGATAGGATTTATCTCCTAAAGCAGTATAAGTAACGGTACAAACACTCCCCTCTTTATATTTTAAAGTTACTACAACATTATCTCGGGAGGATATATTTTCAGTCTTTGGATTTATACTGTTTACTGAAATAGATTCAATCTCTGCATCTACAAAATAATTAAACAAATCAAATATATGACAAGCTTCTCCGATTATCCTCCCTCCACCTTCTTCAGTATGGACCCAATGATTCAGGGGAATATAACCGGCATTCATACGGTAGTTTATCATCATAGGATTTATTCTTATATCAATATGTTTTTTAATCTCCACTGCATACTTAGAAAATCTTCTATTAAAGCCAATCAGGTAGGGTACTCCAGTTTTTTGAATAGTTCTAAATACTTCTTCCATCTCTTTTTTATTTAAAGCCATTGGTTTTTCTACAAAGACTGCTTTCCCCTTTTTCATCGCCTCTATAGAATATTGAGCATGCAGATTATGTCTAGTACAGATCATTACCATATCTACATTTGGATCATCCAATATTTCCTGATAATTAGTGGTAGCATATTTTGCTTTATATTGTCGGGCAATGGAAGTAGCATTGCTGCCAGTTCTGCTCATAACAGCATAAATATCGTAAAAATTATTTAATTTCTCTAAATTGGGAAGATGGACTTCTTTGGCAAAGCTGCCAGCTCCAATTAAGGCAATTTTAATTATGTCACTCGTTAATTTAAATTGGGAATTAATTTCTACTCTTCTATTTATTTTATTTTCTAAATCTTGTTTATATTTTAATAATACTATTAGAGGTTTATTTTCTGCCTTTTCAAATTCTTGGTAGGCTTGAGTTGCTTCTTCTATTTTATAAACTTTTTCTATAATATTATTTAATTGTATCTTGCCTTCGGTTAACATTTTAAGGTATTCCTGCATATTTCTATTTTCTGTCCAGCGAACATAATGATAAGGATAATCCATTCCTTTTTCTTCATAATTAGGATCGTATCTCCCTGGACCATAAGAAGTAGAGATATAAAAATCTAATTCTTTTTTATACATATCTTCCCGATTTATTTCTATACCTACTGTTCCAACCAAAATAACCTTGCCCTTTTTTCTACACATTTGAAAAGCTTGTGCTAAAGGTTCTTTAGATGTAGTAGCAGCAGTAATTATCACTGAATCTACTCCATGGCCTTCAGTTATTTTAATTACTTCCTCCACTATATTTTCTTTAGTAGAATTTAAAACATATCTTGCTCCATTTACTTGGGCAATGGTAAGCCTTCGATCATCTAAATCGATTGCAATAACCCGTGCTCCAGCAGCAGTTACAATCTGAGATGCTATTTGTCCTAGAATACCCATTCCAATAATTGCAATATTTTCTCCTAATTTAACTTCCGCTCTTCTAACCCCTTGCATAGCTATACTTCCCAAAGTAACAGTAGAGGCCTCTTTAAAACTCAAATCTTTTGGCATTTTTACTAATAAATTTTTAGGTACTTCGATATATTCCGCATGATTAGCATAACCTGCTCCAGCACAGGCTACCCGGTCTCCTATTTTTATATCTTTAATTTTATTACCTATCTCTATTACTACACCAGAGGCACTGTATCCGGTAGGTGCGCCTGATTCAAATGTACTTTTTAAAATGTTTTTGGTCTTCAATATACCTTTTTGCTTTATTAGGTTTAAACCTTTTTTAATATTTTGTGGTTGATGGATAGCTTTATAAAGTAAATTTTTACTGGAAGATTTTAACCCTGCCATTTCCGTCCCTGCACTAATACAAGAATAGACAACTCTAACTAAAACATTCCCTTCACTTACCATAGGTGCTGGTATATCTTCGATTATAGCTTTACCCTTTTTTATCAAAACTTGTTTCACAACAGCCCTCCAGTTATAATATTTCAATAATAGTATTGCATATAGAATTTTTTATTTCACAATTTATTATCTTAGTTTCTTCTTTAATACCATATTCCTTTGCCATCCAAGATTTTTCAATCTTATATTCACTTTTCTGTAAATTAAATAATTTTATTCTTACCTTTCCATTAGTCAAGATGATATAATCATGTTTTTTTTCTATTTCTACATTTTTATCTAAATGAAACCTGATAAAATTTTTATATTCTATACTACCGATATTTTTTATAATAAAATCATTGATAATAATTCTTTTATCCTCTAAATTTACTTCTCTATCAATGATAATTCCCGCTTTATCCTTAAATCCATAATGTCGGCCTTTAAAATAGTTATTATTAAAATTTATTAACTGAGCATTAGTTTCATTATTTATTCTAAATAATTCGTCCTCTTCAAAACTATTTTGCTCTAAATGCCCAACTTGTAAAGTATTATGGATAGAAGTGCTTCTAAATAAATTTCTCAATTTATAATCAGCAGTATAAACATAGGTACCAGGATCAATAACAAAATCTTTACCGGAGATATTTAGTTCAAAACTAAGCTGATCATTATGAGTATGGCCGCCATTACCATTTATTCCAACGGGACCACACTTTATAATTATATATATTTTGTCATTTCTTAAAATATAATATCCACTATTTTTATATGCTTTTGATTTTAAATTGATTGATGGCTTTTCCTTTATTCTGGTAATATTTTTAAAACACCAAAAATAAGTTTGGTTATTATTTTTAGAGGAATAAAATCTAAAATCATTTCGGTTAAAATATTCGCCTCCCAAAGCTATTAAATATCTAAAATCTCTTTTATCCCTGGCCCCTCCATAATTAAATAAGATGATAAATCTTCCACTATCCATATCCCCTAAAAGAGGAATATATCCATTGAGTTTAGTAATATTCATTATAAACTCAATCATTTTTTCTAATTTATCCCTGTATTCTTTAGAGAAGATAGTATTGTTTTTTGAGCAAAGTATTGATGTAAACAAAAACAATTCTGTAACCAAACAATGATAAGCAGTTGAAGCTTCATAATCTGTTCCATCTGGATTAACTTGATTCTTCATCTCCTTTTCAAATTCTTCTAAACCAAAATTAAGCCATATTTTAGGATTATTTTTGGTGTCTTCTTTATTATATTTGCAATTTTTAAAATATAAACCCAGCCATATAAGCCCGGCTAAATCTGATAAATAATGATTACCACTGTATTTAACTGCTTTTTCTAAATTTTTAAAAATATATTCTCCATGTAAATATAATAATTTATTATATTTAATCCAAAATTCTTTATCAATCTTAGGGCAATTTTTAAAAAAATAATAGCCTATTATCCAATTACAAGTCCTAATTGCCACATCCATAGTACAAGTCCAATTAACCGACATCTCTATTGGATTTTTTTTAATCCAATCCTCAATTTGATTTTTGAATTCTAAGGCAAATTTTAAATCATTACTAAGTAAATATGCTTGACCAAGAGTTGGAATATGCTGAAAACGAGATAGCTCCCAAGGAACCTTTACATCAGCACTATTATTTAAATCAACCGTTTTAATTTTTTTATAAAATTTATTTTCCCAGATAAATCCAGTCTTAAAATCTTCATTCCATTTGATATCTTTTCCTAAATTTATATCTCCCGAACCTAAAAGATTAAAAATATGATTATATATCTTATTGGCTTGCTTAATTATTTGTTCTTCTTTTCCTGATTTTTTAAGTTCCTGAATATAATATTCTTTTTTATTATTTATATCAAAAAGAAAATTTATAGTGGGTTCAAATTTTTCGAATATGTTTGAATCAATATCTATAGGATTTTTTGCAACTCTTTTTGCTCGCATAGAATAATAAATTTTATTATCTATTCTTCGATGTATTTTTTTTATTAATGTTTTAGGAGGTAACTTTATTGCTTTTTTAAAATATATTTTTAAATCACTCATTAGCTTTTCCCAGCAAATAATGTTTGAACCCTTTTATTTCCAAGATATTTTTATTAAAATGATTTCTTGTATCTAATATAACTTTGTTGCGCATCTTTTTGGCAAGAGTATCAAAATCTAATTCCTTAAAATCTTTATGATTTACTGTTAATAATATTAAATCACTATCTTTAGCTGCTTCTGTTACATTTTCCACCTTATACCTAAATTCCTTAACATAAGGATCCACCACAGATATTTTATAATTATGTTTTTCTAAGAGTTTAATTAAATTAATAACGGGGCTTTCTCTTGTATCATCAATGTTTGCTTTATAGGTTATACCTAATATAGTTACTTTTTTTACGCCTTTAATATTTTTCAGTATATTCTCAATTTTATCGAAAATAAACTGAGGCATACTATCATTGGTTTCTCGAGCTAATTTGATTATTCGGGCTAAATCAGGATTTTTCTTTACTATAAACCAAGGATCTACTGCTAAGCAATGCCCTCCTACTCCTGGGCCTGGTTGATGAATATTTACTCGTGGATGTTTATTACATAATTTTATTATTTCCCATATATCTATTCCTGAATTTTCACAAATTTTGGCTAATTCATTAGCGAAAGCAATATTTACATCTCGATAAGTATTTTCCGTTATCTTACACATCTCAGCAGTAGTAGTATCAGTTAAATATATTTCACCTTTTACAAAAGTTTGATATAGGTCTTTTATTTTTTCAGCAGATTTTCTATTTATCCCTCCAATAATTCTGTTGTTATTCACTAATTCAAATAGAATTTGCCCGGGTAAAACCCTTTCTGGGCAATAACCTACATACAATTCTTCTCCAATCTTTAATCCACTCTCTTTTAAAATTGGAATAATTAAATTTTTAACCGTTCCAGTAGGAGAAGTGGATTCTAAAATTACTATATTTCCTTTTTTCAAATAAGGGACAATGCTATCCGTAGCTTTTTTTACAAAACTCATATCTGCATTTTTATCTTTAGTTAAAGGAGTAGGAACAGCAATAATAAAGGCATCTGCTTCTTGAGGCTCTTTAGAGGCAATTAGATTACCAGAAATTACTTCTTGTTGCACGATATTCTTTAGGTAAGGTTCTTCTATGATTACTTCCCCTTTTTCCAAAGCATCTATAACCTTATTATTTATTTCTACTCCAACAACTTTATAACCATTACTTGCAAAGATAGCTGCTGCAGGTAGGCCAATATATCCTAAGCCAATAATACATATTTTTTGTTTATGAATTTCCATAATTTATATTCCTTTGAATTATATAAGCTGTGAACTTTTTTATATTTTCTAAAACAAAAATATATTTTTTCCTTATAATTTTTTTGTTTCCTCCCTACTCTCTCATAGATAAAGCCTAAAGATTTTAAAGCGGCTGGGTCATATAAGTTTCTTAAGTCGAGTAGGACGGGCTTTTTAAGTAATTTTTTTATTTTTGATAAATCCAGATTACGGAAATATTCATTTTGCGGGTTCGATGAATCGAACCCCTACTTTATCCCCACCTTAATCCTCCCCCTCAAGGGGGAGGAAATAGTTCATAGACAGGTGAGATGCATGTCCTACTATAGATTCTTAAGGATAGATTCTATGTTGATTATTTTAATGTTTTTTTGTATATTTTTATGTTTAATTATTTTTTTGGTTAATTTTTCTGGGTTATTGGTAGAAAGTATGATTATTTTTTGGTTGGAGAGATTATTATAGTTAGAGTATTGAGATAGAAAATTTACTATAGAAATGGTCTGTCGGCCTAAGAATTTTTCTTTAGATGGATCATCACTAATAATATCATTTAGTTTTAAAGGAGTGCTTATTCCTGCGTAGTAAGTAATCTCAGCGAGCTGGCCAGTACCATAAATATTTACTGCTTCTTCTCCTTGTTGGTAGAGTTTCATTAAGTAAGCAGTAAGTAGATCCTTGGTATAATGATAATAGTGGAGGGTTTCCTGGAAACGGTTATACATCAAACGGCTG
>JABUBM010000287.1_pt1 | contig 12096 bp, 17 predicted proteins | sample 7240321 | NCBI WGS metagenome assembly JABUBM01 (sample SAMN07256344, study PRJNA390944) | subsurface metagenome | isolation source: Methane hydrate marine sediment | place: Pacific Ocean: Eastern North Pacific, ODP site 1244 | collected 2002
GGATTTTGATTTGTTTTTAAGAGAAGCGATTAAACAAGTAAATGATGATTCTAAAAAATTTAAGAGAAAAATGGGTTATTTGTTAGGAGATTGGAGTCGATTCTAAATGGGCCAACTAAAATTCGATTCCAAAGGAAACCTATCGCCCCAAACAATAAAGTTTGGCGTTAAACACGACGAAAATACGAAAGAACAACTTAAAAATAGAGAATTAGAAAAAGAGGTTTTACGCGGGCTTGAGGTCCTGGGAACTAATGGTGTTGATATTAAAACGCTGGTAATTTGGTGCAATCCTAATAGAATTAGAGGGCCAGATTATCAGGTGAAAGAAAAGATCTTATTAATCCTTAAGAAATTAGTTGCTGGAAAAAAAGTAGCAGCCAAAAAATTAGCTGCTAAGAAAAATCCAGTTGTGTTTTACTTTATTAAGTCAAAAAAAAGGTGAAGAAACTATGTGTAATGCAGTTAAAACAATTAAAAAAGAGCTATTTGAAAAAGACCAGGTAGAAAAATTGGAAAGAAATGGCAATCTGATAAAAAACTCTTTTATCAGGCCTCTTGCACGGGAATTTACTAAAAAATTTATTCATCCTGGAGATCTTTTTTTCTCTCCAGGACCAACTATCAAAAATTAACATATTATGTATTCAAAATTGTAGATAAAAGAGGATATAATAAATGGTAAAGGAAGCTAACAATAAAGTGGAAAAAAAGAAAGTAGAGAAACCTAAAGTAAAAGCTTTCAAGTTAATTAGAAAGGAGATTATTGGGGGTTTTTTTGACTCCAATATGAAATATGTTGAAAATCTAAGAAGGCAAATACTCGATCATAACGAGGCTTATCCGTATATCCAATTGAAATTAGTGGATATCATGGTATTTAACGAAAGATTATATAGATATATCAAGAAGGATACTGGAAGTGCAATTGAAGATATTTGTGAAGTCTTGCGCAATAAAGCAAGATTAAATAATGAAGTAAATGAGTTTCTCAAGAAGATAGAGACATGCAGATTCGAAGAAATAAATTTATCTTTTGATTTAGAAGAAATAAGAGAGGATATCCCGTTATACGATAATTTTTCGTTAGGGACTAAAGCTTATGTAGGAAAACTAACTAGAGTAATCGCACGCTTCTTAGATTTAAAGATATTTCGTGAAAACGTAGCTACGTTAATCACTTATCAATGTTTAGTGTGCAAGACTGATTTTGAAATGATTCAATTTAAGGGTAGAAAAGGAAAATATAAGGTTCCTAGATTCTGTATAAATCCAAGATGTAAAGCCAAGAGTTATGGTGATTTTAGAGTAAAAAAAATAGAGGAATATCATGAAATGGGGACTTTTAGAATAGGTGAAATAGACTTTTCAAAACAGAACGAAAAGGATTGTTATACATTCCATAGTTTTGATTATTTTAGTAAAAAGGCACAAGAAATAAACCTAAATGATATAATTGAAATAGTGGGGATTATTAAATTTGATTATTCGGAAGTGGGAACGCGTAAAGAAGATCAAAAAATATATGAATTCGTAAAAGTTATTGATTTTAATCCAATCGAATTAAAAACTACTGATCCTGATATTATTAAAAATTTGTATCAAAGTTTTAATGAAGACCAAAATTATCACCATCAAATATTGGATTCGATCCATCCATTAACTAAGGGAATTTATACGTTTCAGATATTTAAGCTTCTAAACTTACTTAGTATTATAAGTAGTGACTCTTGGGACACAATTATTAAAAATAGATGTTCAATCAATTTTATAACAGGAAGCATTCCATCGTTATTTAAAGGTTCGATAGTGTCTGAGTTTAGAGGGATCCTAGGTGCAAATAATGTGGGTAGGATATCTGGACAAGACAATACGCCAAAAGCTTTCATTCCAACAAGTCAGAGAGGAAAAGATAGCAATTTTCAAATAAGATATGGTGCTTTTGCTTATAATAATAAAAAGTTTCTTGTAGTTGATGAATGCCAATATATGCTCGGAAGTAGGGAATTGAGGCAACCAATTAAATATTTGGAAGATGGTTACATTGATAGGGGATCTGATGGGACGGTTTTACATGCGGAAGCTAAACTCTCTGTAGGCTTTCTCATGAATTATATAAATGAAGAACAAAACGAAGGATATGATTATAATACTACTCTTAGAGAAAATCTCTGTGGTATTGAAGAATCTACATTACAGAGGATTGATCTTCATTACACTATACCTAACTTACCCGTTCAAATAATGGATGTATTAGAAAGACGAATGTTTCGTAAAAATGATGGTGATATTGATGTGGATGTAGTTTACAATTATATCAACGAAGCAAAGAGAATTTTCCCAATGCAAAAGATACCTAAATCAATGGAAAATAAATTAATAGAATATATTAAACTTCTACGAACGATACGAGGAATAAATAGACAAAATATAAGAGAATTTAGAACGCTGGTTAGACTAATATGCGGTATAAGTGCTATAAGACTTAAAACAGAAGTGGATGAAAGCGATCTGGAGTATTTACAAAAACATTTAGTTAATCTAATGATTCCTTTTTTTGAATACAATAAAATAAGAGAATTAAAAGCAAAGCAGATTGATATGAACGAGGTTTATCAAAATACAATTAAATTACTAATTGAGGTTCGGGAAATAATACCAATTCATGTACATATTTCAGTTATAAGACATTTCTTAGAGGACCATTATTTTCCTTATCCTGATTCTCCAATAAAAGATCCCGTTATAACAGCCAAAATCAACGAATATATGCCGAGTGAAACCGGTCTAAATAAAAACAAAAAATATCGCACGTTACTTGAAAACAAAGAAAATGTCGCCTTTGTTGATCGTATAGGGTATGTAATAGGTAAAAAGGATAATAAAAAACATTTTTTTAAAAAAAGTATGGTGTATCAAGTAATTTTAGACGATTTGAGAGAGATTTATCACGATAATGAAAATTCGCCATGTGAAAAGGAGAGCTTAATCCAGGGATTAGAATTTAAGACAGATTTTGATAGGACCATAATAGATCATGCTTTAAATTTTCACATTCAGAATAAAAATCTAATTAAAACAAAAGATAATTTATTGAAATTGGATGGGGATGGGTGGGTGTTTAAAAAAGGTGATGTTTAATGGAAAAAAGTAAAATAAAAACAGTAAGGGAAGGTTTTGAGGACGCATTAAAACGGGGTTATGTTGATAGAGGGTTATATAAATATTTAGATAAGGAAGACTTAGAAGACATTAAGATGAGCATAGATTCAGAAGATTTAAAAAGAGAAATAGAAGAATACGGCAAAATTGATATTAATGAAATAGGCATAGCTTTTAAAAATTTAGAAAAAGCTTTAGAGAGCAATGATACTCCTGAACATTGGTTAGCGTTTAAAAAATTCCAATTTTGGTTGGCCTTAAGACAAATTCCAATTAAAATTGCTGATCTTTATATGGACATGGGAAATATGGGATTTAAGAATATTAGATTCAGGAGTTATATTTTTATTGATGAAAACAGAGTAGATATTGACTATAAAGGATATTATGATTCTGTTCATAAGGAAAATATTATTGAAGACGCAAAAGAAAAAGTTCAGAACTATTAATTTTAATTTTTTTTTTAATTTTTTTACCTGGAGATTGGAAATGTTAAAAATAAATTTGTATAAAATTATTTTTATTTTACAAAGAGAGAATTATACGATTTCAACAATGGACCTGGCCAATTTAACTAAAATTAATTACAAAAATATTAGCAGAACTCTCAATATATTAGAAGATAAGGAATTGGTCTCCCGGGAAATTTATCAGGAAAAGAAAAAAAGATTCGTTTTAAATTCATTAACCAAGAAAGGAGAAAGTTTTATTATACCTTATTTTTATTTACAATTTCTTGAGAATTTTTACGAGTCGTAAATAAAAACTTACATTTATCTTTTTTTATTGACTTTTCATTTTTTAGATCTTTTAATTCAAATATAAATTGAGCCTAACTTAACGAATTAATTACTTTATAGATATATTTTAACTAATTTACTAAACGATATAAATTAAATAATAAGTTATTATTAAAGTAAATTATTATAGCTTTAACTTAATCTCGTGTAAAACGATATAATTTTCGTGCCAAACGATATAATTTTCGTGCCAAACGATATAATTTTCGTGCCAAACGATATAATTTTCGTGCCGATTCCCTCCTCTCTTATTCTATAATGTCTAGCACGATTTATAGGTAGTTTGGCACGATATTGGGGTTGTTTGGCACGAAAAACCGCGAAGTAACACGCGAGCTAATAAGCGATAGATTAAGTTTCATAATAATATTTAACCAAATATAATAAAGTAGCAGAAATTTTCGGTTCAATTAATCAAAATAATTCTTTATTTTTATTTATTTTATCTAATCTCTTATGAAATTAAAGATCTCAATATTGAAATTTTGAAAAAAAAGGTATAAGCGTTGAGATTTCTCAAATCTTTTTCTCTTATTTTCGATTAGGTTAACAATTATTAAAGGAGATCTTTACTTTTTCTTCGATCTATAATTAATCAAATCATAGAAATATTATATTATAGTAAAAATTCTTTACGTTAATTTTTCTTTTTTTGGTTGAAGATCAAGTTTGATCATTTGACTTATATTTTATAAGGGCATCTATATAGACTATATATTTTGATTGATGATCAAAATTGATCATTTGACTTATATTTTATAAGTCTAAATTGCAAGAATTTTTCAAATTTTTCTCCTGGACCTGAATAAAAATTTTTAAAATTAATCTTCAGGATGGCAAAAAAAAATTTCTCCTGGATAAAAATTTGCAACCGTATCAGGTTGCAAACCATTAATAATTATTAATTTTCTCAATAAATACAATCGAAAATTTCAATAAATTAAATTTCTTAACATTATGATAAATTTAAAAAAACCCGTTCTTAAAACGGAAAAAAAACGAGTTAAAAAGCATAAAAAGGTGGCCGTCTTGAGATCAAGATTTTACAAAAATTTGGATCCAGGATAAAATAAAATCTTGATTCTAATTATTTTAAAAAAATCTCCGGGAGTAAAATACCAAATACTATAATTTTCTTTCTACTCTTTATAGGATGAGAGATTTTTAGTATAATTCCCATGCACACTTGGATAAAATGGGCATTTTATTGGTGGCACGCCACCAAATCTCATAATTCCCATGCACACTTGGATAAAAATAAATCAAAACGACAAATTGGCGTTTTGAAAAATAATTTCTATGCACACTTGGATAAAATGGTTCTATGGTTCTATGGTTACTAAAAAATACCCATGCACACTTGGATAAAATATTTTGAAGGCGTTCTTTCAACGAACGCCTTTCATAATTCCCATGCACACTTGGATAAAAAGAAAAAAGGGTGGTACATTTTGTACCATGCTTTATAATTTCCATGCACACTTAAATAAAAAGTTCCCATGATGATCTCAAGCGTTCTCCTCAAGTATCCAAATATTTGATACTTGAAAAGAAGCGTGGAAAACCTTATATGTTAATATCTCTCCATAATTTCCATGCAGGTGTGATCAAAAGTGCCACTTTCAAGAAATTTTCCTATAAGTTTTCCCTATAAGTATCAGTAGTATCAATATTCTCAATAAAACAATTTTCTAATGGTTATCATTACTTTTTGAAAAAACGCTCTTAAAAAGGGTTAAAATAAACATTTACTTAAAAAATATATAGATTATATATATTGGGAAAAATATATATATTATAAGCTTATAAAATTATAATTTTTAAGAAGATGTCCGGATATGGTTTATAAAAAAAAATCTGTTCATTTAGAAGATTCAATTCACAAGAAATTGAAATATAGAGCTTTTGAGAGAGATTCCACAATAGAGAAGGTTTTAAACGATATTTTAAAAAAAGAATTTAAAGATGGTTAAAAATGGTGTTATATACTTGGAAAACTCAAATGGAAAAAACTGACAAAGACATAAAAGAATATTTGGAAAAAAGATACGAAGATTATTGTAGAGATACAAACCAACATAGTATAGAAGGAAAAACTTGGTATAAACTCAGAGAAAGAGAAAAAGAAGAACATTGTGACAAACAAGATAAATTAATTATTTTGGGTTTTGAACTTAAAGAAAAATTAAATTTCTTTCTTGATAAATCGAGAAAGGAACTGTTCGAACAGGCGATTGACAATCTTAAATCAATAGATTCTTATTATAAAGACAAACACGATAATTTTTGTAAAGAATTAGAAGAAACTAATAATTCTCTTTTAATAAAATATCAAAAACTTCCCTATGAATTAAATAATGTGAAAGAAAAGAGAAAAGAAGAATTATTTGAACAAAAAGAGAGAATAAAGGATCGTTCGTTTGTAATAATAATTGATGAGAGAAAGGATAACTACAAAAAGATGAAAGAAGAATACGAAAGAAACAAACCTGAACGAGAAAGAAGAAAGGCAATAGAAAAAGCTAGAAAAGAAAGAGAGATAAGAAGGGAGGGTTTTTCAAACGCTAAACCTTTAAGTTTTTACGAAGAAATGTACAAAGGCGAAAATGCTGTATGTAGTTATGGGGGTGTCGATGAAGACAATGAACACATAAAAGAAGATCAAGAATTTGATAGTTATTTTGAAGAACATGGAAAACCAAAAGGAGTATGGGAAGAAACTAAAATGTTTAACTCGTATAGAACGAAAGAACGTTGGTATGGTGATGATTGTTTTTCAGATAAAGAAATTGATAAATATTTTTTAGTAGATAATCCAGACGAGAACCAAAAATATCTGAACAGATGTAAAGAGATGGTAAACATATTAATTAATTTAAAAGATTCAGAATATAATCAAAATAAAAAACTACACGTGGAAATGCTTCAAAAATACTTAACTGAAGGATATTTAATTACAAGACAAATAGCTTGGTTTTTTGATCTTATAAAACATCTATTAATAGAAGAATTATCCATTGACCCAAATGATCCATATAAAGAAATAAGAGACCATCCAAGTAAAAAATATGATTTTAACATATATAAAGAAAAATTTGATATAATACAAATTAGAAAAGATGTAAGCGAGTTTGTAAGAACAAACGAAGGAACGATATTAACTCCAATAGAATGGTTGAAAGTTTACTTAAAGAAACACGATAATAAAATAACTACAAAAAAATATTCTCTAAAAATAAATAAATCTGAAAAGGTTGCAAGAAGAATATTAGATGGATTCGTTAAAGAAAAGAAATTGAAATCAAGAAAAATAGGTTCAAGTCATAAAACAATTTACTTCGTTTAAGTAAACCGAAACCGTCTCGTTTTACTCTCGTTTAACTTTCTTTTTTATTATATATTTTATGTTTACGCTCTTCCTATTATTAAATTATAACAATTAATCTATTTTAATTTATTTCGCTTTACTTAATTAAAATAACACATATATATGGGTCCTGAAAATTTCTTTTTATGGATATGATCCATAATTTTTTTTTTCAATCCAGGAGAAAAAAATTCAATAAAAAAAAAAGACATTGTTTAAGCCTTTTTTAGAATCGATTTTTTCTCCTGATAACGTTTTATACATAAAATTGTTTTTTGATTAATAAACCGTGTCAAATGTTTTCTATGAATGTAAATTGATTCAAACAACAAATTGTGAGGGTTAAAATTTTGAATCTTTTTTTTTAAGAAACGATTTTAAATTAATTATTTTCGTACAAGAACTCATAATTTGAAATATAAACAGGAGATATATTAGAATATTCACAATATTCTTTATTACACTTATAACAATAACCAATTTCTAAATTGGTATTATTTTTACCATAAAGAATAATTCTATTATGAATTAATTTTAATCTATGTTTTTTACAATAGATTTCAGAATTGTGCATTAATCACGTCTAAAAAAATATTAATCATTTTCTTGGTTTGGGATGAGAACTTTATCAAGAAACTCAGTCAATCGAGCGTTAAAAGATTCTAAAGTAGCTTTAATCTCATCTATTCCCGAACAAACCTGCCCATTGATAAACAAAGGAAACAAGCTCGATTCATCGGCTATAACCTCTTCTAATTCTATTGTTAGTCGGAATAACTTCTCTTTCTTCGCCATTTTATTTCTTCTTTTCTTCTTTTTTGAATAAAAATAAACCTATTTGGTCATTAATTGTTTTAATCAGAATGTTTATTTCGTCTTTATGTCCCCAATTTAATCCCTTTGCCATACTAATAGGAATAGTTATTCGTCCTGATCCAGATTTATCAAATTTATAATATTTAGTTGTTTCTCCACTCATTTTTATCAATTATAATTATAATTGTTATATTTATAGTAATTATATGAGTAATAACATTTAAATATTTAAGTTGTTTTTTATTAAGTAATTACTAAGGTAATTGTTCTAATAGTAATAACAACAAAAAGAGTGAAATATTATAGCTTTTGAGAAAAAGTATTATTGTTGTTTAAATTGTTCGGACAAACTTGAATGCGTACCTAATTCACATAACAATGTGCTTGAAATAAGAGAGTTTTTAATAAAGCATAGTAGTTGCTCTATGTTGTGTCTTTTAACTGAATCTCAATTAAAAGAAAAATCATATTTTAAAACAAATATATACCATAAGAAAGTGAAAAAAAATGGATAAAAAAATTGAACTTGAATTGGACCAAGATAAAAGGATACAAATCGACATCATTTCAAAAGCATTTAGTATGACTCCATGAGATTTTATAAAATTAGCTATTGAAAACGAAATTGGATTCATTAAATCTACTTTTGAAAGTAATAACGCTAAAAATGACTTAGAAACCTATTACGGATTTGAAATTGATGTAAATAAACTTAAAAAGCTAATTTTAGTGGAGGTCATCTAAATCGTGCCCGAAAGTAAAGATAATGAATCAATTGAAAACGGAATTGAGATTAGCTACGATATACATTTAAAATGCTCTGAAAAAGCTATTAATTTACTTAAAGAAAATAACATTAAATTTCAAGTGTGGAAACTTCACGAGATAAAAGAACTTCAAGAATTAAAAGAGGAAGATTACGAGCCTTTAGAAAAAACGATAGCTGTTTCCGTACCTGAAGAGTTATACAACGAACTCGATAAATTGTGCAAAATTAACGCTTGGGATACTAATGAGAAAATAATCAAACTTCTTAGAGAATCTGTTTTTAGTGCTGAGATTTCTGATGAAAATGGATTTAAACAAGTACATAATTTTTAGGTGATGAAAATAAGCGAAATAGCAGGTTCTTTTAAAAAAGAATTAATAACTCATCGATCTCGGTTAATTTCTCTCAAATGTAAAGATATGAGGCATATTTCTCTTAGTTTACCTGTCGAGATCATTGACTATCTTAATGAGCTTAAGAGAACCCAAGTAGACTTCTGTAAAACGCAGTTCTGTATTGAAAGGTTTATCGATGGATTTGAATTCAACAGCCTCCTCACTAAACCGTCTAAAAACCGTAGAATTCATCTACACTTTCCTGAAGAAATATTGACTTTTTTAGACGATTGTGGTTATTTTAAAGGGAGATTAATCAGAAATGCTATTGTTCTTGGATTTGAAAAATATCGGACCGGGAATTTGAAAAAATATCAGGACAATATAGAAACTTCTCAAAAACAAAAAAGTATTAAGAAAACATACACTGTAGAAATGACTATTGCAAAGGTATTGGATTTTCTTGAATGGGTTTGGGATTCTGAAAGCGAAGGACATTATAGGCCTATAATTGCACCTTGTCTTGAAACTATAAACTATAAAACGACACTAACTCTATTAAATAACATTCTTAAAGAAACGTTAAAGAGGCCAGTCGTAATTACGAAATTAAAAATTACTTCTAATTAAAATTTTTTTCTTATTTTTTTTTTAATTCTCCCCTATTCCCAATACGTCGTAAAGCATTAAGATTTCACGATAAAATAGTAACTAATGTTTGATTTTTGGTATTTCTTGTTTCGGGTGAGTTTACAAAATTTAAGATTTGTAGTTTTCCAATTGTCTGATGTTTTTTTTCAATTCGAATCTTTGATTTTTATTTTTTTTTCCAGGTCCGAGAAGTTCTAATAATATGTAAACACATTAAGATTGTTAAAACACTCAATCTATTTACGTTTTTACTATTTTCTATTAATTCCTTAACGTCTACAATCATCAAATTGCGATTCGCTTCCATATCCTAATAATGTAAAGTTGTGTTAAAAAAGAGTTTTTTCTTGGATCCAACAGGAATTGATTTTTCAATTTTTAAAAAATCCTTTGTTTTTTTCCGTTTTTTTAGAACGTGTTTCTGGGGTTTCTCCCCTCAATATATCTCTCGTTGGGATAACACAACGATCGAATTCTACACGCCCTCAGCCTCTAATCACCTTTCTCACTTTCTTCATTTTTTTCACTTTTTCCATTTTTTAAAATGGTCGGAAAAGGCTGGAAATACCCTTCCACCACGGGTCTCCTTGGAGAATCGAATTTCCACATCAATCTTACTAATCGTTTGTAGATGTATTTTATGGCGATTCGCATTAATATTCTAAGAAATGGCATTTTTGACAAAATACCCATCTCCTGCATATTCTTAAAAATATTACAATCTAAAATCATATCTCTAAAAAATCGTTAAAAAACCTTCGTTTTAAGCCTTTTTAAGAAACTTTTATTTTAAAGTTGATATAAATCATTAAAGAAAATTTTTAATGTCAATTAAATACCCATAAAAACAAGCCATTAATTAAAAAAAGCTGTAGATTGAAATAATCGTGAAAACCATAATAACATAATAGCATAATAATAGAATAGCACAATAACAGAATAACACAATAACAAAAATGTGTAAACACGAAATCGTGTAAACACGGAATCAAGAAAATAAAATAAAAAAATAAGAAAAAAAATTTATTTATACTAAAATTGGTGGTGCTATTGGTTCTCCAATAGGATTTACAGGTTTCAAATAGTCGAAAACACTTTCTATTTTAGAGAATATTCCTTTCATTTCTTGTATTACGCTTCCAAAATTAGCTTCATTGCCGTCCACTTTCTGCTCTGGTCGAACTTGTTTGTTTCTTTCAATAGAATCAATTGTTCCTTTCGTTTGGATTTGTCTAAACATCTTTTTAAGCTTGTTTATTTCGAATTTCAACAAAATTAATTCTTGGTTTACAATAGGATTAATTTCAGGCACACTTGTTTTGTTTAATTTGAAAATTCTATAACAAGTTTCTCCAAAACCACGTTCTATGCTCAATTTGTTCTTTAAAATCCTATTACATCTCTTACATCTTACTATTTCACACATCTTTTATTTACCTCTTTCTTTTATTGTTCTAAAAAATAAATCAAAACTTCTAAAAACTTCAATTGGAATACTCTCTATCTCCTTTTCAAGTGTATTAGTAATTCTATTTAGTAAATGCTTTTTATTTGCATCTCGATCTGTCTTTATTTTTAATTTAGGTTTTTTAGGTTTCATTTTTGGTTTTGAAACAGATACTTTTTCTCCAGAAGTAATTTTAACTTCAGGTTCTCGAGATAATTCTTCTTTTTCTTTTAATTTTTGTCTTCTTAATTCTGCTAAGCTAGGCATTATTTAACCATCTCCTCTATTTCATCGAATATTTTTTCGTTTTGCTCTATAAATAAATCTATGTCTTTGTTCTTCATCAAATAATCGATATTATCCTTAAAAAAATCATTATAAAACTTCAAATGTTCAATTGATTCTAATTTCCCTTCTAAAAAACTGTGAATCTTATCAGAATCCCAATTGTTTTTTTCTACTTGACTAATTCTAATAGTCTTCATAATATTTTTATCTTTTGAATAAGTAGACATAATTTAATCCCTCTTTATTATTTTAACTGATTGCTCTAATCCGTAATTCTTTTCGATTTTACTAACTACATTAATTAAAAGATCTCTAATGTTGGTTAATTCCTCTGCTGAAGTTCCTAATTCATAACACTCCTCTTCCCCTTCAGAGTTTTGATGGACTAAATATAAAGTTTCAGCTTTTTTGTTAGCAGCTAAATAAGTTATTGCTTTAAAATCTGGTTTAAAATATTCGGT
>JABUBM010000289.1_pt1 | contig 12017 bp, 17 predicted proteins | sample 7240321 | NCBI WGS metagenome assembly JABUBM01 (sample SAMN07256344, study PRJNA390944) | subsurface metagenome | isolation source: Methane hydrate marine sediment | place: Pacific Ocean: Eastern North Pacific, ODP site 1244 | collected 2002
ATGGAAACCTATAGCTCACTCTTTATCGCCCCTCAGTTGCTGCTAGTTTGGGAGAGAGGTGAGTGGGGAAGATTTATTCGGCGGCTACCCGCAGCCAAAGCTAAGGGCGAGTGATAGGTGATGTTTTCTACCACAAGTGGTGCGGTTAAGCTTTCCCTCATAGTTGTAATCGGGCTAACTGTGCTCAAGGTAGCGGTAGCGGTCATAACCGGAAGCATTAGCATTTTTGCTCAGGCAGCGGATAGTTTCTTTGACCTGTTTGCTGTGGCAATCACTTTCTTTGCTGTGGGTATAGCTGCCAAGCCTGCCGATGAAGAGCACCCCTTCGGTCACGGCAAAGTAGAGGATATTGCAGCTATAGTCCAGGCGGTACTGATTCTTACTGTTGGTGGCTTGATAATCTATTCAGCAATACGCCGAATAATAACCGGAGTAACAGTAGAGCTAACTGAAATCGGAATAGGGGTAATGCTGGTTTCCATAATAGCTAGCATTTTCCTTTCTCGTCACTTGCTCAAGGTATCACAGGCTACAGGTTCAATAGCGCTAGAGGCAAATGCTCGTAATATTGCTGCCGATGTCTACTCGGCGGCGGGGGTACTGGTGGGATTGGCGGCTGTACGCTTTACCGGACTTAGTATTCTTGACCCTATCGTGGCACTGGTAGTAGCCTTATTTATCCTAAAAATAGCTTATGATATATTGAGGAAGTCATTTGGAGGGCTGATTGATGTTAGGTTACCCCAAGCGGAAGAGGATGAAATAAGGTCTTGTATTATGGAGCACGGTGGTGAGCTAGTAGGTTTCCATGAACTGCGTACTCGTAAGGCAGGAAGCCAGCGCTTCATTGAATTTCATCTAGTAATGCCTAAGAATGCTAGCGTGGAAGAGGCACACCGAGTGTGCGACCACTTAGAGCAGGAGATAGAAAATAGGCTGCAACATACCAGTGTAACTATTCATGTTGAACCCTGTAGCACAGAGTGTGACCAGTGCTCTGTTTCCTGTAGCCTACGGAGGAACCCTTAAGTTAGGTTATATATTTCCTTTATTGACTTGACCTGCGGAGCAATATTGGCTGCCTCTCTAAATCACCAACCGAAGACCTGAAATCAGAAACCAGACTCCAAATCCGATAAGTAGTAGGCTGCAAATAATAAACAACCACTCATGAAATTTTCTTCCCCAGAGCGATTGAGTTCGGTAAATAAGAATTGAAATAAATGAGAGCCATATCAAATCACATAGCCAGTGGACAGGAATAAACAAAATAAATCCGGTCAAGCCAAAATTTAGGGAGTTCATTATAAGCATACTGCCTATAGTTGCCCACCATAGGATAAAAAATGGATTGAAGAGGGTAGTAACCACTCCGGCAACAACTGCGTTATAGGCTAAGTCCTTGCCCTTTTCTATCACCCCAGCCCTTGCCCTGAACATGTCTACCCCAAGCCAGATTATCATAGCCCCACCGACCAGATTTAGAATCAGCCTTACTAGCTCAAGCTGAAAGAATTGAGCCAGACCAAAGTATATAAGCAATATCAGAGGGATTTCTACCACAGCATGTCCCAGGGCTATCTGCATGCCGGCAAATTGGGATTTATAGCTTTTGGCTACGGTCACGGCAAACATGGGACCGGGCATCATTACCCCTGATAATGAAATTATGACCACACTCAGCAAAAATGGGAACATAAAAGCAACCTTGGGCAATTCTAGCATACACTTCACTTAATGTCTCCAGATTAATATGATAAATCAAGGTTTATGTGGCGTTAGTTGAGGTTGCCTTAGTACAGCCATTACTGTAAAATGGGCAGTAAAAAGTTTGAGAGGTGAAGCAGTGCCTATCTATGAGTATGAGTGTGGTCTTTGCCAGTTTCGTTTTGAAAGGAAGCAAGGGTTTGATGAGGAGCCAATAGCTATGTGTCCTAAATGTCAGGGAAAAGTTCGCCGCGTCTTTCACTCTAATCCTGTTATTTTTAAAGGGAGCGGCTTCTATTCTACAGATAATCGTACTACGGATAGTCGTACTAAGGATAGTCGTAGTACAGATAATCGTACTACGGATAGTCGTAAAGGTAGCCCTATTGAGCAGGCTAGGAGGAAAGCACAAGACAAGGGAAAATAAAAGGAGAAGTAGAGTGTGAAGGCGCTGTTACAGCGAGTTACTGAAGCCTCGGTTAGTGTTGGCAGTGAGGTAGTGGGTAGGATAGGTCCGGGGCTGGTGGTCTTTGTCGGAGTAGCTAGGGGGGACACAGAAAAGGATGCGCAGTATCTGGCACAAAAGATTGTCAATCTGCGCCTTTTTTTCTGATGAAGGGGGCAAGTTTAACCTTTCGGCTCTGGATATTAAAGGTGAACTATTGGTGGTAAGCCAGTTTACCCTGTTGGCTGATACCAGGAAAGGGCGTCGTCCTGATTTTATCGAGGCAGCACCGCCTGCTCAAGCCAAAGAATTGTTTGAGCAGTTTGTGGAGCAGGCTCACGCTACCGGGCTAAAGGTGGAAACTGGACGTTTCCAGCAATATATGCAGGTAGAAATTCATAATGATGGACCAGTAACGATACTATTGAATAGTCGGGGGTAAATTATTAAAATAAATTTCAATTAAGACTCTGTGCAATTGCATATGGTTGAAAAACTTTTTTTATTGTGGTATAACTCACGAAGAGGAAGTTAGATGAACAACCCCGGAGGTATAAGTAGTAAATTAAGCGAATTGGGATATCGGCTGACACCTCAGCGGATGATGATTCTGTCAGCTATTGAAAATAGTGATGACCATATTAGTGCTGAGGAAATCTATGCCCAGGTGGTGGCTAAATATTCCAATGTTAACATCTCAACCGTCTACCGCACTCTGGAACTACTGAAACGACTTGGTCTGGTAACTGAGACCGACCTTGGAGAAGGTAAGGTTAGATACCATCCTGCCGATAAAGGGCATCACCATCACCTGGTTTGCAAAGAGTGTGGTGCCATAATTGACCTTGACGAATCAGTGATGGCTTCGGTTAAGGATACTTTGCTTCGTGAATATAAGTTTATCGCTGACCTGGAGCACCTAGCTATTTTTGGTCGCTGTGTAAATTGTAGTAAATAATTTTTTTGAGTTGTTGTTGCATCCTGTTGCGGATGCAGTAGATTGCATCAGGCTTAAAGGGGGTAATATGGACAACGATGAAAGAGTTAAACTCAAGACTCTGTTAAATTATTGGATTGAACATAATAAAGAGCATAGTCAAGAGTTTAGACAATGGGCAAGTAAGGCAAAGGTACTTGGAGAAGCTGAAGCCTATGAACAGATGTTACAGGCAGCTCAAGAGATGGATAAAGCAAGTGAATCCTTATCCCGAGCCTTAAGCAGGTTAGAGGAAAAAGGGTTATGACGGTTGGCTGTCTCCTTTTGCTGGTTGATACCGGCATCGGTCAGGGGACTAGTCTATGAAAGGAGCGAAATGTGTTTATCTAAGGTATATGCTGATAGAAATGGTAAAAGTGAACTTCTGATGGAGGAGGTTACCTGTCTACAGGTTAAGGGAGAGAAGCTCCTGTTAATGACCCTTTTCGGAGAGCAAAAGGAAGTAGGGGCGGATATCAGGGAGATTAATTTCATGACCCATAGCATCTTCCTGGAAAATCTGGATGATTGGAGGAGATATAAGGAGGTACAGAGGGTGAAGTTATAGGTACGAGATGTGGTTTTACTAAGGCACAATTCATAGGAGGTACATAATGCACATTCCAGATGGTTTTCTCAGTGTGGCTACGGTGGCAACTACATATGTAGTGTCAGCCGGCGGTGTAGGTAATGCAGTAAGAATTGCCAACAAGAAGCTGGGGGAAAAGCAAGTGCCGTTAATGGGGGTGCTGGCAGCTTTCATTTTTGCTGCCCAGATGCTCAATTTCCCCATAGCTGGAGGTACCTCAGGGCACCTTATTGGTGCAGCACTGGCAGCCATACTGCTTGGACCATGGGCGGGAGTGCTGATAATGAGCTGTGTGCTAATCGCCCAATCCCTAATCTTTCAAGATGGCGGATTACTGGCTCTAGGGGCAAACATATTTAATATGGGCATTGTCGCCAGCTTTAGCGGTTACTATCTCTACCGCCTAGCTACCTCGTTCCTGGGTGATAATAAAAGGGGTAAGCTGATTAGCGGCTTTATTGGTGCCTGGGGCTCAGTATTTTTGGCATCTATTGTCTGTGCTATTGAACTGGCAGTCTCGGGGGCATCGCCTTTAGCGGTGGTTCTACCAGCTATGGCTGGTTTTCATGCCCTTATCGGTATTGGTGAAGGGTTAATTACGGCAGTAGTGCTCAGTCTGGTGCTGGCAACCAGACCTGACCTATTACAACTACAGAGGATTTAGAAAGCAGGAGGAGAAAAGATGAAATGGTGGCAAATCGGTTTATTTGTTTGCTTGGCGGTAGCCTGTATATCACCCCTGGCATCATCTTCGCCCGACGGGCTGGAGAGGGTGGCTGAGAATAAGGGGTTCATTGACCTGGCACAGGAGGCACCGTTTCAGATTATTGCTGACTATGTCTTTCCCGGGATAGAGAATGAGGCAGTGGCAACAATACTGGCTGGGTTAGTTGGTAGCCTCATTCTATTTGGTGTGGTCTGTGGCATAGCTTGGCTACTGAAATCAAGGGGAAGGGAAGCGGCTAAATAATGTCTTATTATCATAGGCGGCTACGGTGAAACATAGCTTTCTTGACCAATATAGCGACCGGGATAGCTTTATTCATAAGCTTGACCCTCGCACTAAGTTTATTACTACATTAGTCTTTATCCTGGCGGTAGTACTGACTCCACCTAACAGGTGGCAGGCATTTGCCTTCTGCTTTCTTCTCATTGTTACCTTGCTTGTCGTCTCCAAGGTACCAATCTTTTATGTTTTCAAGCGGTCGCTGGTAATTATGCCCTTTGTGTTAATGATTGCTATCTTTATCCCTTTCTTTAAGGAGGGGGAGGTGGCGGGTAGCTATAATATATGGCTATGGCAGGTGTCAGTTACCTACAGCGGTCTTCAAGTCCTATGGAATATTCTAGCCAAGGCTTGGCTTTCCATTCTCAGCTTAATCCTGCTGACCTCAACCACGAAAATGACCAATCTTCTCAACGGCTTGGAGCAACTGGGCATGCCCAAGGTGATGGTAATGATTCTGTCCTTTATGTATCGCTATATCTTTGTTGTAGTTGACGAGGTAATGCGGATGAAGCAGGCGAGGGATAGTCGCAGCTTTGGCGGTAGCAGGTTGTGGCAGCTGCGGACGATTGGCAATATGGTAGGCACTCTGTTCATTCGTAGTTATGAGCGGGGTGAGCGTGTTTACGCAGCTATGCTAGCTCGTGGCTTTGACGGGCAGACCCGGACTCTAGACCGCCTGAACTTTAGGCAGGCAGATGCCTACTTTGGGATAAGCTTCAGTCTAATTCTTATTTTGACCAGTGTGGTTAACCTATTATATTAAGAGGTCGTTTATCAAGGGATGTTTGAAGGGGCTTCGCCCCTTCAAAAACTACTTTCCCCCTCTCCTTGAAAGGAGAGGGGGATTAAGGGGTCCCCAAAAATCCTGATTTTTGGGGTAAATTAAGAGGGTGAGGTTGAAAAATAATCTCCATATTAAGTTGCCAAAGGAGGAGGTGTGGAAGAGATTGTAAGGATTAATAACCTTTCCTTTTGTTATCCTGATGGTCAGCAGGCTTTGACTGATATTAGTCTGACTATACTCCAGGGGGAAACAGTGGCGCTCATTGGACCCAATGGAGCCGGTAAATCTACACTATTGCTTCATCTGAATGGCATCCTGCGTAGTAATGGGGTGGTAAAAATCTTGGGTAGACCGGTTGATGATAAAAACCTGAGGTGGGTCAGGAGCCAGGTGGGGTTAGTATTCCAAAACCCAGACGACCAGTTATTTTCACCTACCGTTTTTGAGGATATTGCCTTTGGTCCGATTAATATGGGCTATTCTGAGGCTGAGGTTGGGCAATGTGTAACCAGAGCCCTTGATTGGGTGGGGATGGGTGGCTATGAGCAACGCTCACCCCATCATCTTAGTATTGGAGAGAAGAAACGGATTGCTATAGCTACCGTCTTGTCTATGATGCCGCAAATCCTGGTGATTGATGAGCCAACGGCAAATCTTGACCCGGGGAGTAAGTGGTCATTAATTGAACTGCTGAGAAGGTTGTCAATAACCAAAATAATTGCCTCTCATGACTTGGAATTGGTTCAAGCGCTGTGCCAGCGAGTTATTGTTTTTGACCACGGGCAGGTAATTACTGACGGCACAACCAACCGTATTTTAGCTGATATACCGCTACTTAGAGCCCATGGGCTGGCTCCCACGGAGGCGACTTAGAGTAACTTGAACGTTTGTGGCTCAAGCTCAAGGCTGATGTCCAGGGCTTTTGGAGAGTGGGTAAGGGCACCTACCGAGATGAGGTTAATGCCGGTTTCGGCAATAGCTCGGACATTGGCTAGTGTAATCCCCCCTGAGGCTTCAATCTTAACTCGACCCGAGACTAAGCTTACTACGCGGCGCATTTCATCAGGGCTCATATTATCCAGCATGATTATATCAGCCCCAGCTTCTGCAGCGTCCATGGCTTCCTGGATAGTATTGACCTCTACCTCAACCTTTAGCCCGTGAGGGGCATTCTGTTTAGCCTTGGCTATAATATCCTTAAAGCTCATACCCAGGGCACGTAACGCTGCTAGATGGTTATCCTTAATCAGGATACCGTCACCCAGGTGAAAACGGTGGTTTTGTCCGCCACCTACACGCACTGCATATTTTTCAAGTAGTCTGAGACCGGGGGTGGTTTTGCGAGTATCGGTAATATTGACCTTAAGTCCCTGTGTTTTGGCTACAAATTGGGCTGTCTGTGAGGCAATACCACTAAGCCTCTGTAGAAAATTGAGCGCTACCCGCTCGGCTTTGAGAATACTGGCTACTCTGCCGGAAATGGTGGCTACTATGTCTCCGGGTTTAACCTCAGCTCCGTCTTTAATAAGCACCTCAACCTTGAGTAACGGGTTAACCTTGAGAAACACCCTCTTGGCTATCTCACTCCCAGCCAGAATCCCCCTTGCCTTAACCAGTATGGATGCCTTACCTTGAAGGTCAGGTGGTATTAATGCTTCGGTGGTAACATCACCGTTGCTTATATCTTCAGCCAGAGCCAGGTCTATAATGTTATCAATCTGTTCTTGGGATAGTTGGAGATTATCTATCTACCTCACCCCCTTTAATCTACCCTCAATCTGGCATGACCCAGGTGTTCTTGAAGTAATCTAAGCCTGTGGTAAGTATTCTGTTGGAAGTCTAAATATTGTTAATAAAGTTATTGTAAAACTTACAAAACAACCTTCTCTGGCCAAGGTTCTTGCTTTGAAGTTCCCCATAGTTTGCTAATGTAATCTATTGAAAACAAATCTTCAAGTACATGCAGCCAAAAAGTACCTTTGTCAGAAAGGGTTACCTCGTTTCCGTCATCCTTCTTTATTAAGCCAAAAAGAGAAAATAGCTTTATGTATTTTCCATATATTTCATTGAACTCCTTTCCAAATCTTTTCTTGAAATCACTTCTCTTAAACCTTGTCTCATAGACTCTCCAGTAAAACCACCATGCCATCTGCATGCTTTCTGACAAATCTAGTGATAAGGCAATTGGCATTCTTCCATTTTCAAGTCTCTTTATGTATTCAGCAACATTAAAGGTGTTGAGGTAGAAAATATCTTTCAAGTAAGAGCCTCCACTTGCACCAAGACCAACATAAAGGGGTACTGTCACAGAACAATACTTTGGAATCCCTTCTTTAGTGAATGCCCAAACAGACGTTCGTTCATATTTTTTATCATAAAAAATATCCTCTAGGATATGAAGCATATTTCTTCTCTTAAAGATATTTAATATGTTGTAGTTACTTTGATTAGCAGACGCTCCCATTTTGGTGTAAGGAAACTTGAAAAGAGGATAAGCTGCAACTTGATCAATACCCATCTCAACCAATTCATGACCCGCCTGCTCTATCTCACTATAAGTCTGATTGGGTAAAGCAAAAATGAAGTCCACATTGAAACATATGAATCCTTTATTGACAGCCCTTTCGACTGCTGCCTTTACTTCTTTTGTATTGTATGGTCTATTAAGGATTTTTAGGTATTTGTCTTGTAGAGCTTCTACTCCAGTACTTAGATTTTCTATGTTAAGAGATTTCATAGTGTTGAGATTGTCTAAGCTCAAATCATTAGGATGGCTCTCCATATGTATATCACACTGCATATTAAAATTTTTAAAGATATGTTCTAAAATCTTGTCAAGACCACTATAAAGCATTGTTGTAGGTGTTCCGCCACCAATATAAAAAGAAGTCACAGGTTTATCACCAAAAAGACCAGAATAGAAGTCAATTTCCTTTTTAACAGCTCTTGTATACATTTCTGCTACCTCAGGTTGATAAATCTCCTTGTTGTATGGGCAGTAAGGACATATTTGTTTGCAGAAAGGGATATGAAGATAAAGTCCAAATTCATCTATATCTTGAAACCTATTTTCAAGGCTCTCGTAGGAAGGAATCTTATTTCCAAGTATCATATTGTTCTCTTTAGTCAACAATTTCCTAATTTGGTTTCTAGAAAAATCTATACATGACATATACTTGGGATTTCCCATTTCAACTCGCGATGAGGTATCCTGATCCCTCATTACTCTTGTCAATAATAATGTGTCCATAGCACCTGGTTGTCAATCCCAGCATCATATCTTTCAGGAGCTGATTCCAGGATCTTCATAAAGGCAGTGGACATAGCTTCTCCCAATCTTTGGGATGTGGTATTATTCCTAGTTGGTGAATACGATACGGCGTTGCCACTGGGGTGAGCTCTGGGGAAAGTCGGAGCGGAAGTGGGCGCCGCGGCTCTCTTCTCTAAGTAGGGCAGCCTCAGTTACCAGGCGACCGGTCAACACCAAGTTGTTTAGCTCATAAGAAGGGCGGTCTGTAGGCTGAGGTAACGACCTTTGCCAGGCGGCTAAGATATTGGCTGATTTGGTCAGCCCTTCCTTGTTGCGGATAATCCCTACTTCATCCCAGTGCAGTTGCTGCAAGGCAGAAAGGCTGGGTGCAGGCATGACCTTGGGAGATTGCCTCTGACTCAGCAAGTGGTGAACCTCCACACCTTTACTGCTAGTAGCTGCCTTTCTCGTTTTTTCCATAATTCTCTTGCTAAACACAAGCACTTCAAGCATTGAGTTTGAGGCTAGCCGATTTGCTCCGTGGACTCCGGTGCAGGCGGTTTCACCAGTAGCAAATAGTCCAGCTATATTAGTTTCGCCCCAGGTATTGGTTTTGATACCACCCATCATGTAATGGGCTGCCGGTGCCACCGGTATCAGACCTTTAGTAATGTCAAGACCGTGGTCTAGGCAGAAGCGATATATATGGGGAAACCGGGTGGCAGTAACATGGGGTGGTAGATGAGTAACATCAATAAAGACCCAGTCTGAGCCTGTTTTTTCCATCTCGTATAGTATGCTACGAGCTACTACATCTCGTGGTGCCAAGTCAGCCTCTGGTGTGTAGTCAGGCATGAAGCGATAGCTATCTACATTGCGCAGTATCCCTCCCTCACCCCTGACCGCTTCAGATATGAGAAACGGGGTTACCCCGGGCAAGCGTAGAGCAGTAGGATGGAACTGGAAAAACTCCAGGTCCACTATCTCTGCTCCAGCGTTATAGGCTAAGGTTATACCATCACCGGTGGCTATGTCCGAGTTAGTATTAAACTTGAATAGCTGTCCAGCGCCACCAGTAGCTAGAATCAAGGAGCCACAGCCGAATTCCTCAATAGAGCCGGTGCGGCAATCAAGGGCTTTTATTCCCTTAACTGTCTTCTTCTCTACCAGAATCTCGGTAGCCAGGCAATCTTCTAGTACCTGGATTTTAGATGAGCGAACTTGCTTACTTAGAGTAACTTCAATATGTTCCCCAGTGGCGTCACCCCCGGCATGCAGGATGCGGGGCATACTGTGAGCTGCCTCTAGAGTAAGGGCAACCTCTCCGTTAAGGGTGTCAAAAGGGACACCAAAATTGACCAGGTCGGTGATGCGGTCAGGGGCTTCGTTTACCAAGATACGCACTGCCTCTTCATCGCATAAGCCGTCTCCAGCGGCTATGGTGTCCTGGAAGTGGAGCTCTGCTGTATCATTCTTACCTATGGCAGCGGCAACACCCCCCTGGGCATATTTGGTATTACAGTCATCAATGCTGCCCTTGGTAATAATGAGCACACTTCCCTGCCCCTTCGCCAACAGGGCGGTATAAAGCCCGGCAATACCACTGCCAACTATAATATAGTCATATTGATTCATTTAGCTACCTCGGTGGCTTTAATCTGGTAACTGACAGCCAGCATCTGGTCAACAGTCTGCTTTGCCTTCAGTCTTACCTCTTCAGGGACGGTTACTATATTTTGCCTCAGCTCCATCGTTTGAACAATGGTTCCCAGGGTTGTCTTCTTCATATCGGTGCAGATTTGACTGTTTGATATTAAGTAGAATGATTTATCAGGATTCTCTAAGCGCAAGCGGTGAAGTATACCCTCCTCGGTGCCGATAATGAAGCTATTATGCGAGCTTGCCTTAACATAGCGGAGCATCTGTGAGGTGCTAAGGGCAGCTTCAGCCAGGGCTATTACCTCTGGTTGGCACTCGGGATGGACTAATAGTTGAGCCTCAGGGTGAAGTTGTTTTGCTAGCTTTACTTGCTCAGGCTTAAGCCGGTGGTGAACATAACAAAAGCCGGGATAGAGAATTAGCCTCTTCTTGGTTCTGGTAGCAGTATAGGCGCCCAGGTTCTGGTCAGGAATAAAAATTATGTCATCATTTGTTACCGAGTTTACTACCTTGTCGCTATTGGCTGAGGTACAGCAGACATCGCTTTCAGCTTTGATTTCGGCTGATGAGTTGATATAGCAGACAACCGATGCCCCGGGGTATCTTTGCCTCCACCCTCTCAGCTCATCAATATTAATCATATCTGCCAGCGGACAGCCAGCACTGCCTTCTGATAGCAGAACAGTGCGGTCAGGGTTTAAGATGGCGGCGGTTTCAGCCATAAACCGGACACCACAGAAGACAATTGTCTCAGCATCTACCTCGGTGCACTGGCGTGATAGCTCCAGGGAGTCACCGACAAAGTCAGCTATATCCTGAACCTCAGGTCGCTGGTAATTATGGGCGACAATAACCGCTCTTAATTCCTCTTTTAACCTGGCTATCTTCTCTTTGAGTTGGTTAGTAAACAACCTCTATCTCTCTCGCTTGAGGGCTACGCTATTTTTAGCTACCCTCATTGCTGCCCCCGATTCTACTTTTATGACGACACTATCCTCACTGATACTTTCAATCACTCCATAGATACCGCCGGCAGTAATTACCCTGTCCCCTCTTTGCAGCTCTTCCATCAGTTGCTGGTGTTCCTTTTGTCTCTTACGCTGTGGCCTAATCATCAGGAAATACATCATGCCGAAAAGCAATACCAGGAGAATAATCCATGTCCAGCTAAACTCTCCTTCAGCCCCTGCTGGGACACAGCCACCTATAAATACTACACTGAGAAGCAATCCCACTATTAGCCCCAATTTTGAAATCCTAATCCTTTCCACTTTTTCCTCCTTATTTTAGTTGATGCTGCTTAATTCAATCTTACCTTGTAATGACCAGGGACTTGTGTGCTCAATCCTGATTTTCACCGTTTGCCCCAGGTAATCGCTATTATCATTGAAGAATACCAGTTTACCACTTCGAGTGCGACCTTGCCACTTATCTCCTTTCTTCCTCTCCACTAGAACTTCAACCGTCTTGCCTAATAATTGGGCATTAATTTCAGCAGCAATGCCCTCTTGCAATTGCTCAATCTTGTGTAGTCGCTCCCTTTTCTCAGCTAGCGGAACATTATCCTCAAATTTCCTTGAGGCTATAGTCCCCGTCCT
>JABUBM010000290.1_pt1 | contig 12014 bp, 12 predicted proteins | sample 7240321 | NCBI WGS metagenome assembly JABUBM01 (sample SAMN07256344, study PRJNA390944) | subsurface metagenome | isolation source: Methane hydrate marine sediment | place: Pacific Ocean: Eastern North Pacific, ODP site 1244 | collected 2002
AAGGATTTTAGACAAGTAGTCACGTGTTAACTTCGTGTCTTTGTGTCCTCAATAAGCTATCCGTAAGCACGCCCCCAAATAGAGTGTAGGCGAGATAGGAGGGATTGTATTGGATCTATTTTGTCGTTTTCAAAAACCGACTGATAAAGTTGATTGTCAGAAAAATCGTTTCATAGTCCTCATACACTTATAGTGTCATTGGACAATGCTTAAAACACCCAATTATATCTCCCTAGCATGCCCGAAATAGAGATTATTTACACAACTACTTGGTGTTCAGATTGCAGAAGAACAAAGAAATTTTTAGAAGATAATGGTATTGTCTGCAAAACTATTGATATAGATAAAGATGAAGAATCAGCTGAAATTGTTAAAAAACTTAATGATGGAAAACGAAGAGTCCCTACTATTGTTTTCACAGATGGTACTGTGTTATCTGTTCCTTCAAATGAAGAACTTTCTAATAAATTAGAAATAGATATTATTCATGGAAAAGATTTTCACGAGATTCTTATCATTGGAAGTGGTATAACTGGATTAAATTGTGCGCTTTTATTAGCAAACTCAGGTATTGACACAGCTATTGTTGAAAAAGATGCGATTGGGGGACAATTATGTTTTTTCAGAAAAGTTGATAATTATCCTGGATTTCCTGAAGGTATTGACGGTTATGATTTGGCAAAAAAACTAAATATACAAGGGGATATAGCTGGTGTTGAATTTATTGGCTCTTCAGAAATAGTTCAAATACAAAAATCAGGAGACACTTTTAGAGCTAGAACCTCTTACGGTCGGACAATAGGTGCGAAAATTATAGTTGTAGCTTCAGGTAGAAGAAGTCAACAACTAAATATCCCAGGAGAAGAACAAACATTAGGGCACCAAGTACATTACTGTGCTTCTTGTGATGGTCCATTCTACAAAGATAAAGAATTAGTTGTAATTGGAAGTGGCGATAAAGCGTTTAAAGAAGCTTTATTTTTATCTAAATATGCTTCCAAAATAACCATACTAGGTCGACATGAGAATTGGAAAGCTTCGCATGAAGAACAAATCGCTGTTTCAAGGAATGATAAGATTAATTTAGTAACGAATAAAGAGGTCGTAGAATTCATAATTAAGGATGAAGAAAAACTATTTGGATTGAAAATTATTGATTCAACTACAAACAAGAAAATAACACTAAATCCCGACGGAGTTTTCGTATTTATTGGAGTGGAACCTAACGCAGATGCTGTACTCGATATGGTAGATTTTACGCATGATGGTTTTATTAAAACAAATGATAAAATGATGACTAAAACAGAAGGGTTGTTTGCAGCTGGAGATTGTCGTGTATGTTGCACAAATCATCCAACCTCAGCAATAAGAGAAGGAGCAGCTGTTGTTCAGAACATACTCTTTCATTCGAAAAAGCTTGGTACATAGATAGTGATACAGTTCTCAAAGACAAGATGGATAATATGAATCACACCTTAGAGTAAAGAATAATTTATTTATTCTTTAGTAAATTGAAGAAGATAGTATTTCATTTCAAATGCCAAATCATTTATTAATGTAAAAGGACGGATTATTTTTTGTTGGGGATTACTTGAAGAAAAAACAATTTAGTATTTTATTGATAATAGTAATACCGTTAGCTATCATTCTACTTTCCGGAGGATCTGTTAAAGCAGCTTTAGAACCAACAATAGCTGATCATTCAATATGTAACTCTGTTAGACTAGATGCAATACCTGATTCTGCAATTCTTAATTCAAAGAACGCTTTACGAATAGTGTACCAACATACATCCCATGGTTCACAAATAACGACAGGAATGAATAGTCTTCCTGCATTTAAGGAAGGAAACGGAGGAACTACTGATATCTATGACTATAATAGTACATTTCTTGATGATAATGGGATTGGAACTTTTGTTGGTGATGGTTATCTTGATGTTGGTGATGCAGGTTGGGATGGATACACTAGAGATTATTTAGACGATGCTTCGAATGCTGATTGTAATGCTGTAATGTGGAGCTGGTGTGGAGAGGTTAGTGGTAAAACTGAGCAAACAATGCTTGATGATTATCTTAATCCTATGAATCAGCTTGAACTTGATTATCCTAATGTTATGTTCATTTACATGACTGGTCACGTTGATGGAAGTGGGTTAGAAGGCAATTTACATCTAAGAAATGAGCAAATTCGAGATTATTGTTTAGCCAACAATAAGATTCTCTTCGATTTTGCTGATATAGAGAGTTATGATCCTGATGGAACCTACTTTGGTGATAAATATGTCACTGACAACTGTGATTGGAATAATGGAGCTGATTCTGGTAACTGGGCTCTTGATTGGCAAGCTAGCCATACTGAAGATGTTGATTGGTACGATTGTGATCCTTCACATACTGAAGCTTTGAACGGTAATTTGAAAGCTTATGCTATTTGGTGGTTATGGGCAACATTATCAGGATGGGGACAAATAGTATCTGAAAATATATCCTCTTTATCATTTTCCATACTCCTGATTTCAGCTATTGCTATAGTTTCGTGGAGAAAGAAAAACCGATAAATATATGTTTCAAAATTGGAAAATCCTCTTTTTTTCTGCTTTTTTTCTGTTTTTTTTCCTTGTAGAACTTCTATTAGAACAAAAAGATTATATTCCGACAATAATTACGAGATTATCGAATCAATAAGAGTAATACAATTACTTTTTAACCACAAAACCAACAATAACTAGTGAAAGACCATAAAACTCCGGAAAATGACGATAAAGGTGTAATAATGAAGATGGATACTAATAGTTTTTACGTTTTAGATGCAGGGAAGGATAAATGGATATTTACAAGTAAAACTGAAGCAATAGATCAAATGAAAGTTGTCGTTAAAAATGGTGATGGTGATGCAACAAAACTATTATCTATTAATACTTCAGAAGATAACTGGGAAATAACTCAAGTTCCTTGGAAACTTATTGCTTTGGAATTAATTAAGGAAAGAGGTTAAAAAATGGAAATAGAAGTAATACCTGTTAAGAATATAACACCAAGCCCTTTTCAACCACGTGAAAGGTTTGATAAAGATGCTTTAGAAGAGCTAGCAGGTTCAATAAAAGAGTTCGATTTACTAAATCCAATTCTAGTTAGAGTTACTGGTGATGACTCTTATCAAATAATTGCAGGAGAAAGAAGATGGAGAGCTGCTCAGTTTGCAGGATTAAAAAACATCTTTGCAATAGTAAAAGATATTGATGATAGTAGACAAAGAATTGAATCATTAATTGAAAATATTCATCGAAAAGATCTCTTTATGATTGAAAAGGGAAGAGGTGTTCTAGAAATATTTCGAAGTTCTGGAATAGTTTTAGCCCCTAAAAGTTTAGCTAATATTATTAACAGCATCGAAAGGAAGAAATCAAAGGATTTATCTCTTGTTCCAACTGAAGAAAAAATAGATGAAATTTGTTCTAAAATTCATGTTAAATCTAATACAATAAGACTTTGGCTTGAATCCATTTCTGTTAGCCCTGAAATTATTAATGAAGAGTTAAGTAAATCTGATGAAGAAAGAATTCCGGAGAGAATCTTATCTAGGCTTTCAACAATAAGTGATATTGATTTACAGATACAAGCTTATTCTAAAATCGTAGATGCAGATATGAGTAAAGATACAGCAAGTAAATTTGTTTCACAGATTAAAAAAGTTCCAAAAGCAGAACGAGAAGCTTTACTAACCAAAGGAGTTCCTGTTGAAATTGTTGGTGATAAAGAGTTAGGATATAGTATAGACGTTCCAACGAATGAAATTGATACCTTAAAAAAGGTAATTAAGGTAGATAAGAAAGAACAAGCAGCTGTTTTAACAAAACCCATTAATCAAGAAAGAAGTCGTCATAAAAGAAATCTTCTAGCTCATAATCAATTGTTAAAGATGCTGGATAATTTGTTCTGTCCTTATTGCGGAGAGAGCGCAAAAACGCATTTAAGGTGGAAAGATCATTCTAATAAATCTTTAGCGCAAGCAAAAAACCAAGCAATGAAAAATCTTGAAGGTGCAGAAAAAAGAAAAAAAGTAGATCCTAGATTTTATAAAAGTTGAAACCCTTCATCATTCTTTCCCTCTAATTTTTTCTTATTTGTAACTTTCCAGTGTTTCTTCAGGGATCTTAACAATACCTAAACATTGTAAATAGGGACCTACATGGCAAATGATAGTAGCACCAATCTTGTCATAAGTGAATTTTGTAGGATTAAGTTCTTCCTTTATTTTAAAAGCAAAATCCTTGAAATCCTGATTTTCGATACCATATATTGCTACTATGTGGAAATGTTTGTATTCCTTAGCATATTTTTTCAAATCCTCATACATCATTTTCCAACCTTCTTCAGCAGACTTTGCTGTAGCGAAAGGATAAATCACACCTTCAGAACCATTGATAGCTAAAACAGGTTTAAGCCCCAGCAATTTTCCTAATATACCTTTTGCTCTTCCAATTCTTCCTCCTCTTATTAGGAATTCCAGAGTCTCAACAGTAAAATATAGCTTCAGAGATGATAACATTAATTTCAACTCTTCAACAACTTTTTCAAAAGGAATTCCCTGTTTTCTACGTAAAGATGCGTGTTCTATAAGCAAAGTCATCCCATAGGATACGCTTTTCGTATCTATACACACTATATTCTCTCTATCAATTTTTCTCGATGTTAATATTCCTTGTTGTACTGTTCCTGAAAGTAACGAACTAATACTAATAAAAATTACTTTTCCATATTTTTCTAAAGCTTCAGTGAAAATCCGATGAAAATCTGGTTGAGAAGCAACAGAAGTTGAAACTTTTACTTTTGTAGTTGTTAGTGCTTTAATTATATCATCACGAGTGATGTTTTCCTTATCTATGTATTCTACGTCTCCTAGCATAATCCTAGTTGGAATTAAATACAAATCTATCTCTTTTTGGTATTCTGGAGAGAAATCTGCTCCAGAGTCTGTTACAATTGCAAAAGAATTTGACACAGATAGAGCTAATTTCCAGTTTTTTATAAATTTTCATTCAAAACTTAAGATTGAATCATAAAATCAAAGTGGTTTCTTTTCTTGTAAATATGATTTCACGGATTTTTTCGGGATTTTTGCAAGAACTACAGCATCTGCTATAGGACCAACATGACATAAAACAATTGGTCCTAATGGTCCTGAAATTCTTTTAAGTGGTTTTATGTTTTTTGTGATTTTTTCAACAAAGGAATTGAAATCATCATCATCAATTCCACAAGTTGACAAAAAAATAAAATTTTTGAACTTTCTAGCATCGTTGATAACATTCTTAAAAATTATTTGACGAGCTGATTCTATTCCTCGAGAAGTTTTGAAAACCTCTAGTTCTCCTTCTTTTATTGTTAGAACCGGTTTTATATGAAGTAATTTTCCTAGAATTCCTCTAGCTCTACCTATTCTACCACCCCTTCGCATATATTCTAAGTCACCAACGGTAATATATAGACTGATACTCATTTGAATTTGATCTAACTCTTTGAGAACTGTTTCTAAGGAAACACCATCTTTTCGTCTAATAGCTGCATGATATGCATATACAGTGTTTCCATAAGACAAGCTCAAAGTGTCATAACAGTAAACTTTTTCCTTGCTTAGTTTGTTAGCTGCAATAACAGCGTTTTGAAATGTTCCTGATAGTTTGCTGCTAAGTCCAATGTATAGAACTTTTTTATATCTAGTCAATAATTCCTGAAAAACTTGAAGAAACTGTTTAGGTGAAGGTTGTGATGTTGTTATCCTTAGTTTTGGATTATTTAATGCTTCTAGTAGCTGGATACGAGTTATATTTACCCTATCCTCATATTCGGTGTCTTCTATTATTATGAAGGCATTAACCATTTTAATGTCTAGTTCATTCAATAATTTCTGAGGAAAATCTGAGGTTGAATCTACTACAATTCCAAAGTCTGGACGCACAAATAATATTAAAATTAGTTGTATAAAAACTTAAAACACAAGTATTATAGGTATATTTTATTTCAAATAGATCTACTTCTATCTCCAACCCTACAATAAAAAAAGAAGGTTTATAGATGAATGTTAATTACTTGGTCGTCTAGATCTAAAGCAATGAATTTCAGTGTTATACCTAGAAAGACTGGAGTAGCAACTATCCTTATAGTCAAAGTAATAGTCTGACCTAAAGCTATCTTTTCAGCTACTTGGTCATCGAAAATCAAAGTGAAATTAAGCTCTGAGGTTATACCAAATTTGATTTCTTTCTCAAATTCATTTAAAATCTCTGTGCCATTTAAGATGGTAATATTGAGTTTTACAGACTTTGGTAGAAAACCTAGCTTGGGTGTAGTAATTTCTGTTGTAACATCTATCGTTTTATTATCAGCTCCAACATCAAAAAGAGGTGCTGATACTGTGAATTGATCTGCGTTTTCATTGATTGTCTTATAGCTTAAATATACATCTACCCCTATAACGCCTGCAACAGCTAGGAGAAGGAAGAATATTATTAGGAATGTTGTTAACTTCTTTCCCATACATCGGAATTGGTAATTTGTTATATAACTTTTTCTTTATTTCTTTCTGAAGATAACAACTCTATTTGTATTTGTCCCTTTGATGTTGCTTTTTATCCCCCAAATATTTGCTGTCTTAGTGAATTTTTGCATGAATCCCGCATCTAAACCCAAAGGCACAACATGTTCTTCTAGTTTTATTGTACCCTTTTTTACTTCTCCTACTTCGAAAGCCACCCATCCCCCATGTTTTGTTATTCTGTAAAGTTCTTTAAAAACCCCTTTCATAACAATTTTCCATTCATCTAGACTTTTAGTAACAGTCATTCTTTTTGAAACTTCGCTATCATCGATGTCATTAAACCAACAACGTAACCAATTATCCGTTGAATATTGAACAACATCTAGAAATGGAGGTGATGTAACTGTCAATTGTACTGATTCTTTCTTGATTTCTGTAGTATTTTGAGCCTTTTCAGTAAGAAACAAACCTGTGTCTCCTGCTCTAAAAGATTGTTTCTTTCTTCTTCTGAAACATTTCTAATAAGACTTTTTGTTTTCTTTATTATTCTAGATTTAATATCTCTATAATCTGGAATTTGCTTACGTTTTCTATTGATTTCTTTTTGACGATTAGGTGTGACAGCTTGATTGGGTGGGAGAGTATAAACAGAGAAAAAACCTTTAGAATGCCCCGTTAAACGATTTGTAGCTACCATTCTTATCCATTTATCAATAATATCTTCCTCATTATTAGATTGTCTTTTATTTAGATAGTGTTTAAGCGTAACAATTTCATTCTCTGTTTGTTTGTGGAAAAACATGGACAAGTCAATATCAGCTGTTAAGGTGTTATCATAAGTAAGTAAATCTAGCCTGTTCATTATTTCCTCGACTTCTAGAATAAAAAATCTTGGGTAATATAATGCTATACTCAGAGGGTTAACATCATTAAGAATTACTCTCCTACCTAGAGAACCTGCTTCCAACCCTGTTGTTCCTCTACCTGCAAAAGGGTCATATACTGTATCCTCTTTTTCCGTAAGAAGATTAATAAAAAAACGGGGTAATTGAGCTTTGAAACAAGCACGATATGAAATCTCGTGTATTGAAGATGATTGTCTTTGTTTTGAAGTCCAGTATTCGTTCCAATATTTCAAATATTCAATATTACCAATCTTAAAAGCCATTACAGACGTTTGTTTGTGTTTCTCCGTTTTTCCTAAGTTGTAAAATTTAGAGAAAGAAAACTCATTCAAGAATTTTTGAAATTCCTCCTCTGAAGTAATGACCACGTTGATAAATTCATGCTATATGATAAAAATATTGTGAAAAAGGGAACAAGTTTTTAAAAAAACGGACTTATTCTTCACAATGACATTGAAGTGGAAATTTATTGTTAATCCCAAAAGTGGTTTAGGTGAATGTATTAACCGTTGGCAAGTAGCTGAACCTATGATTAAGGAATATACTACTGATTATAGTGTAGAATATACAACTGAACCGTTTCAAGGAGAAAATTTTGCAAAAGAAGCTGTTAATGAAGGGTTTGATAGAATAATAGTAGTAAGTGGAGATGGTGTTGTTAACGAAGTAATCAACGGATTAATGAGTGTATCTGAAGACAAAAGAAAGCATGTAGCTTTTGGAGTTTTACCTTTTGGAACAGGAAACGATTATAATACTGTATTAGGACTCCCTTGGAATCCGAAAAATGCAGTAAGAACATTGTTTGAGAAAACTGAGGTTTCTCCAGCTTCTGTGGGAAAATTCACTGTTGAAGATACTGGTTTTAGTAAGTACTTCAATAACGTTCTAGACACAGGGATTTCTTCACTTGTTGGTCATGCTGCAAACCAAGGTGAAGGATCATTTATTAAAGGGCCAAGAAAATACACTTATCTAGCAGTAAAGAAACTCTTTACAGTAAAACAGAAAAAAGCTAAAATTACTCTTGATGATAATGAACCAATTGACATTAAGTTGATGATGGTAACAATTGGAACAGGAAAAGCTAATGGGGGAGGAATGCTTTGTTGTGTTGATGCGCATCCCCAAGCTGATGATTTCAACGTTTTTATTACACAAAAAGTAACTAAATTGCAAACACTAATAGCAATAAAAAGAATTACACATGGTAAACATAAAACAATGAAGGGGACAATATTTACTAGAGCAAAAAAAGTTAAACTAGAAGTAGAAGAACCAATCCCCTTTCAATTTGATGGTGAAGTCTATATTCCTGACTCTATTGGGAAAACTTTGACCACAAAAATAATTCCACATGCAATCAATATTCTGTATAACAAAGAGCATAAATCAATGTATTGGCTTTCAAAAGATGAAGCACTCCAAGGGAAATATCCAAAAATTGCTGAAGACAGGGAAATGGATCATGGTGATGCCAGGAAGTGGCAAGAGAAAAACTAGCTTTTTTCAGCTTAATATCTATATTTTTTCAATTTAAAATTTTCTTGAATATTGTATAGAACTATGCTTTTAGATTTAAAAAACGGAGGAAAAGCACCTAAAAATTGGCCCTCTGAGGATAAAAGTATTCTGAATCAGTAAATATTACTTACTTCTAATCTTAATATTTACGATTTTTCTGAAACCAAGGGATTGTAAAATCGACTAACTCTTGCATAGAAAGCATTTTAGTTTTTGCTTGACCAACGAAGAAAGTTGGTATATCATAAGTTTTATCAAATTCTTTCCCTACTTCATTAAAATCTTCATCAGAATATTTAATATCTTTCCATGCTTCCCAAGTCTGTTTTCCATTCTTCATTACTGAAGCTCCTTGATCTTCATAAGGGTGGTTGGGTAGTTTTGCTTTCCATTCAGCATAATGAAGTGAAGTATTATTAACATGATCTACTCCAAGAAGTAAAATTTTTGCTTTTAGATGATATAATCGTTCTAAAGGAGAATTCTCCCCAAATACTGGAATTAACGGATGAGATGTACATATAAGTTCTTTGTCTTTCCCCCAAGCTGTAAAAGAACACTGAGGATGAGGTGATCGTTTAACAATAGGATAGTTTCGAAATGTTTCAGGAACTCTTCCCATTCCTCGAGTTGGACTAATTTCTTCTTGATAAGCTGGCATATTCTCTCTTATTGTGAGCCACCAGCTTTCAGGAACAGGAGGAGACTCCCAATTTTTTGGTTCAGTATTATCTGTTGAAAAAGTAGGCATAACTAATGTTCCTTTAGTTGTAAGAACATCCATTAGAGCATTAACAACAGATACAGGACCTCCAACTACCCATCCAATCTTACTCATAGAACTATGTACTATGACAGTATCTCCTATACCTAGTCCAGTTTCTCGTAAATCCTTTGATATACTTTTTTGAGTGATTGGAATATCTGTTCTCTGCACGATATCTCGTTCTTTTTCCCAATGCATAGAAAAATCGTTTCAAAAACAAACAAAAGGTTTTCTCTACTGAACAAAAAAGATTCCCTTATAAAGCCGTCTGTTGACCTTGATGAGGACAAAGAAAAGACTTACAATCAAGCTAGAAAAATGAAAGAAAAAGGTATGTTGCTTTAGTTTTTATCTTTTCAGACAGCCAATGAATTTAGAATATCTAGAATCTTTTATTTTCAGCTGCATTTGTTAAAGCTGTTATGTCTATTCTTGACAGAGAAATGCTAATCTCCTACAAACCTAAAGCGATTGTAAAGCAATTAGGATGATTGAATAGGTTATACTTAATACTCCAAGAGTTAATGTTAAAGGGAGCATCTTTTTTACATATTTGAGAAAAGACATAGGATATCCTTCCCTATTTAGTATCTCTAGTGACATTAGAATAGTTATTGATCCAAGGGGTGTTAGTGCTCCCCCAACATTACCAGAAAGCACAAAGCCGAACCATAAACCTGATAATAATCCCGCAGGTAATGCCTTAAAGATATAGGAGAATATGAGAGCAGCTGAAAAACTATTCAAAAATCCTGCTATAGGTAATCCAACAACACCGATTATTATTGCAACTAATATATATCCACTTAGTGTTACCTCATTACCTATTACGTTAATAAGCATATCAGTTAATGGTGCTAAGGCTCCTGCAGCTGTTAGAACTCCCATTAAGACGAAAAGAGCTATCGCGAAAATAATCATCTCCCACTCGACACCGTCCTCTAAATAACGTCTTAACTCTGTTCTGAACAGAAAAAAGGCCAAAAATTGCTGATATTAGGGCCATTAGCGCTACATCTATAGGATTACCTGGGATACTTGTAAGAATAAATCCTACAAACAGAAATCCCAGTAGAATTATTGATTTCCAGATGTTTTTTCTATCTTCTATCCCGGACCAGGGATTTATTCTTCCTAGTTGTTCTTTTTTTCTCTTCTGGAACTTTGATCATTATTTGCTTTTTATAAACAAGGAAGAAAAATGCTGAAGCAACCACAAAGAAAATAATTGCGATTGGGAACATATATAACGTAAATTTGATGAAGTTCATTCCTTCCTCCGGATATAAGTTAAAGAAGATAATATTCGGTATTGAAGAGACGGGGGTAGGCAATCCACCAATAATTGTATTGATACCTACAAACATCACATATGGTTCAGGATTAAGTTCCAGCTGCTTGCAAATGACGACTGTTAAAGACCCTAATAAAATAATTGCACTTAAATTATCAAAGAACATGCTTACAAAGAATGTTAGTCCTCCTATTGCTAATAATAATTTTCTAGGATCACCTTTAGTTAGTTTAACAATATACAGTGATACAAAGTCAAAAAATCCTGCACCCTTAGTTATAGCTACTACTATACCTATAGAAAATATTATTATTATCGCTTCAACATTAACTGTTTTTGCTAAGGCTTCCAGAAAATTGTGAGGAACTTCTTCATATGCTAAATTATCGGTAAAGCCCTTCTCCCAATCCATGAATATTAGATAGACTAATGTAACTACTATTGCACCTGTAACAGTAATTTTTGTAGAATCAATTCCCTCCTTAATTAGTAATAGGATGGTTACTAGTACGATTATAATGATAATAATACGTGGAATCCATACATTTAGCACCATCTGATTTTACAACCTCTGTCAACGTAAATATTGCATAACTTCTTGTGATCATGACGATCACTGTTTTTTTCAGTGCTTAACGCACATATTTCCCGTTTTTTGGTATGTGATTATTCTTATATTTAATTATTATAATTGATTTTATTCGAATTCTGAATGTTTTGTCAATTCCTCATCTTCTTCTGCTATTTCTTCATCAGCTTTTAGTTGTCCTTTAGCAGCTTCTTCCTTGATTTCTTCCTTAACCTTTTTTTTCAACTCTTTCTTTGGTTCCTTTAATTCATGTCTTAATTCGTAGACTATTTCATCAATTATTTCTTCCTTAATTTCCTCAATTATTGACTCTTTCAAATTCTCAATACTATTACTTTCTTTTAGAGCTTGTGCAACTACTTTTTTCAACTCTTTCTTTGGTTCTTCTTTTACTTC
>JABUBM010000293.1_pt1 | contig 11893 bp, 11 predicted proteins | sample 7240321 | NCBI WGS metagenome assembly JABUBM01 (sample SAMN07256344, study PRJNA390944) | subsurface metagenome | isolation source: Methane hydrate marine sediment | place: Pacific Ocean: Eastern North Pacific, ODP site 1244 | collected 2002
CAAGAGAATTAACGCATAACAGGTGGAATTGGTCCCAAAAAGATAATAGATGGGTTTTTATTGAATATTTAGCGAACGATGATAATACATCTGTAATTTTATGCTATTTAGAAAGCATAGAAGATGGAGAAAAATTCCTAAGAGTTGTATCTAAAGCAGTAAGGAAAAAACCAATTGTTATATTGAAAGCTGGAGTTAGCGAAGCTGGAGCTAGGGCTGCTTCAAGTCACACTGGAGCGTTAGCAGGTTCTGACATAGCATACGATTTGGCTTTTCACAAATGTGGAGTTTTAAGAGCAAAAACAATCGCTGATCTTTTTGATTACGGAGAAATCTTTTTATTTCAACCAATCCCTAATAAAAACTCCTTTGCGATCATAACTAATGCAGGTGGTCCAGGAATAATAGCTACTGACGCATTTGAGCGCGAAGAGCTTAGGTTTGCCCAATTTACCGAACCAATATTGCATATGTTGCGAGAGAATTTACCAGCAGAGGCAGCAATATTTAATCCTGTAGATATAATTGGAGATGCTACTCCAGATAGGTATGAATTTACTATAAAAACTGTTTTTGGTTTAAATAATGATAACAGCCATGAAACAGTAAAAGAAGAAGACATTACAACATATGGAGCCCTTATCATAATGAGCCCACAAGCGCAAACGCACCCATACGATGTGGCCAAATTAGTGCATGAAATATCGTCAAAACACTTACAGAATAAGCCAATTGTTTGTTCCCTTATAGGAGGCGTTTCCATGGTCGAAGCAACCAAATATTTAAAGCAACATCGTATTCCTTGCTATCCTTTCCCAGAGAGAGCTGCTCAATCTCTTAAAGCATTAGTCAAATATAACCAATTTTTAAATAAAACTGCTCTTGATGATATAGAAATTCCAAAATATAATGTTCAAAAAGAAAAAGTTAAAGAGATATTTAATAACGTAAGAAATGATGAGAGAACGGTTCTTTTAAGCTACGAGACGAGCGTAGTTTTTGAACATTACGGTATTCGTTCTCCAAAGTCAAGATTAGCAAAGACACCCAGAGAGGCAATGGTATACCAAGAAGAAATTGGAAATTCAGTAATGAAAATCTCAAGCCCACAAATTATACATAAAACGGATGTTGGAGGGATAATCTTAAACATCGATAATCCAGAGAAAGCTTTTGAAGCGTTCATTCAAATAGTTGATAACGCTAAAAAGTTTGGTCCTCAAAATGTCAAAATTTACGGCGTAGAAATACAAGAAATGGTAAATTTTAAACAAGAAAAGAAAGTTAACGAGTTAATTATTGGTATGTCGCGAGATGCCCAATTTGGACCACTAATAATGATTGGATCTGGTGGAATTTATGCTAATTTTCTTAAAGACGTTTCCTTTGCTTTATCTTACAAGTTTACAAGAGATAACGCAGCAGAAATGCTTCAAAAAACAAAAATCTTTAGTCTTTTACAAGGAGTACGCGGCGAAAGCTCGTCAGACATCGAATCAATAATTGAAGTTCTATTACGCCTTTCACAATTAGTTAATGACTTCCCGGATATAATGGAATTAGACATCAACCCACTTTTAAGTTTTATTAAAGGTTATTCAGCTGTAGACATTAAAATAACAATATCACGAGAATGAAATATCAGAAAATATAAAAAATTAATAATATATAATAAAAATTGAAAAGAAAAAAGGAATCAAAGATGGTAAAGATGGTAAAATCAATATATTTATGTTCATTGCGAGAACATGTTGGAAAAAGCCTGTTATCGATTGGAATCATGTCAAAGTTACAAGAAGAAGGTAAAAAAGTAGCTTATTTTAAACCAATCGGTATTCCTAAAGGAGCTTTTTCGGATAAAGCTGATAGAGACGTTGGATTTATTCAAAATACAATTTTTAAAACTACCTTACCGTACGATATTATTAGCCCTGTATCAATTCCAGATTGTTATTATGTAGATTTAATCGATGCAACTAAAAAAGAAGACAATCTCCAAATAATTAAAAACGCGTATGTCAAGTTGAGTAAATCATACGATTACATCATTATCGAAGGGGCGCCAAGTATCAAAAAATTCATCCGAGTTGGGTTGGACGATATTACAGTTGCCCAAGCTCTAGGAATTAACGAATTAGTTTTTATTCAAACAGAATCTTCCGATAAATGCATTGATAATTTGTTTTTTGCGAAGAAGTATTTTGAATTTAGAAATATAAAGATAAAAGGAGTTATTTTTAACAAGATTGACTACGATTATAAGGCGCGGATTGAAGAACTAGAGGAAAATCATATTAAGCGCTATAATATTCCTATAATTGGTCTCATCGAAAAGAGTTTAGAGTTGTTGTCCCCGCGGGTTTCAGAGTTAATGGAAGCTATTGGTGGCGAACTTATAAATCAATCGACAATTGAAGGGTTAAATTCTATCGTAGAGACATACCTTATAGTTGCAATGAATGTTCAAGCCGCTTTAAAATACCTGCACTCAGTAAAAAGAGTAGTAGTTATCACAGGAGGAGACCGTACAGACATTGCTTTAGCAGCTATTAGGGAAAATGTTTTGGCTCTAATATTGACAGGCTTTATACAACCAGACGCTAAAGTAATATACGTGGCAAACGAGAAAAAGATACCCATAATCTTAAGTCCATCTGACACATACACAACAATAAGGAACATGGAACGCGTAAGGCCCGGAATTCAAGAGGAAGAAATTAATCTAGTCTTAGAACTAGTTAAAAAGCATTTAGATTGGAACCTTTTGTTAAAATAATTACTCATTTAATTTTTTATTACAATAATAACTCTTACATTAAATGTTATACCAATAGAAAAGGAGATATCAGTTTATCTTCTCTTTTTTATTTTTCTTTCTTGCTTTTTGAAAGAAATTCAATGTCAACTATAAGATTTGGGAGGTCGTATTTTTTTAAATTATTTCTAATTGCTTCAAAACCAGAACACTGACCCCATTTAAATTGAGAATCACATTTTTTACATGTATTATATAACCCATATGCGTGGTAAATGTTTAAAAAAGTGAGGATAACACTAAAAACTAAAGTAAAGATTATAAAATTTGTAAAAAATGAAAAATTCAGAGAGAAAATCCCCCAATATATCAAAGCTGAACCAAATCCGATAAATATTTTTTGAATAATTTTTATAAATTTAATTTTTGTAACTCCTGTAAAACTTAGAAAAAAGGTTGACATAAACAAAATACCAAAAATTATTAAATAATTTGAAGGAATTGATTCGTTTAGGTTAAAAACTCCAAGAATTATTATCGTTATGAACGAAGTAGGGTATCCTATAAAACACCCAATGCAAAACTCATGTTTGCGAAATTTAATTGTGTGTCCCTTGAAATTCTCGCATTTTGGGTGGTGCCTAAGAAGAAACGAACGGAAACTCTTAATAATTAAGAAAGTTTCTGATAACTTGCTTCTTTTTTTCTCTTTACCTTTCATTATATCGATAAGTAAATTTAATCGTTAGATATTAATTACAAATTATAGGATGATACATCCTATAAAGACCATGTCTTAGTTCAAATAAAAAAATTGTTATCATCAAATTTTGCGTGAAGAACCAAGATTAAAGCGCTAACCTAAATCGATGGTAAAATTACTAAAAACAATCATTACTTAATAAAAATGTTGAATTTTAGTCAAAAAAAAACCTAAAGATCACATAAAAGTTATATAAATGACTTTTTTACTTATAGATGATTTGTGCTTTTATTGCATATCAACATTATTTATCAAAAAAGATTAACGATATTGATAATGCAATTTCCGTTTTCGTTACTTTAACCTTCCGAAATAATTCCCATAACTATCGAAAATGTGCGAAAAAAGTCATGATTTAAATATTAAAAATCATATTTCTATCATAGAAACATAAAAAAAAATAGATTTGATGAAAAATGGCTGTAAAAGTAAATAAAAGAAATATTGACGATGTATTTGATGAGGAATATAAAAAAATAAGAGAATCTTTATCAGGCTTAGAAGAGATTTTTAAAATTAATCTTTTAGAGAATAATATTTATTATCAATGCGCTACCGATAATCTTAAGTCCATACATGAAACTATAATTAGTCTATTAAAACATATGTACTCACCTCGAGAAGTGAGAATGAGGTTGCGAGAGATCGAATATGACGAGCTTGAAGCCCAAGAAAGCTACATCTAATAGTATTCCTTTTTTAATCGTTTATTAAAAATATTTGTGTGCTTTTCGTCAAAACTGTTACTTATTATTACTAAATTTTTATATTAAGAAAATAAGTTTGTATTTTATTATTTCCAAATTGAATTTAATTCCCAAATATCGAGAGAATTTACTTTCACTTTTCCTCCTGTTGTAAATAGATCAATAGCAAACGGTAAGTTGCGTTTGGAAATGATTTGACCCGTAATGCATTCACGATGGTTTGCAAAAACTTCGATAATCGAATTGTCAATAAAGATATGCAAGTTCAATTTCTTTCTATTATTTTCTAGAATGAAATTAACTTTATCTTTGCCAGACCATAATTCATTATTTGATTGGTCATATCCAATTGATTCAGCTTGGTTTATAGATTTGGAATTAAATAATTGAATTCCAAAAGACTTTGCATCAAGTAATTCAAACTTTATCACTATTTCTAAATGTTTACTTTGAATTCTTTTTAAAATCGCCTTAGAATTCTGAGAAATTACGATGTTGCTAAATTTATAATGCTTTTTCCTCAATTTTTCGAGCTCAGGTAATGGGGCGTATCTTAACTGGTTATCTGGACCTAAACTCAATATCCGTGGTAAGGATAAACAACCGTTCCATCCTTTAATGCCTGTAGCACGAATCCATGCCCATAAGATTATTCTATTATGTGGATCCTTCATTACATTGGTTGCATAGAACAAACGACCGTGATCTAAAGCGTACCAATGATTTGGAGTAAAGGAATTATTATTGTAGTCTCCTACAGCGTAGATAACTTTATTATGAGGGGATACAATAAGTATATATTTATCCTTGATTGGAAAGAAATTTGGACATTCCCAGTTCTTACCCTTCTTCCTATCTTCGATACATAATGGACCAATAAATTCCCAAGTGTAGAAGTCCGACGATTTATAAAGTAAAACTATAGGTCTTCTTGGAGAAATTAAGTGTCCTCCTAAAACAGCGTACCATTCGTTACTTTCTTTCCATACAAAAGGATCGCGCCAATCTCTTACATCTAATTTCTTATGAATTTCTTGGGTCAAAACAGGATTATTTTCGTATTTTTGCCAAGTCACCATGTCATCTGAGCTTGTAGCAATCCAATGTTCGGCTTCAGTAGCGGGTAGTTTACTAAGCCCTATACTAGTATACAATATTGTTGGTTTGTTGTCAATAACGATACAACTTCCGGAAAAACAGTGAGTCTCACCTTTATCTACAGAGGGAATCAATGCTATTGGTAAATGCTCCCATTGAACTAAATCTTTACTTTTAGCGTGACCCCAATGAACATTTCCCCATTACGCTCCATAAGGATTATGCTGATAAAAAATATGGTATTCTCCTTTATAGTAAATGGGACCATTTGGATCGTTCAACCAATTAGCTGGGGCGATAAAATGATACTTATAGCAATTTGGGTATATAAAGATGCCAAAAAGAGAGACATGAATGCAGCTGTATGGTTATTAATCGTATTATTAACTGGTTGTATTGGATGTTGCTCTCTGGTCAGTCGGGGGGTTAGAAACCTCGTTGTTCTCCGTTCTATTATTAATCTCTGTATACTTTTTTATTATTGATATAAGCAAACGGAAAAATAATCCAATCAAAATCTCTCCGCTCTTTTTAGTTCTGTTAAGCTTAACTCGCCACGAAGGGTTAATAGTTTTTGGGTTAACTTGTGCATTTTTTATGTACCTACTATTTAAAAATAAGGAGATCTCCAAGATACAAAAATTATATCAATTACTTTATTTTACTGTTTTTTTTTGTATTTTTTACGCTCCATATTTCTTCTGGAGAGTTTTTTACTATAACAATATTTTACCTCATACTTTTTCAGCTAAACAAGGTATTTTTAGTCTCGATCTGTTCTTAGGACGCTTAGTTTTTTATTTTCCTTTAATTCTATTACTTGCCCCGGTTTTTCTCTTAATTGGTGGTAATTTTCTTAAAAACTCAAAATTCCGGTTTAAAAACGAGAAAAAATTGTATTTAGTGTTATTAATTCTAATTTTATCTATTCTATTATTGTTAATAACAAGTTGGATGCCAGGATTTCGATTTGCTGTCCCTATAATACCTCTAATTTATCTTTTATTACCAAAATCGCTTAATTTTTTAACAATTTTAGGTAGAAATTATAGAAATGATGTCGAATTATGGAAGAACATTAAGATATTTACAATCTTAGCGATTTGCGTATCTAATATTTTACTTGTAATTTCTTTTTATCCATTCGTTAATGTATATGGAATCGGGTTAAGAGATTGCAACATTACATTAGGGAAATGGATTAACGATAATACCTCAAACAACGCTTCTCTTGCTGTATGGGACGCGGGTGGAATTCCTTTTTATTCTAATATACGCACGATAGACATTTACCCATATAGTTTACAAGATTTGCATGTCTATAATAACCCCATGGATGCTGACTACATATTAGAACAAAACATTACGTTTCTTATTTTAAACGACGATTATTTCGATTATATTAAAGTAGATAGTCGGTTTCTAAGTAATTATCGCTTAATATTCTACGCTCAAGTGTACTATGCTGATATTCTCTATAATTTGGATTATATTTACCAAGTTTATTTACTCAACGATTATTACATCCCCGAATCAGCAATTAACGCACTTATTAATTCTTCTCATAGATTTTATATACAAATGATTTTTAATATTCTAAAATATGAGTTTACTATCTAAGAAGAAAAAGAAGAAAAATAATAACTTTAAATATCGATAAAAATATATAAAATTATAAAATCCTCTTTATAATTTTACATAAAAGTGAATTATTAAATGGCTAAAGAATTTCAAGGCTCATGGTGTATTTTTATTATTTTATTATGTTTTGGAATACTTCCTGCAATTATTTATTATGCCCTGATGTATAAAGAAGTAACTCCAATACAACAACAACAGCAACAAGTAGTAATAGTTCAACAACCTGCAGCACCACAACCTACTGTACAACAAAAAATTTTTTGCTCTGAATGTGGTGCAGAAGTAACCGGGAAATTTTGTGATAAATGTGGTACTGAAATCAAATAATTTTTTTATAATTTTAATTTAATTAATAAAAAGCTAAAAAAAATTTTTTTCTTCTTTTTTGAAACTTAAAACAGGGGTTAAAATATTTAAAGCTCATATCCAATTATTAATTATGAGTCAATTTGTTGAGCTAAAAGATGTATTATTCGAGGCTAAAGAGCAAAACGAGTTAATTATTATTAGTATTGGAAAAATTGATTTTGCTGGGTTTATTACAAAAATAAAAGATTACCTTATTGTAATCAAATCTGAGGATAGGGAAATATATAATAAAGAAAAAGACAAACAGCTTGGTATAACCTATGATTATATTTACCAAGTTTATTTACTCAACGATTATTACATCCCCGAATCAGCAATTAACGCACTTATTAATTCGTCTCATAGATTTTATATATAAATGATTATTAATTTTCTAAAATATGAGAATTTTCTTAGTAATTTTTGATACTTTAAGAAAAGATCACACAGGACAGACTTATGGAAACGATTGGATAAAAACTCCGAATTTTGACTCGTTTGCGAAGGATTGCATTGTATTTGATAAGGCATATCCAGAATCGCTACCGACTATTCCGGTTCGTAGAGCGATACACACTGGTATTAGAACGTTTCCATTTAATCATAAGAGGCCAGAATTACGCACAGACGATATCGTGCATTTAAATGGATGGGATCCTATACCACCAAATCATAGACATTTATCCGAATATTTAAACAGTGAGGCTTTTCTAACATCTTTTATCACAAGCACTTATCATCAATTTAAACCAAACATGAATTTTCATTTAGGATATGACCAATGGAATTGGATAAGGGGTCATGAAGACGACAAATATAGAGCTAGAATAAGGAACGGTAAAGCCGAAATGAAACGATTACTTAAATTGCATATCGTAAAAAAAAACGCTATAATAAAATTACTGCAAAAAAGAGTATTGAAAGCGCATTTCTCTAATGTTAAAGAGCGTAAGTCAGAAGAGGATTACTTCCCAGCTAAAACATTTAAAAAAGCGATTGAATTCGTTAAGGACACTTTAGATTTTAAAAAAGTTTTTTGTCTTATTGATGAGTTCGATCCTCACGAACCTTGGGACCCTCCACAACAATATCTTGATTTGTATGTAGAAAAAGGTTATACAGGGATAAAAATGATAACCCCTGCTTATATGGAAAGTGTTGATTATCTAACCAAAGAAGAGTTAAACTTCATGAGGGCTAGTTATGCGGGAGAAGTTTCTCTATGTGATAATTGGTTCGGTTATTTCGTTAACGAGTTAAAGGAGTTAGAAATTTACGACGATTCTTTGATAATTTTTATTAGCGATCATGGGCACAGTATAGGCGAACATAATGCGACGGGAAAACTTCCCATGTTTATGTATCCTGAATTAGTAGACCTTCCTTTTATGATTAAACCACCAGGAGGAATTAATGGTCCAAAAAAAATTAAAAAACCTTATGTGTATAATTTCGATATATTACCAACCATTTTTGGGTTTTTAAATAAAGAAAAACCTAAAGTATTAGAAGGCATAGATTTATCTATTTTTGTTGATGAGGAAGATCAGAATTTAGATGGCCGTAGTTATATCACATGTGGGTTTGATGTGTGTACATTATACAAGGACGATAATTACGCGTTAATTACTTCCAATAACAGAAAACATCAAAAATTATACGATTTGAGAAACGATCCTGAATGGAATATGAACATTGCTAACGAAAATCCAGAAACATGTGATGATGTTTTTAAAAAAATAAAACTCGATGCAAAAGGCGATCTTCCACTCGTAAGTAGGTTTGAATTCGAGAGCTTAAAAGATTGGTATCTTCAAAAAAGCACATTCTCTGACAAAGGTTAATTTCTTACAAATTCGTTACCATCAAAAACTATATAAAAATATTGAAATATCCTCTTAGATTTAAAAGAATGTAATGATTGAAAAAGGATTTTTTACTAAACTTGATGAGCAATTTTCTTTACGGATATCTACAGACAGCAACGAAGATTTTATTAAAATTCTAGAGCTTAATGTTGCAGTTCACGGAGAAGAGATTAAAGAATACATTAAAAGAATATATAAAGAACATCCTAAAAAGAAAGATATATTATGGTTTTATATTGAAGATAATAGTACAGGTCAAATTATATCTTCGATAACTTTATTACCGCTTGAATGGTAGTTTGAAGGAAAGTTATTATCCGTCTGTGAGATGGGTTTTGTAGGTACTTTAAAAGAATATCGTGGAAAGGGATTAATTGATAAAATGAATGAATTCTACGAACGAGTTATGATGGAGAGGGGCTATCTTTTATCCTGTCTCAGAGGAATTCCTTACTATTATAGACGATTTGGGTACGAATTTGTGCTTTCTCTAGACGAAAGATTTTCACTTTCGCCAAATCAAATTCCATCTATGGAGTTAAGTCACATAGATATTAGGAAAGCTTCGCGTAAAGATATATGTTATATCGAAAATCAATATAATTCAAATAGTAATAACTTTTTAATCTCTAATAGTTTTGATACAGAGAGCTTTTACTTCAAATTTATGAACGAATCCTTCGATGATAACAAATTATCGGCATATATTATCGAGGAAAACGGAAAACCAGAAGGTTATTTCTTAATTGGCATGTCTTTCGATAACGAAGTATATACTATCATTACTCCACAATTATCCCCTCCTCAGATGATAAAACTCTTGCAACATCTAAATGAATACCCTAAAAAAGAAAAGGATTTGATTCTGAATGTTGCCGAATTTTCTGGATTCGGGAAATTCCTTTTTTCTATAGGAAAATTACAATCAAATTATGGTTGGCAGATAAAAATCCCTAATCTAAAGCGATTTTTTGAATCTATAAAGGTTGTACTTGAAAATAGAGTTGAAAAATCAAAATATAATGATTTATCCAAAACGGTAATAATCAGCGACTATAAGCAATCAATCGAGTTAATTTTTGTTAAAGGTAAAATTGAAGCTATCAAGATCGAGAGTGGTTATCCTGATGCAGAGAAATGTGATGTCCGAATACCAGGAGCAATGTTATTAAAATTACTTCTTGGTGATAGAACTGTAGACGAAATAAATTATATTGTTAAAGATGCGAGAATAAACCCCTCATCAAAAAAATTAATTGAAATACTCTTTCCAAAAGTTAATTCGATTCCAGATACGTATTATTGAGAATATAAATAAATAAAAAAAATAAAAAAAATAAGAAAAATAAAAAAAAAAAAGTAGTAATAATTTTACTTTTATTTATCTGGAGCTTTTCTACCTAACCATTTTTCGTAAAACGCGTCGATATCAGGCAAGAAATTGAATATGGTTGGATATCCTGGTGGCACAGATTCCGTATCAAGCAACGCCAAGCAATCTGGGCAAAAGTACTCTCTAAGCACCTCCCACTCGGGATCACTTGTCATATATTTTGGATACAGTTCTTCTAATGCTTCATATGTATCTCTTACTCGTACCCTACACTTGGTTTTCCAGTTTTCTCTATAATCTCCAAATTCAAAGCCACAGTCGCATTTGACAATCCTATTTCCGTCCTTTGAGATAATGTAGAGATGCTCGTGAAGTGGAAGTAAAATTTTTTCTGCCCAAGGTACTTTCTCTTGCAATATCTCTAAAATCGCATCGAATCTATTTGGATCTTTTCTACCGCTAATTATAGGTTTAAGTTCGTTCCACGTTAAATCTCCGTTAATCATTCTTGCTAACGTCTTTTTATCTTCGTTTACCATTTATTTCACCTCCATTTGAAAATCGTCAGGAAGTTTCCAAAACTCCTTGAATTCTCGAGCCCATTTAATAGATAAAGCAATACTTTCTGAATACATTCTAGTTGCCGCTTCACCCAGCTTTTTCTCAGTTATCTTTTTTCTCTCTAACTCCCAATATTCTTCGAATGGCAGAGATTTTTCCCTTCTTTCATTTTTTAACTCCTCTTGACGTGCTTTTGTAGCACTTTCATCTACATTCCATTCCTCTTTTGCCTCGTCGTATTCCGCTACAACACCATACACATTATAAACTATATCTTTAGTATATATTCCGTTATTTAAATCTTGTTTGACTCGTTCTATCTTCCTTTCTAATGGATCTCCATATCCTGGACCTCCACTCATAGCGAAATGTACAAGGTCGTAATTCTCTAAAATTATAGGGTATATCGAACAATAGGGCTTTCTTGTTATGTCTGCCTTTAAAAATTTCTCGAATTGTCCATTTCTAGGGTCTGGATCTCCTAAAGGGTAATCCGATTGCTGTTGAATGATTTCTTTCATATTTGTATTTTTCGCGTAAAGACGATAACCCGTACCGTGAGGATAACCTCCATGCATCCCTCCACTTCCATGAAAACATAAACCTTCTTTGGCTCCAAAAAAATCTACTTCTCTTGAATACGCTATCATGGCTATTCCCTCGTAATTTGCGCCTCCTCTATATTTCCCGTGGCCCGGACTATTAGGTTTTACTCTCCTTGCTAGATAAGGAATGCCTCCTTGAAATAATTCCCAGGTTTCTACATCTCCAAGATCCGCTTCTGGATTCCACATCGCATATCCCCAATTTAGTCCATCT
>JABUBM010000295.1_pt1 | contig 11860 bp, 8 predicted proteins | sample 7240321 | NCBI WGS metagenome assembly JABUBM01 (sample SAMN07256344, study PRJNA390944) | subsurface metagenome | isolation source: Methane hydrate marine sediment | place: Pacific Ocean: Eastern North Pacific, ODP site 1244 | collected 2002
ACTTTTGAGATATCGGACGACAATTTGCTAACAATTTGTATTAATTTATAATTATTTATTAAACTTTGAAGTAATATAATTATTAATTTTTAAACTTATAAGATAATAGTTAAATAGACTAAATTTTCACAACAGAAATTAAATTAGATTAAGATTTAAATATATAGTTTATTTTAAATACTATACTGAAATTGAATGTTCCTAATATTTGCATTTAATTTAAACGGATGATATGCCACCAAGTTTTAAAGATATAGGAAATTTTGACAAGAAGGAAGAAGAATTTTGCTGTGACTCTCCAAAAATCAGTGAGGAACTTGGTTTCTACGTCTGTTTGAATTGTGGTTTGGTGTATGATAGAATTCTTGACGATTCACCTCGAAGAGCTTTCACGCAAGAAGAAATCCAAAAACGGAAGAGTAACGAAAGAGTTTATAGTCCTATAGGACCACGAACGATTATAAGGGGTAGTAGAGACGCACGGGGGATTTTGTTAAGCCCAAAATACAAATCTAAATTCAATAGACTGGCAAAAATTCATAGATCCTTAACTACTAGCTACGAGAGAAATTTATGGATTGCGTTACCTAACTTACAAAGGTTACAAAAAAGATTAGGTATTTCAGATACTGTAGCTGAGGATGCGCTAAGAATTTATACGCAAACCGTAAAGAAAAAGTTAACAATGGGGAGAAGTATCGATACTCTACTCGCTGCTTCAATATTTTGCGCATTGAGAGTGCACGGCATCCCTCGAACTGTGGAAGAAATTACAAAAGTCGCGCAAATACCAAAAAAGAAAGTGATTAAGAGCTATAGATTAATATTGATGGAAATTTTACCAAAGTTAAATCTGAAGGTGCAACATTTTACCCCTGATAAATATGTGGATAGATTTAACTCCGAGTTGAGGTTATCTATGCAATGTAGAAATATTGCTGTCAAAATTATAGAAATTGCCTCTGAAAACGGTTTTAATTCTGCGGGAAAAGACCCAAAAGGGATAGCCGCTGCGGCTATTTATATTGGATCTAGGAGTTGTAATGAAAACCGCACTCAGAAAGAAATTAGCAAGTTAGCCCGCGTTACCGAAGTTACATTAAGGATGCGCGTAAAAGATCTCATGAAATTTGCAAAAAGTACAATAGCTAATCCTTTTTAAATTTCAATTAACTGTTTTTCTTCTTCAAATAGTGGTAATAATTCTAACATTTCTCTTATATGTGGAAGATATTTATCAAGATTATGCGAAATCACATCTAGGTAAAATTTTATGAGAGTAATATGAAACGTATCTTCTACTAATTGCTTATTTAAACCTAATGAGTCAAGAAAGTTTTTAACATTTGTTTTTATTTCCTTAATCGGCTCGTTTGCTTTTAGAAGGGACAATCCGTGTAAAAGAACTAATAGTGAACTGGTTCTAAGGTCTTTTCTTTTTGATATTGCTTTTGCTAATTCGCGATACTGTAGACCCGCCTTTTTAAATGAGTTACTTTTAAGAGATATAATTACATCTTTGTAATATCTCTTTTTCATTACGCTACGTTTCTTTAAAAATTCTTTTTGTTCTCTCTTAATGGCTCCCTTTTTTTGCTGCAATTTACTGTTTATTTGATCCCTTTCTATATTAAGTTGTTTTATTTCGCCTATTTCTTTCCGCGTTAATTTTACTTCTTGTTCTCCTCGTTCTTCTTTTTCGGGTAAAAGAGATTCAAGTAATAAGATCTCAGGGTCAAAAAGAGTTAATTTATCTATTAAAAGGTCTAAACATAAACCTATTAGTTCTAAAAAGTTATTATCTAACGCTGAAAGAAGCTCTTTTGTGATTTGTATCTCCGGCATTTCTTCAAGATCGTATTCTTTATGTTTTGCTAGTTTATCATTTAAATAGGACTTAGCTAATGATGCGCCCTTTGTTTTTACTATTAAAAATGTGCTTAATATCAGACTTATTGAAGCTTGCTTATAAAATTTTTTTTCCAGCAATTTCGGAATTGTATCACTATATTCATTTATGGCTACTTGAAATTTTTTGTTAGAAAGATCCTCTAAAGCTAATTTCCAATATTGATTTTTCATTAATTTTCTTTTAGCAACATCTTTCCTTTCTTTTCGTATACTTTTAGCTAACTCGTTAATTTTATCTTTTATTTTCTCGATTTCAATAATTTGCTTTTTTAAATCTTCAGGTTCACTAATCATTTTATGTGACTTGCCTAAGATATCAGAAATTAGGAGGATTTCTTCTTCAAATAACGGTAAATTTTCCATAAACTGTATTGATTCATTCAACACAACAGGATCGCTTAACTTCTCGATATCTATAAGGTATTCAACCAAAGATACTGAAAAAGTTTCAGTAAATGAATTTTCTAAACTTGATAAACTAGTTTTTGTGCGTATTAGTATTTTGTTAATATCTTCAATCGTATTTTGTTTGATAAGCATTAAAAAAAGTACTGCTAAAGAAACGCCAGCTAAATTATATTTTTTTATTCTAATTAAATGATTTATGCTTTCTTTATATTTCTCTATGGCATTATCTAAATCTTGCATACTCAAATACTCTAACGCGTCAATATAATAGGCTCTTTTCAAGGCTTTTCTCTGTTTGAATTCCCTTTCCTTGTCATGGAGCGCCTCTCTTGCTTTGCTCTGAATTATCGAGAGTCTTTCTTTTAAAACCTCCCCTTCAAAAGATTCTTCGGCTTTCTTAACGATGATGGCGCTTTTTTCAGCCTCGAGATTTTCGATTCTCTTATTAAGCTCAGCTTTAAGCCATTTATCGTCGATTTTATCGTTAATGGCATGAGCGGAAGATAAATTATCTAAGGTTATATAAATTTCTGTAATCCTCTTATAAATTTTATTGAAGCTCAATTCCGGTTTTTCCATATATGCTAATGAAATATCTGTAGCTTTTTTAATTAAATTCAGGGAAGCTTCGATAAGAAATTTATCTTCGCCACTTTCGACAATTTTTAGTCCTTCGGTTTTGATTGATTCTATAAAGATTTTACTAATTTCCTTAGATTGCTCGTATAACATTTGTTCTCTAAAAATTGAGATAAAAAGTTCAAATATTTCTTCGTTTTTTTCGTAATCTCGTTCCTCTACAATTTCATTTAACTTTTCTATGATAATAGCAAGTTTATTCTTTAAATATTCCTTTTTTGTTCTATTTGATAATTCGTAATACACTTTAAAAAATTGATCAAAAATTTTACCGATTAAGAGGATATCTAAGTTTTTTTTTAACATTTGATTTTGAATATCTTCCCTAGCAATTCGTTTGAAAAAATCTGCTTGGGTTTTCACCAGATTAGCGGCTTTTGGATAATTATTGTTTTCAATTAATAAATTAGCTTCTTGAATTATTAGGGTGTTAATTTCTGTAAAAATTTCTAACTCCTTTTCTATGAAACCTTTTAGAATTTCCACACCTTTCTCAATATTTTCTTCTATTTCCTTCTTTATTAATTCCTTATTTTCATCTTCAACTTTAGAGCTTAATTTCGTTAATTTTTTCTTTACTGACAAGGAATTTAACTTATTAATTAAAATTGTAGCGTTGCCAAAATCGAGATTGTCTAAGAATAATTTAATTAATTTTTCTAATTGAGCGTCTACATTTGATTTTTTAACGTTATAAGTTTCCCAAAGATTTTCGATCTCATCATAAGATTGCTTTGCAAAAAACCTCTTTTCTTCCTTAAGCTGTTGTTTTAATAATGTTATTAAAACTTCAGTTAACTTATCAGTAAATTTTTCTAATTCGTCAAATAGGCCTTCTTGTTGATATTCGGAGACTGCACTATACAAGTGATTGCGGACAGCTAAATATTTCTTTTCTTTAGTTAAATAATCTGCAATAATTTTTTGAGGAATTTCACTTAGGATAAGAAGTGTTTTTTCGTGGGGGAGACTATTGGTAATTTTGAACGCATTTTCAACTTTACAAGCAGAAATCCAAGAGTTAATTGCTAAAAGAAAAGATTCGTCCCGCAAATCGTTATCTTTGAGTTCTATTGACGACCATTGAGCCGCTGCCAAGTACTGCCTTGCCGCAAGATCGTATTGTCTTTTATTAAATAATTTATTACCTTCTAGAACCATACTATCTGCATATAACTTCTTGAAGTTTTCCGATTTTCTTTTATCTACATTTTGTAAAATTTGTGAAGCATCTAAATATAACTTAACTTTTGAATAGAGAAAAGCTGCTTGCTCGCACATTATGTAAAATTCCTCTTTATTTAATATATCAGCAATTATTGCAGCTTTTTTAATGGCTTGGGCAGCAAAAAAATAAAATTCGGGTTTGAATTCTTTTTTTGCTTTTTTGAAAAAAATATTTGCTAGCTGGATATAAATGGGAAACCTCATCCACGCGTTTTCAATGTTAAGAGGGGAAATTCCCGTTATCATTGCTACGCACAAACACTGCAAAACTTGGTGGAATTCTCTTGGGGGAAGATTAACAAATGCTTCTACTTCAAGATATTTGAACCAAAGACTTTCTAACAATTCATTTATAGATAAAGGGAAAATTCCTTGTTGATCGTAGTACATCAAAATAATGGGGATATTTCTTTTAACAGATTTAACAATAGGTAATATAATATCGAAATAGTCAAATTCTTCTTTTTTTAAAGGATTTAAGAAATATATGATTCCGTCCACAGTAGGAATGATTTCATCAAAATCTGCGTTAATAACATCGGTTATTGCGTCTACTTCTAAATCGCAAATATCCTCGAAGGCTTTTACTTCCTTATACCACTCCAAATACGCTCCTTTATTTTCAACCTCTTCTCCGAATGCTCTAAGAGCGTAAAAAGAAATAGCTTCTCCATCTAAACCCAATAAGAGAATTTTAAAGATGTAACGCATGGGATTAATCTAAAGATGTTATTTTATAATTAAAAACTAATATAATTATAAACGTTTTTACTTATTATATTCTTACTTTTTTCAAATCAAACTTTTAAGACTATTAAAATTATAAAAAAGTTAAAAAATTTAGAACTTTTTCTTTATTTAATATAGTTTCAATTGAACAATTAAATGATTTTTTTTTATATGGGGATTTTTTTTGGATTATTTAGAACGGAATTATGGCATTGTTAAAGAGCGAATGATTTTTCAAATGGAAAATTCGCTCGCTTTAGGAAGAAAGCTGATTGATAGTGAATTAGATACGGGAATTTTGAATTTTATTGTACGACCGATCGTCAAAGCGTTTTACGATTATTGGGCACAACACGACGCGAGAAAGGGTACATTAAAACAAATAAATATCATACTAGAGGCGGTAAAGAAATTATTATTGAACAGTAATTCTGAAGAAAGTTTTAATAAAATTGTCGAAGAAAATTTTCCTAATTTTTTAAAATATGATCAAGTTACTTATCAATGTAGCAAACATCATAAAAACTATGAGAAGTTAAAAAATAATTCAAAAGACACCTTCATCAATTATCTAAAAGAAGTTAAAACTTTTTTAGAAGTTAAAGAGGATGTAAAAGATTATGGAGACCTTTGTAGAGCTGCATTTAAAACAAAAGAAATAGCAAGTAGACATTTAATGACGCAATTAGAATATACTGAAAATGGAATTAAAATTATTGAAGACGATCCATCTATTCTTTCGTATCCAACTGGTAAGAAAATTATTATTAAAGCGCTAAGAAAAGGGTTTGATTTAACAAAGAATGAATTTATTGAAGCTATAGACGATACTTACTTCTAATGATAATTAAAGTATTAATTAATGATATATTTTAAATTTTATATTCAAAAAATATTAAAAATTTAATTAGGGTAATAAGAAAATTATAAACTATTGACATCGTTGGAGATTTAATCATGAATTATATCCAAAGGAATTATAATATTGTAGAACAAAAAATGATAGCACAAACTGACTTATCTCTTAATTATGGAAGAGATTTAATTGATTCAGAATTAAACATGGGATTTTTGAATTTTGTAATAAAACCTATTGTAAAATCTTTTTATCAACATTGGAGCGATAATGAAGCCCGCGTAGGGACATTGAAACAGATAAAAATCGCGCTAGATTCTGCCAAATTGCTTGTAGAAAATGGAGACATTTCCAAAGAAAAATTTGACGATGTTATTAATAGAAATTTTCCAAGCTACTTAAAAAATGACCAGACAGATAGGCAGTGTAAAAAAAATCATAAACACTATAAAAAATTAAAAGACATTACAAAAAAATTATTTATTTCGCAATTAGAGGAGTGTATATTATTTTTACAGGTTAAAGAAGAAGTAAAAGATTACAACGAATTATCGATAGCTACTTTTAAAACTAAAGAAAATGCGCTTCAAGCTCTAATGCGTCAACTAGATTATAATGACGAGGGCATTGCAGTCGTAGAACAAGACGATAATATTATAGATGTTCCTGCAGGAAGGAATATTATTGTAAATATACTTCGCAAGGGCTTCGAACTTACAAAAAAAACATTAATTGAGGAACTAGATCTTATTTTTAATAAAAAATTGCCTATATAATTTATTTTACGTTTATTAGTATTAAAAAGCGATTAGCATGAGCGTTGACCCCGCTAACAAGACGCCAAAATTTTGCTTAAGATCGATATTTATGAACATTCTCATAATAATTTTTATTATTATGAGTTATATATATATCTCGGAAATTTTTGGTTCAATTTCCACACCCTATATTGGAATTAATGAATTTTCAATAATTTTTGGGTTGTTGCTATTAATTTTTACATTTTTTTCGATAATAGCCGGTCCAATTCAGGCGTTCATAGCGGGATTTTTAGGTGAACTCTTATACCAATTCGCGTTTTACAACAATATTTACTTAGATTGGTGTCTTGTTGTGGCTATTTATGGTTTGATAGCTGGTTTATATAAATATAAGCCGTTAAAATATCATAAAGGTATGGCTGTTTATTACACTTTTTTGTTATTGGTAATTAATTCTTTTCTTGTGATGTTTTTAATCATCGTATTCCAACTTTCATTATATTCCAATCCTTTAGAATTGGAAACTATTTTTATCAACTTTGGGTTTAAATTTTTCTTGCAAACGCTTATTTCAACCATTTTTTTAATACCTATTCTTTTAGTTATCTACGACAAAATTTTAGCTTCAAAGGAAAGGCATCTATATTATTTACTCTTAACACATCACCCAGTTGAAGCAAGCGACCATACATTTTATTTTCAATTTGGAAGGACAAAAATATATTTTTGTTCAAGATGCTCAGGAATGATAATAGGAATAGTTATGTCAATTTTTTTTACGCACTTAACTGAATTGATAATTAACGCTCAATTTAGCGCAGAAATAGCTTTGTTTATAATAATCGTCTTTCCAATACCTGGACTGATAGATTGGGGGACTCAGAAGCTCTTATTTAGGAAAAGCACTACGGAATCTCGGTTGCTTACGGGTTTTATTATCGGAGTTGCGCTACATTTCATCTCGTATACAAAAGCCTATTATTTCTTAACACTAATTATAATCACGATTTATTTTGGTATCCTTTTCCTTTTAATTTTTTTCGGTCAGAGAAAGCTATTAAGAGAATTAAAAAAAGAATTAAACCCATTATCACCTGAAGATCTCGATAATGATCAGGATAAATGAGAAAATTATATCTACTAAATTACAATAATGAAAAATATTATTTTCATACACGGTCTTGAAAGTTCGGGCAAGGGTTTTAAAGGAGTGTATTTAAAAAAAATAATTCCCGAAATTCTTACTCCTGATTTTATTGAGTTTGACCAAAAAATATCAATTAACGACCTTCTTGAAAAGAGAATGGCTCAGTTAAAATCAATTTTAAGAGAAAAAGACTTATGGGTATTAATAGGTTCAAGTTTTGGAGGTCTAATGGGTGCATTATATACGCTTCAAAACCCTAAAAAGGTTAAAAGATTGATATTATTAGCACCATATCTAGAGCCATCAGTGTTAGATTTAGAAAAATACAATCCGGTGGATGTACCTGTTATAGCGTATCACGGTGAAAATGACGATGTAGTACAACTTAAACCATCTCGAGAACAAGCTTACAACTTATTTACTAATATAGAATATAATTCAACGAAAGACGATCATAAACTTCATAAAACAGTAAAAGAATTAGATTGGATATATTTAATTTCATAATTAATTTTAAAAAGTTATTTAGAAGAACTGAAAGTTTCTATATTTTGAAAGAATTTTTTAAAAACTGGACTCCAATTTTTTTATATTCACATTCTTACTTCTATAAATTAACTATTTATTTTTCAATTATAATTAGGTATTAACAATGTGGCTACACAGAGCGTTGGTCTGTTATGATAATCGGAAGTTCTGCGTTAAATATACCACTTTTTCGACATTGGGAAATGTTCATTTACTAAAGATTGGAAAAATAAATTAATTATTTTTCAAAAATTAAAAAAATTAAATAAAATTATTAAATATATAAGTGTGAAGTTAAATGGATAAAACGCTATATGTTTGCCGTTCTTGTAATTATGGTTTTCCAAAGGAGTTATCTGAACTTATAGAAAATAAAGTACAAGTTTACTGTGAAATGTGTGGAACGCCTTTCTCTTTGGCGGGAATAATATTTAAACAAGCTTCTGTAAAAAAACCAGAAAAATCGATTTTTTTACATTCCAAGTCTTCAATTAGGGACAAGAAAAAATCTAAACTTGATAAAGCAATAAAAAAATTAAATAAATTTGATTGTATTCCAATCGCTATCTTATTAATCTTAGTTATAATTTTAAATTTAATATTTATACCTAGTGGAATTAATCATTTAATTAGTTCTTATTTAATTGTAGGTAGTGGCGTATTAATTATCATATATGACTCAAAGTATATTTCCCCAAAAATTAAATCGGGTAATTATGACGACATTGCATTAGATGCGATTTGTTATGGAATCTTAGGTTGTTTTATTTACGGCACTGGTGCAATACTTTTGATTAAAGGGATATTGATTTTTATATACTCAATTATAAACCATGAAAGCAACAATCATAAAGCGTATAATTTTGGTCTTAAACTAAAAAATTCAATAAACAATTTTTCAGCAAAAGCAGGTTTCGTAATCGTATTACTTGTGCTTTATGGAACATTCTCTGGGCTTATTAATATTTACTTTTTTAGACTCCATGAAGGAATGTTTTTCATGGATACTTACATTGCAATATTTTTATTTCTTGTAATACCTATTAGCGTCTTGATAATAGATTCAAAGTCAAGGGCTAAAATTCACGAGAAGCGAGAGTTTACAGGTCGTGATGCGCTTCGAACATTCATTTTAGGAGCAATAGGTACAGCTTTTTTGAATATAGGGATCTTTATTTTGATAAAGTCTATTTTAATATTTTTACTTTTTGTAGGAAAACCAATCGATTTAATTGAAAAACCTAGATTAAAAGGAAAAGAAATTGAAATCATTCCAGTTCAGAAAGTGGAGCAAATAGAAGCAATTGTTAAAAAAGAAGAGTTAAAATTGGTAGAAAAAGATAAAATACCCCCAGAACCGAAATTTCAGACAATTAGTACTGAAAAAGAGCTTCCGTCAGAAGAAGAGGAAGAAGTTAAAGTTATTGAGGAGGGGCATAAAAAAGAAAAAGTTGAAGAACAACCTCCCAAATTAAAAGAAATAAAAAAGAAAGAGAGAGAAATTAAATTAAGACTTCACGAGTCGCTTTTACCGGTAAAAAACGAGAAGGATAGGAAGGTAGTAAAGGAGTACTTTTCAAAAATATTTAACATCATCTCCAAAGATTTGAGAAAACAGATATTAGAACTTGATATACCTAAAAAACAACGAAAAGAAATATTAAAAGAATTAGCTTTCTTAGCTGAGGAGGAACAACTGAAGTACATCGGAGCGTTGAGAAATTTATACGAGACTATTCCAGAGAAATTGATCGAGAGAATACGTAAGCTTCAAAATGTTAAACCACAGTATTACGATAAAATAGTGGAAGAGCTGAAATATTTGGATAGCGAGGAACAAATAGAATTTGTATTATTTTTAGAAAAAAACGCCTAATAAAAAAAAAGACTTTCTTAAAAAATGTCGCTTGAAAAAAGAAGAGAAACTGGAGAAAACAGAAAATTGAAAGAGTTAGAAGCAAGTTCATTTAGGCGTTTAAATTTCGCTCCTTTACAAGAGGTTAAAACAGTAAAAAAACCAAAAATAGCAGAACAAGAAAAGATTATTGAGGAATTAACTGAAGTAGAGAAGGATGTTTTAGAAATAGCAAAAATAATTTTAAAATTAAAAAGATACGACGCTGATTTTGATATCGAAGTCGCTTCTGAAGCAGAATTGCAGAAATTTCCTATAATTGAAAAGTTATACGCAAAGTGCATAGCAAAACTTGCGTATAAAAAAGGTTATAGCAAAGAAGAAATATTTTTGGCTATTAGAAGTTTAGAGCAAAAATCATATATTGTCACGAAGGAGAGGAGAACCAAGTTAGAAATTCTAAACAACGAGAAGCTATCAAAAATATTAGGATTCATAAAAAATAATCCCGGAGTTCACGCTAGAGACGAGAAAGTCGAAGAAGAATTAGGAATAACGAGAACACCATTCTTGAAACATATAATGACTTTAGAACGATTTAAATTAATTAGATCAAAAAAAATAGGAAAATCATTACATTATTTCTTGGTTGATGTTCCCGAGGATTACGATAAGTATAAGGTGATATTTTTAAACCCCTTAATCCCCAAATTAATTGAAGAAATTTTTAAAGATGAGAGCATTGCCATTTCAAAAATAGGAGAAAATCTTGATGTTTATTCTGGAACAATTCAATATCACATGAAAAAGTTAAAAAATTTGGATTTAATAAAGTCTATTAAGAATAAACAAAATCAAAAAATACATTTGGTTAATATTGAACTACTCAAAAAGTTTAACGAGTTTTTCAAAGAACCTAACTTTTCTAAATTATTACAAGGTTTATGACTTTGTTTAAACTAAAGTGTGTTGTATTTTTGGAAGGGTTTTTATTAAAATTTTAATTGCGTTATCAACCCCAACCTCCATATCAGGATGAATTTCGTTTGAATTAAGTAGATCAAACTGAGGATGGCCTGGTAAATCTGATACTGAAAGAATTGAAGCTGTTTTTAAGTTATAGAGTTGACCTAACAAAAATAAAATCGAAGATTCCATATCGATTGCTTTGATATTGATTGCTTTTAATGCTCGTATAAAATCAAATGTTTCACAAAATAACGCATCTGTCGTCCAAAGAAGTACTTCTTTTGCTTTTTCAGGATTAAAAGCACGAGCTTCTTTGATTAATAAATCCTTTAAAATTTCATTTGGTTTTGAAATAAAAATAGTGTGATTTCCTGCAATTACATTTTGAACAGTTGATAAAGGATTACTTATTGATTCTAGTTGATTTAATAACGTCTGATTAGCTCTAATATATTGAGGGGTCGTTCCATCATCGCAGTAAGCCAATTTTGGAACCACAACATCGCCAATATCAATACCGGTATTCTCTCCATAAATACCTCCGCAAAAATCCACTCTAACAATTACTTTTGCTTTAGAACGTTTCAAACTTTCTATTGTAAGTGCTGCGTTTGGACATCCTACTTGAGAACGAATTAAACTTACTCTAATTCCGTTTAATATTCCATTGTAAACTTTACCATGAACGATCTTATTTTGTAACTTATTAACTAACTTTTTCATTACTATCTTAACTGCGGGCATTATAACAATCTCATTAATGTTTGAAGAGCTAGTTTCTAATATCATTCTCACTATCTTGTCGTCAACGCTGATAAATTTCAACCCCA
>JABUBM010000296.1_pt1 | contig 11852 bp, 14 predicted proteins | sample 7240321 | NCBI WGS metagenome assembly JABUBM01 (sample SAMN07256344, study PRJNA390944) | subsurface metagenome | isolation source: Methane hydrate marine sediment | place: Pacific Ocean: Eastern North Pacific, ODP site 1244 | collected 2002
AGGTATTTTATCATGTTATTTTTTAAGGCCAGAAATAAATTTCCGATAACTTAAAATAATCGAGCTACTTCGTTTATGCACGACTCTAGGTGAAGTTTCGAAAATTAACCACTAATATTCCTTGTGATATATCTTATAGATTCTTAGTTTATCATAAACTATTTTTATTAATCCTACAAATAATAGTTTTATATATGGGTAAGTCAAGGGGTCCTTCTTGTATCGGGGAGGAACCCTTTATAGTTTTACAAAATAAGGAATATTTATAAGAAAATCAAAGAAAAATACACTTGTATATGTGTAGATCAAAGAGGACGCTTTAAACTTGATAAAAATGGTCAAGTATGGTAAAATATACTATACTCTGCTTAGCTTTGCACGATTTATAAATCTAAAAAAGGAGGTGAAAAATAATGGCAATAGTAGTAACCGTTCCCCGCGATTCAGCCTTACAATTTAGACTGGTAGTAGGCTCCAATCCGGAAACCGGAGCACCCATCGTAAACAGCAAGACCTTTACTAAGGTTAAATCAGCTGCTTTAGACCAAGACGTCTATGATACAGCTACTGCTTTAGTGGGTCTGCAAAAGTATCCCCTTAATGAGATCAGATTCGAAAGAGAATCCCAACTTACTGAATAGCAAGTTTTTAGTAGAGCTAAAAACAGTAACCAGTGATGAGTAATGAGTGAAATGTGAAAAACCTAAAGTACAGGAACATATAAATATTATGTTGCTCATTACTTATTACTAATCACTTATCACGCTAATTGACCCGTTGGTCAATTAGCTAAAAAGGAGGTGAAAAAATAAATGGCAACCGAATTAGGAGAGGTAACTAGTTATAAAAGACTCTATATGCAATTCAGGGATAGTGCTGCAAAAATTATCAACATCACTTTGAATAATCCTAAAAATTTGGAGGATGGGGATTATGCTGATTTTGCGGAACAAGATGCAGCTATTGAAGGAGTTATGGATACTATCATTGCTAAGAACATCTTCCATAATAACGGTAATGACTTAGTAGCCAAAGTCAATGCTCGGATACTTGATTACAAGTCTACTGATGTTATGGATGTATAACTTTAATATATTGTAATATTTCTCCTTGGAAGGGCCGCGGACCTTCCCCGGGAGAGAGAAAGGAGTAATAAATGTTAGAAGTATTTGTCACTAAATATCTATTAGATTTCGCTCTTGTTTTTCTTGTTGGTTTGTTCTCTAAATTTATGATCAGTAAATTAGGGCAGGACAGGGCAGACAAAATAAAAGAGGCTATACTTGCAGCTATGCTTTGGGCTGAAGAAGAACTTGGGATAGGGAATGGTGAGGAAAAATGGAAAATAGCCTGGGTAAAATTAATTGAAATATTAAGAAAACAAAAAGTTACATTAAAAGAGGGTGAGATTTCCTATGTAAGGGATCTTATGAAAGCTACTGTTCCGGAGGTGAATGAAATTATATATAATGCTATGCCGGATGTAGTAAGAAACGGCAGGACTTTAAGATATAAGTAAATTATGGGTATAATTAATGACATAGAATTAACTGAATATTTTTCTTTGTATGAGTTTGATTGCCCCTGCTGCAGGCGGGTTATGTTGTCTCCGGACCTTTTGGCCAGACTGAATCATTTAAGAATGGTTATAAATAGGCCAATATATATCAATTCCGGTTACCGGTGTAAAGAAGAAAATCATAGGGTCGGGGGAGTTTCCGGTTCTTATCATCTCCTGGGTATGGCGGTAGATATTCACGCAGGCGATTTTTTACTTTATGATCTTCTTCTTTATGCTCATGAAATTGGATTTAATGGTATTGGATATTATGAAAAGAAAAATTTCTTACATCTTGATATTAGGCCTGGACCAAAGCACACTTGGAAAGGAAATAAGTGAATTGGATATTGAATATGTACTAAAATTAATAGCAAATAACGGCTTTCCCCTGGTGCTTTCTGTATACCTGGTGTGGAAATTAGATTTTTTTATTGCTGAAATAATCAAAAATCAAAAGGAATTTTCCCATAATGTTACTGCTGAAATCAAAGAAATCAAACAGACAATCAATGAATTACGGATTGATTTTGCAAAAAATCAATAAGCTTGTCCTCGTGAAAACGGGGAACCGTTGGTATATAAGGTTTTTAGCATTTTTTCTAAAACCTTCAAATTTGGCGTATATGAGACGTATTTAAAAAATATGATGATTCATACCATCCACTTCAAAATAGGCGCTAAAAACACGCTTAAATTAGATATTATTTTTCGTAGTTTCTGATATTCCCCGCTTTTAGCTCTTTTTTCTTTTATATTCTCTCTTTTCCTTCTGTATTCTCTTCTTTTCCCTGTATATTTACCAGAACACTAATAAAATCCTTCATATTTTTATCCCTAATTTCATCATAAATATATTAAAGAAACTTGATAAAGATATTTTATGGATGTTAATATATGCTTAAAGTAATAATAATGTATATAATCAAATTATATTATAAAGAAAGTAAGTGATAGATAATGAATTTAAAATTAGAAATTTTAACTGAAGATCATGCAAAACAAATATGTTGTTGGAAATACGAAGAAATTTATTCTATTTATAATTATCCGGAGTGGGACACTCTAAACCAACAAAGATGGGGGATAACAATAGAGGAAAAAAGAAAGAATGAATTTACTGCCGTTATTGATGAGAATAATAATTTATGTGGGTATATAAGATTTATAGAAAATAAGGATTTTGTTTTAGTTGGATTAGGATTAAAGTCTTCATCATGTGGGCAAGGTTTAGGCAATATCCTTATGGAACTGCTAAAAAATGAGTGTAAAAAGAAGTATGGCAGTAAAAAGATTGCTTTAGAAGTCCGTTCTTTCAATAAACGAGCAATAAAATGTTATAAAAGGGCTGGTTTTGAAATAACCGATATTTACCAAAAGGACACTTTAATAGGTAGTGATGAATTTATAAAGATGGAATATAAATGGTGACATAATATTTATAAATTTTGAGATATACAATAAGTCAATAATAAGGTTAATATACTGCTCCCCTTTAACAAAAGCACTATTTTAAGTTAGAATAAGTGTAGGGGTATAACTTCATTGATAAGCAAGGGTTTATATTTAACTAGATATTATTTAGAACTCTAACAGGAAGATTAATTAATTCCTTTAGTTTAAGGGATTTTTTATTGGAATTATTTCAAAAATAGAAGGATTTATGAGGTTTGATAAAATTAATGAAAGAAAAATTATATAATCTACCAAAATACTATGATATTGCTTTTTCATGGGATATTTCCCAGGAAACTGCAATATTCCGCGAGCTTTTCAAGAGACATACTCCTTTCAAGGAAAAAAATATTTTAGAGCCCGCATGTGGAACTGGGCGATTTCTGGTTGATTTACCAAAATATGGATATCACATAACAGGATATGATAATAATTCCCAAATGGTAGCTTATGCGAAAAAGAGAATAATAGAATCAAAATTACAGAATATGGCCAAAGCGATAACAGGGGATATGAAGTCAATAAGATTTAAAGACAAGTTTGATGCAGCTATCAATTCGATAAATAGTATAGGCTACCTTTTGTATGATGATGACATAATAACCCATTTTTATAATACCGGGGGTTCAATAAAGAGGAATGGAATTTACATTATTCATCTTTCCTGTGCCTGGGATAGATTAAATCCTCATGAAGAGGCAGAATGGATCATGGAAAGAGAAGGAATTCAAATAAAAACTATATGGGGTGTTGAAAAACAAGATAAGCAAAAGAAGATTAGTTTTGAGCTTTGCAAAATGGAAATTAATGATAAAGGTAGACATATTATTTTGGAAGAACATCATGTATTAAGACTTTGGTTTTTTGAAGATTTAAAAAATCTTATTTGCAAATCAAAAAAATTTAAAATGGAAGCGGTATATGATGAAAAGTTAAATCAAATCCCTTTAGACACTCATATAAGTGGAGAATTAGGCAACTTGTATTATATACTTAAAGCTTTATAAATAAAGAATTAAATCTTTATGATTTTCTTTGTTCTTCTCAAAAATAATATCCTTATTTTATATATATTTCAGATTACATATTTACGCCACTTTGGGTTTTTTTATATAATATTGACAAATTTTACTAAAAGCATAAACTAAAACAAAGGATTAAATCAATATGAAATGGGATTTTAAAAAATTAAATAAATTATGTAAAACTAAAAAATTACCTGACTCAAAAGTATATCAGAAGGCTTTAGTCTGGAAAAGAGAAATAGCTTTATTTCATTCAGAGCAATCAACTATAGTATGGGACAAACTATTTTGTGTCCACCAAAAATTAATAGTCGGCGATAAAAAATGGTGGGATACTCATCTTGCATCCGAAGCACATGTTATAGCCGCTGCACAAACTTTACATTCTATGGCAGATATCTTAGGACAGATTATTAACCAAGTATTGTTATGCGGGACTTTACCTGAAAATAAAGTATCATTAAATAACGTTCTATGTGAGCTCAACAAAAAAGCAATTGCACCAAATATATTAACTAAAGTTACGAAGTTTAAAAACTCAACCGAGTTCGAATATATAGATGCATTTGTCAATACCACTAAACATCGTAGAGTTCTAGACACAAATTACCATGCAGAATACGGAACAGACAAACGAAATGATCAAGGGATTTTGTTCAAAAATTTTATTTACAAAAATAAAAAATTTCCTACCACATGGGCTAAAGATATTGTAGGTCCTTATAGAGCTAAAATATTTAAAGATATTTGTGATATTGGCAATTCTATTAATTCCTATATATCTATATAAAATTCCTTCATCCAAGCTCTCTATTAAAAAATATCTCCAACAAAAAAGCTTTAAAAGTTAATTATTAGTTTAATATATTAGAAATTTTGTATTGGTAAAAAATTACATTGTCTTTTATTTTCTATATCAAATATTCAAATAAATTCTTATGACTTTATAATAAAATTTAATATATATGCTATAATCAATTTATCATTATAAATATAGTTAGAATAAGTGCAGGGGTATAACTTATTGATAATCAAGGGTTTATATCTAACTAGATATTATTTAGAACTCTAACAGGAACATTAATTAACTCCTTTAGTTTATAGGTTTTTCGTAATTCTTCTATAATTTCACCCCAACAAAAAGTTCCAAACGTGTCCAATAGGGGGAGCCAGACAATTTCCAGCCCTTTGGCCTTTTGCTGAAGGGCTTTTATATTTTCTTATAAAAAAAGAAGGATTTTTAAAAAGTTTATTGTAGTATTTAATTGGAAGTAGTTTGGAATATCTTTTTAAAGAAGAAGGATTTAATCTTTAGAATTAGATGTGTCAAATATTGGGACTAGACCACATTGATTTTTTTAAAAATAGTAGAATATATCTTAATAGGAAAAATTAAATGAATTATAAACGATTTAAAGAATTGGTCAGAGGAAAAGAAAAACGTACAGTAGATTTTAAATTAGAATCCTATGTATTTAAGATAAAGAGTTTGAAATTGAAAGGTGAATTGGCAAAAGACATATGCGCTATGGCAAACAACGGAAATGTCGCAAGTTATGTTATATTTGGAGTTTCTGACGATGGTCTAAGTTTCAAATCAGTAAACAACGAGAAGTTAACAGATGACAATATCCAAACCTTCTGCAAAAAGACTATTTCACCCATTCCTAAGGTAAAATTGACTAGGGAATGTTGGAAAAATACCGATTCCAAGCATAAGGGAAAAATCTTTGTGATTATCCAAGTTGGGCCTCACGCAAGACGAGCTTATAGGTTAAACCAAGATTTTATTTCATACAGAGAATTTATTTGTTTTCGAAGAAATGAAGTTTGGATTCGACGTGGTTCTACTTCTGATCTGGCGACTCCAGAAGAAGTGTCAAAGTTGGTTCAAAAACTACCGCTTGATGATATTTCTTTACCGCCTGAAAACACTATTTATTCTCGACTTTCAAAATACAAACAATTTGATTCTCTTTATCTAGATTTTAAGAAATGTGTAATTGAGGCAGGGGGAATAATAGATAATGATGATAATAATAGAGTCGTTCTGAAAATTAGACGTTTAAAAATTGTATTAAATTTGATTTTAGAAGAGGACATAAATACTAAATTTTCGATTTGGGATATTGCTTGCCAAAAATGGGCATATGAGCATGGATTGTGTATAATTTCTCTTGGTTCTGTTTCTAAAAGATCTTTTCATCCACGTTTCAAAATTAATTTTAAAGAAGATTGGGGCTGGTTTTCTTGTTTTGATCTTCCTCATTATTTTATTCCAGAAATGAGAATGGAGATTCCTAAAAATACTAAACCAGCTTCATTATTTATTTTAACATTGCCACAGATAAAGGATTCTATTACATTACATCAATCTTTTCATCGTATGCTCGATTTTTTAAATTCAAATGATGATGTTTATGAGCAGATATATTTATCAAAAAAACAGATTAATAAAAATCTACAACAATGGTTACAAGAAGGTTGGATATTTGATATGCGCTACTATTTTTTTGGTGGAGGAAAACCGGAAAAATTAAAAAAGGATGAAATCTTTAATAAAAGGCGTTTCGGATCCAGGTTAATGAAACGTATTCGGAATCCTTTATTAGAAAGAAATGCAAAAAAGATCCTTTTATTGTCATAAGATGTAAGATGTCTAAAGATAAAAAGAATAATTTGGAAGGAAAATAAAATTATGAATAAAGATAGAAACGACTATAAAGATGAAATTTTACAAAATCTTAGAACAATTCAACTTTATTTAAATAATCTTGAACAATATTTTGAAGAAAATTGTAAAGAAGGAATTTTTAGTAATCTAACCTTAATAAGAGGTAAAATTAAATTAATTGAAAGAATATTAAATGAATAAGAGATGATAATTTTTAAATAAATATATTTCGATCTAAAAAGGAAAATACAATTGTAATATTTAGTTAGAATAAGAGTAGAGATAATTATTGATAAATAAGGGATGATAAGCCATTAAATTGGATTTATAACACTTACAGAAATGTCAATTAATTCCTTTAGTTTATAGATATTCCTCAGTTCTTTTATGATTTGGTTCCAATTAGAAAACGTTAGGGTAGCCAGACAATTTCCAGCCCTTTGGCCTTTGCTGAAAGGCTTTTTTATTTTTTAAAAAAGAAGGATTTTTGAAAGATTTGTCGTAATGTCTATTTAGAAGTAATCTGGGTTTATTATTTTATAATAATTAGAAATAAGCTCCTTTTAAGCGATTAATTATGTCAATGTTGAGACCTCATTGGTTTATATATAAAGAGAGGGAAAATATGTAATGAGAAAAATTGCTTTTTTTATACTTCTTTTATTATTTATTATAGAGATATCTTTATATTTGTATGGCAAAAGCACAAACAGAAAAAAAAGAAGATTTTTATTCGCAATTATGTAGAGGGATAATCAGATTAGAACATAGCGAAGAAATAAAAGAAAAAAGTTCAAATAAAATTACAAATATAACCAGACCTAATGGAACTGCTTTCTTTGTAAGAAGTGGAGATGATCTTTTTGTAGTAACTGCTCGGCATGTTGTTGAAAAAGAATATGATTTACATGCAAGGGTTCAATGTAAGAATAGAATAACGGGCGACAATGAAGTAATTTTGTTAAAACTGAAAAGAGATAAATGGGTTTTTCATCCAGAAGATGAATCAATTGATACTAATTACGTTGATGTCGCAGTGATGAAAATTTCTTGGATACCAGATCGAGGTACTAAAATGTTTAGATATGAATTACCAAATACTGAAGAAGCTAACAAAAATCAACTTCCCTTTGAGGATCCATTGCCTCCTGATAGCATATTAATTTTTGGATTCCCGTTAGATATTGGATTTAAACTTAGTGAGCAAAAACCTTTAGGTCGTTTGGGCATAGTATCTATGGTTACCGGGAATAAATTTTTAAAAATCAATAATAAATTTGCAGAAGAAAAAGCTATGATAATAGATGCTAAAATGTTCCCTGGGAATAGTGGTAGTCCAGTAATAAATCAACTTTCTTTGTTACAAGTAGAAATAAAATTATTGGGATTAGTAATTGCTACGAATGAAAATTTGGATTTTGGTATAATTGAGCCAGTCTCAAGAATAAGAGAGACAATTGAAATCGCCAAAGAAAGTCCCAAAAATATAGATTGTTGGTTTCTAATAAATTGAGAATGCTTTTAAACAATATTAACAAATTTTACTTATTCGCTTGCTTAATGCACTTAAAAATATGAAGAGATTTGATTTCACCAAATTACTTTGCTATATAATAAATCCAGAAGGAGTTATTTATGAACAAAGAAGCAAAGGGATCTAATGAATGCCCTATATGTGGAAGGCCAACTCATAAAAAATCAAAATATTGTATTTTTCATGCAAGTGCTCAAGAGAAGACCGAAAAAGAATTCGGGGAAGCCTTAAAAAATTATATTGATAAAATTACACGAGAATCAAGAGTGTTTAATTTTGAAAAGTTTATTTTTATAGGGGAAATAGATTTTTCAAAAGACTTTAATTTGAGGAAAATTCATAAATGTAATTTTAAAGGGACTGAATTTTATAATGGTTCAATTAGGTTTGATCATATTGAATTTTCTAAAGAAACAAAATTTATTGATTGTAAATTTGTAAGTAAAGTATCTTTTGTGGGTAGTGAATTTAGAGATAACTTATATATTGGAAATGTTCATTTTTTTGACCAAGTCAACTTCAATAAGGCAACGTTTCATTCTATTGAAATCAAGGGTACTGCTTTTAAAGGAGGGATGAATTCTTTTAATGAGGCACATTTTTATGGTGATTTTCTTATTGAATCGTGTAGGTTTATGCATGATATTGACTTTATTCATTCAGTATTTAATTACAATGTAAAAATGGGAGGAAAAGAGTTTAATAATAGTATTTTTAATTTTGAAGGAGCAGATATTAATTCTAATTTTGAGATATTTTTTAATTCGATAGAAAAAATACAGATTAAATTAAATAATATCACTATAAATCCAAGTTTTACTAAAATAACAATAGCTACTAATAATGCAGGAATTTATTTTAATAATGCAAATTTAGAAAAAACTGAGCTTGTTTTTGAATTATATAATGATTCATTTATCGATTTTCAGAACGCAAGAATGAAAGACACATTTTTAAGATATGATCATATTAAATCATTCATTATCCAAGAAAACAGAAAGAATTATCAAGAAGCCAAAGAAGTTTATTTAACGTTGAAAAATAATTTTCATAGCATAGGAAGATATAATGATGAAAGTTCAACATATAAAAAAGAAATGGATATGGGAAGAGCATCTCATTGGATTTTTAATATGAAATATAATAGACATAATTTAAAAGAGTGGTTATTTAGCGGACATTTCAAAAATTGGTTTTCCTCTGCTTTTTCAAATATGATTTATGGTTATGGAGAGAGGCCTCGGAATGTAATATTTTCAGCAATATTTATAATCATTTTATTTTCTGTATTTTTTTCTTTCTTGGGGATTAATAGTCCTGAAATAATTGAAATGAAAAGCCCTACAGTACAAGAAATTTTTAATAGTAATTCAGAAATAATATCTAAGGGTAATCTAATTAATAAAACTACTAATTATTACATAGATTGCTTATATTTTAGTGCAATAACTTTTACAACTTTAGGTTATGGAGATTTTAGACCTCTTGAAGGATGGGGAAGAATTTTAGCTGGCTCAGAAGCTTTCATTGGTGCTTTTATGATGGCACTTTTCGTTTATACTTTTGCGAGGCGAACAGGGGGAAAGTAAAAAAAATGAATAATTCTTCAGATTTTGGAGAATATGGAAAGATTTCAGATAATCTTTCCATAAATCAATGCATATATCACTGTTTTAAATATATATGTAAAGAGGATCAAAAAAAGTTCCTAAAAAAATTTCGAAAAAATGCTCATGATTCAGATGAAATAATGCATATATTTAGAGAATTAATTTTAGGAGCATATCTTGGTTATAATAATCTTAAAATAAGATATGAATTCAATATAAATGGCCAAACACCTGATTGGTCTGTTGTAACTAATAACTCTAAGAGTGATTGCATAATTGAATTAGTAAATTTTCACATAGATAAGGCAACAGAAAAACAAATCAAAGCGCAAAGAGAAAAATCCCGGATGTTTTGCTTTTGGAGAGATCAAAATAAAGATAATTTAGATAGGTTACATCAATCTATTTTGCATAAAATACAAAAATATAGAAAATTAGCGAGTGAATTAAAAATACCTTATATCATTTCATTGTACATTGATTTTATGATTACGGTGGATACAGATGAAATAAAAGAATGTATTTTTAAGAAAGGTATTAATCTTTTTAAGATTTATCCGGAAGTTAGTGGAATTTTATGTTTTAAAGAAAGTAAGGGAAAATATATTTTTAAGTATTTACAAAACCAACATGCTTTAAATAAAGTAGAAATCGCGAACGGTTTTTTTAATCAAGATAGACTTTATTTTTGTAATGTTGTTGCATCTTTATAATTATTTACATATTTAAATATTTTTTGTATTTTCTGAATATATCCAATAGGGGGAGCCAAGAAAGTTCTAAGCCCTTTGGTATTTACTGAAGGGCTTTTTTGTTTGGAGAAAAAGATTTGTGGTAAACTAAGTATGGGAAATTATATTATATTTTGTGATAAAACACTTACAAAATATATCAAATTGAAAGATTGAAGTAAAGATAATTCATACTATAAGGAAGGTAAATAAGATGGCAAAACCGAAGTTAGTCAAGACCAAAATGGATGATTTAATTGATGAGCTTGTAAAAAAATCCGACCATAAAATACTTGCAACATGGGCTACTGACTGTGCAGATAGAGTATTGTATCATTTTGAAAAAAACTATCCTGAAGATATGCGTCCTCGAGAAGCAATTGAAGCTGGTAGAGCATGGGTTCGAGAAGATATAAAAATGATTGATGCAAGAAGATTTGCCATTGCAAGTCACGCAGCTGCTCGAGATGCAGAACAAAATCCAGAATCACAGGCGGCTGCTCGTTCTGCAGGCCATGCTGTTGCAACAGCCCATGTGGCTAGGCATTCTTTTGCTGCTTCAACTTACGCTGTTAGCGCTATCCGTGATTCATCCACTTCTGATAATGAAATGGTTCTAATAGACAAAGAGCGTCAGTGGCAGTATAAGCATTTACTTGAATTGCAGATGAACAATAATATATCAAATAATTCCCTTTGACATTTACTAGATAATCGTATATTATTTTAGACGTACATCTATTTATTTAGATAACACATTGGAGGTTTATATGAATAATAGTCTTATATCAACTAATGCCCAGAAAGTTTTAAACTTTCTTATCCAAAGCCCGGGCAAGCAATTTCTGGCTAATGAAATCGAAAAGGCCACCAGAATTAGCAGGGCAGGGGTTAATTATAACAATCCCGTTATTAAGCAATTGAAAGTCCTCAAGACTACCATGCTCTTACAACCCCTGGTGAATAAATTAAAAGCGCTCTCTAAAAAAATAGTCCTGTTTGGCAGTTGTGCCCGGGGAGAAAATATAGCCAGTAGTGATATAGACATTTTTATATTAGCCGATAGCTCAAAGGCCATTAAAGAGAAGATAGAGAAAAGCAAGCTCAGAGAAAAACTTCAACCTATTATTCGCAACTCGACCCAGTTTGTCAAAATGGAAAAAGAAGAATCGGTATTTATTGAAGAGATAGAACATGGCATAACCCTGTGGGAGTCTAAAGATGAATTTGAGAATTTGAGCAGTGTTTAAAGAGAAATAAAATAC
>JABUBM010000297.1_pt1 | contig 11817 bp, 13 predicted proteins | sample 7240321 | NCBI WGS metagenome assembly JABUBM01 (sample SAMN07256344, study PRJNA390944) | subsurface metagenome | isolation source: Methane hydrate marine sediment | place: Pacific Ocean: Eastern North Pacific, ODP site 1244 | collected 2002
GAGGCAGTCCAAGCTTTGCAAGACAAGTAAAATCTAGATAGTCTTGTCTTGTCTGTCTGGAGAGGCGCAAAGCTATTATGATTTGGCTTCTGGCAGCATAAGTTATATGATATCGTTAAAGGGGGTTAACAAGACCTTTTCAGGCTGTCAGCCCCCTTTTGTCTTGACTACTTTGGCTTGTCTACTAGATTTATTATAACACAAAAGACAAAAAGTCAAGACAACAAGACAGACACGTCTTGTGGAGGCAAGACATGTCTTGAGCATGTCTTTTTTAGCTATAAGACACAAGACAGACAAGTCTTGAGGCCTGTCTTGACCATCTGTTTTTTAGCTATAAGACAACAAGACAAGACAAAAAAACGAGGCTCTATCCCTATTGTCTTGCCATACCTGTCTTGCCTGTCTGACAAGGCGTAAAGCCTTTGCTATTTGGTTCTTGCCGACCTAGAAGGTAACTTTTCTCGCTTGTCTGGTCTGGCATGTCTTGAGCAGCGTAAAGCCATTCCAACTTGGCTTCTGGCGGGATACGTTATACAAATAAAAAGACAAAAAGCAAGACATGTCTGAATTTCTATAGCTAAAATCAAGACAAGACCAAAATTTAGATAGTCTTGTCTGAGTGTCTTATCTGTCTTGTTTGTCTGGACGCCGGGGTGAAGCCATTCAACACTACCTAATAGCGTTTCATTTTTTCGGGAACCGGGCGTGAAACCTCCAGACTCATCTTTTTGTTTTCCCATGATTCTATTGCGAACGAACTAGTCCATCCGGTCCAGCCCCAGTCCAAGAAAAGTTCAGTTTCAGTTCAGCAGTCCAATTTCCATAACAATAACAGTTATGTAGCATGTTACCTAACTGTTATTTGAAGCCTGTGTTATACTGTTATAAGGAGGGCTAAAGCCTTTGTAATTTGGCTTTTCACGGAATAGGTTATATAATATCGTTAAGGGGGGTGACAGCCTGAGGATTCAGGTCGGCCCCCCTTTTCCTTTTAGGCAATAACTGTTATGAGAGGGGGTAACAATCATGGACTGGAATTGGACTGCGCTACAATGGAGGCAAAACAATGACGCTGACTGAGGAAATTTACGCTGAACTGAAGAATGGACTTTGGACTGGCTTGAACTACGATGGACTCCGTTCAAAATATGAGAAGAGCAAGGGGCCTTTCTACAATGCCCTTCAAATGGTCCTTGCTGAGACCGCAGCGGAGATGACGAAACTTTCCTCAGAGCTCAAAGCGCTTAGGGAGAAGGGCGATGAGGAAAAGGCCAAGCTCGAGAGCTTAGCTGACCAGCAGAAAAAAGCTGTGGATGAGATTAAAGCTAGACAGCAAGAGATCGAGGCACTGGAGCGAGAGGAGCAGGCCATTAAAACTAAAATCCAGGAGCTTAATGCTGAACTTGACGCAAGTGCGGGTCTGCAGAACCGAGCCCGAGAGCTTGAGAAGATGGGGTTTGATAGTGAGAAACTTCAACGGTTGCGCGATATCATCGTAGAAATAGGCACCAAGCAGGGGCAAAAACCGGACGGAGCGATTGCTGGGTTCTTCAGCGATTTGCAGGGGTATGATGCCAAGTTGGGCTTTGAGCGAGAAATCCAGAGACTGGGAACTATCACTGAGACCAAAAAGTTAGAGGCAGAAAACTGGCAGGCGAAGGCGGAGAGGCTTGAAAGCCAGTACAGGAATCTCAAAGAGGCTATCGATGCAATGCAAGCCCTTCTCAAACGCGGGGTTAAGGCAGAGCAGATTGTATCCTGGAATGGAATCGTCAGCAAGCTTGGTGGTCCTGAGGAGCTTCAAGATAAGCTGGGGCAGTATAAGTCAATGTCTGAGCTCCTTAATGCCAGAAAAGAAGAGGCTGAAGCTTACAGGTTAAGATTAACAAAAGCCAAAAGCCAGCTGGAGACTCTGGAAAAAGAGAAGACTAAAATCGAGGCGGCAATTGATGCCCTCAAAGTAGCTGGGCTAGAACAAGTAAGAGCCATGACTGATGAAGCTACGAAGCAACTGAAGGCCCAGGTAGCCAAGGAAGTAAAGGAAATCCAGGTTGTAGGCCAAAGCGCCAAAAGCCAGTTGGATGACTACCTTACCCAGCTTAACATAGTCACTGAGAGAGCATACCAGCTTGGAGAGAAGATTGGCCAAATGGGAATGCATCTGGAGAAGTACGAGGCAGTCAGGGATATCCTTGAGTCTCATGCAGTCGCATCGGAAACAGCTAAATGAGTACATTTCTAGACAGCCTTAAGGATAGGCTAACGACAATGGAGCAAGAGGTGCAAACCCTTCCTGGCGAGCTTGATTCTGTTGTGGCACATCTGGACCGGGATAAATTGCGAGACCTGTCGCTGGCCCTTAATAGAGATTTCGACGAGGCTTTTAATCAGTATCTTGGCAGGCTATTCGCCGGCCAGGGAGGTTGGGCATTTGGCGCTCCTGCTGTAATAGAGCTAAGTCCTCCATGTATCAGGCCAATAACTAATGAGGATGTACAGAGGTGGCGAGGGGTTTACAAAGCGGACGTACGGGTGGTAATAGGTAAAGGGAGGGTGAGAGTAATGACCACCTCCGAGCTTACCAAAGAATATGAAACGACAGTTTCTCAGGTAGTCCTTGTTGCGCAGCAGCAAGGCTATATAGTACTGGGCTGGGATCAACATCAGAAGCTAGTGGCTGAGATAAGTAAGCTGATTGGTGGGGATGAGGAGTCACTCCCTGGGACCATGGTCGGGATACCGCTGACAACCACGGACTCCACCCAAGGGGTAAAAATTCTTCCTAAAAATCCCCCATAAAATCAACCCAAAACCCCTTGACAAGCACCCACAGTTGTGCCCATAATAGGGAATAGAGATGGCATTTATCAGAGTTAAGCGACGCGGAAACCGTGAATACTACTACCTTGTCGAGGGCAAGCGAGAGGGTAAGAAGGTGAGGCAAAAAGTTATCAAATATCTCGGCACCGAGCCACCCACAAAAGAGCAAATAGAAACTATAAGGAGGGAACGATGAGAGCTGCAATCTATTGCCGGGTATCAACTGAAGACCAGGAGAGGGAAGGGACATCACTAGATAGCCAGTTGGAAGCCTGCCTTAAGAAAGCTGACGAGCTTGGCTACGAGGTGCCTGAGGAGTTTATCATTCTGGAGACCTACTCTGGATTAACCCTCGACAGACCCAAGCTACCAAGGCTCCGGCAGTGGGTGCGGGATAAAGACGTGGACGCGGTCATTGGCTACACGCTGGACCGTGTGTCCCGTGACCCAGTCTACTTTATCATCCTGCAAGAGGAGATGGAGAAGGCAGGTGTTAAGCTCATTCTGGTCACCGAGACCATAGATAGCTCAGATTTGGGGAAGTTGATAACCTACATCAAAGGCTATGCCGCCAAACTGGAGGCGGAGAAGATAAGAGAGAGGACTATGAGGGGAATAAAGGAGAGAATTAAGGCAGGAAGGATGCCCAGCGGTAGACGGGCTCGCTTATATGGTTATACCTACCTTTCCGGCAAAGGTACAGGCGAAGGAGTAAGGTATATAAACGAACCTGAGGCTAAATGGGTTAAGCAGATATTTCACTGGTTTGTAAATGAAGGTTTGGGCATAGACAGGATAACTTATAAGCTGAGGGAGTTAGGCATTCCTACACCCTCAGGTAAAGGACTATGGTATGCCAGCGAAGTCTGGAAGATACTGAGAAATCGTGCCTATATTGGAGAAACCTATGTATTTACCCAAACCTATGGAGAGCCTAAGACTAGGCTCAGCAAGGGCACCAAGAGTAAAAAGACTGGTCTCATAAGGAAACCCAGAGAGGAGTGGATTGAGATACCCGGTGCTACACCACCTATTATCGATAGGGACTTATTCGAGGCAGCCCAAGCACAGCTTAAGAGGAATAAGGATAGAGCTAGTAGAAATACGAAGCAGCAATACCTACTGAGCGGTCATATCCGCTGTCGAAGGTGTAACAGAAACTACTGGGGCTATGTAAAAAGAGCCAAGTGGGCAGGAGAGTATCACATAAAGCGCTACTACCGTTGCTCTGGTACCCTTCAGATGGTTTCCCCAGCTCGCTGTGGTAACCGTAATCTCCCGGCTGATAAAGTAGAAGCTCTTATCTGGCAGGAAGTAGAGAGACTCCTATCCCAACCTGACCTAGTGCTGGCTGAACTAGAGCGCAAAAGGGCTGAGGTAAACGACAAGAGTTTCCTCGAAGAAGAACTGGGTCAAGTTAACAGACGACTTAAGGCACTGGACAGAGAGCAGGACCAATTACTTCAGTGGGCACTAAAGGGATTCCCTGAGGAGAGCGTTATTAGAGAAAATGAAAAGATTAACCGGCAGCGGGCTGACCTTAAGCAGCGTCGGGGCGAATTAGAGACAAAGATAAAACAAGCGAGGGAAGCTGAGGTTGACATAGAAGGGATAGAGAGGTTCTGCGCATTAGTAAAACAGAACTTGAGGGATTCCACCTTCGAGGATAAGAGGCTGGCACTAGAGGCACTCCAAATAGAGATATGGGTTGATGGTGATACCATTAATGTACTAGGGTCAATACCTATAATCGAGGGGGATATTGTATCCACTCGACGCTGGTCGGAGCCATGAACCCCTGTCCCTGCGGCTACTATGGCGACCCCTTTAGACAATGCACCTGCTCTCCCAGCCTGGTTTCCCGGTATCAGAAGCGTATTAGCGGACCATTCATTGACCGGGTTGATATATTTGTTGAAGTGCCCCACATTGACTATGAAAAGCTAGCTGATGACAGATTAGGGGAAGAATCAGACAAGGTCCAAGCCAGGGTTAGAGCTGCCCGCTCCATACAACAAAAGCGCTTTGAAGGAACAAAACTTGCCTGTAACGCTGAAATGACGCCGCCCGAGGTAAGAGAGTTCTGTCGGGCGGAAGAATCAGCCCAGAGCTTGCTTAAAGCAGCTATGAAGCAACTTTACCTTTCCGCCCGAGCCTTCCATCGCATCTTAAAGCTAGCCCGAACCATTGCCGACTTAGAAAATGCTGATATAATTAAAGCTCATCACCTAGCTGAAGCCATCCAGTATAGGCCAAGGCGAATGGTGTAAGCCAGCCAGGGTAAAAACAAAATAGTCTAAAAGGAGGCAAAGGGAAAATGGATTTGCGATTAACCGAAGCCCAAAATACGAAGGCCTTGGCTAGGAGAGAAACTTTGTATTCTTATGGTTTAATTCTCCCCCAACAAATCCATCTAAAAAACATTTGAGCCTTAACAACCAATAGTTAAGTTAATCGCTATGCTTAGCTCAAACCAGCGATAATCCGATTGTATTCGTCCTCTGTAAAGGCACGGAGGGTTTCGGTACGCACGCTACCCTGCGAACCAAGATTAAGAGCTGCTTTCATTACAGTTTCATCGTCTGGCGCTTCCACCACGAAGGCCATTTCATATTGGCCCATTAATAAATAGAACGCTTTAACATGCGCCCCCACAGCTTTAAATGTTTCCTTAGTCGCCTCAACCCTAGCGGGACTATTTTTAAGATCCTCTGTACCTCTACCGGCAAGTAGAAAGAGCATTATATAAGTGGCCATTACACTATCTCCTTTTTGAAATACTTGTCGCATGAATTGCTATTGAAACGGTACACATAGCCGATTTAGAAAATGCTGACATTATTAAAGCTCATCACCTGGCTGAAGCCATCCAGTATAGACCGAGACGGATGCTGTAAGCCAGCCCTCATCCCCAAAGGTGCAAGCCACCACCCATACCGAGCATAACCAAGCCAACAATAATGCTTATCCAACCCCCTATCTTTAATGAACTATGCTCGGGGTGCTCTGGTGAACGCTCTAAAAACTCCCTCACATCAGTGCGGGTAGATAGGGCATTATAGTAGCTCTTCTCCTGCCTCTTGCCCCGGAAAAGCACGGCTATACCGATAATGATAAAGGCACCACCCATAACCATTAGTATGAAGGTATCGGGATAAGACATGGCATACTTCTCCCTGTAAGAGACCTCAACAGGAATTATATGCGCTACCAACGCCATTTGCAACAAGGCCAGGGAGATTATCTTTAGTTTTATGTAACCTCAACAGTAGCCCCAGCCGCTTCCAGTTTCTGCTTGGCAACGGCTGCCTCATCCTTACTAACCCCTTCCTTCACTGCTGTCGGGGCACTCTCCACCAAGTCTTTAGACTCCTTCAGCCCTAAGGTAGTCAACTCCCGCACGGCTCTAATCACACTAATCCTATTAGCCCCCGTCTCCTTAAGAATCACGTTAAACTCTGTCTTCTCCTCAGCAGCTGGAGCTGCAGCTTCAGTCGGCGCGGCAGCAGCTACTACCGGGGCGGCAGCACTAACCCCAAACTCAGCCTCCAGAGACTTTACCAACTCTGACAGGTCAAGCACCGTCATATTTTTTATGACAGCCATTATGTCCTCAATAGCTGTTTTCTGCCCCTTCTCTGCTTTGGCAGGAGCTTTTGGCTCTTTTTCTGGGTATTCTGGACGTGGTACAAGAGTTCTTACCGTAATCTCTGGCGTGACCTCAATCTCTCGTGAGACTTCAGCTGCTTTCTGTTCACTAACATCGGCTTTAACTGCCTTAGGTTTTTTTACAGCTCTCTTTGCCGACGGCTGCTTTTCGACCTCAGCAGCTTCCTTTCCCGTGCCTTGCTCAATTTCTGCTTCTTTTTCCGCCATTTTATTCTCCCTCCAATTGTTTAATTCTTGCTTGCAAAACCCTCATAACCCCCGTTATCGGGGCGGTAAGGCAATTAACCAAAGAAGCCATGGGACTCTGCATCCCACCGAGAACCTTAGCCAGTAATATCTCCCTTGATGGGAGTGTAGACAGGGTTATCACCTCCTCTGAAGTAAGTAGTCTATCACCTAAAAAGCCTCCCTTGATAGCTAGACTCGACTTTGAGATGCGAATATAGTCAGCCAAAGCTCTAGCTGGCTCAACTATATCGCCATAGCCAAAAGCAATAGCTACCGGACCCTCAAAGGAGGTTGCCAAATCAGCCCTGCCTGCTCTTTCAGCGGCAAACCGAGCCAGAGTATTCTTCACCACTCTATACCTAACACCTGACTCTCCTAATCTACGACGCAAAATAGTTATCTCAGAAGCTGATAACCCCCGGTAGTCGGTTAAAACACCAATGCTACATTCAGAAAAAGCATCTCGCAATCTATCAATAATTTGTGCCTTCTTTTCTCTAGACATCCTTCATTGCCTCCTAACCTTATGTTGAGCATTCATTTAAAAAATAAGTCCTTGCGCCAACTACACAAGGACTTAGGCAAAACCACATTGGTTTAAAGCCTTTGTTTTTCCTCGGTAGGCAAACTAATTTAAGCCTGTAATTGGCGCCCACTGTCTCAGGAATTATTAATTGTTAACCAAGGTCACCTAATACATCAACTAGAGCTTAAAGCAAGGGTTGGTTTAAGGTCAAGCTTTATCCCAGGACCCATAGTAGTGGTTAAAGAGGCAGTCTTGATATACTGACCCTTGGCACCACTCGGTTTAGCCTTCACCACAGCCTCTATTACCACAGTTAGGTTATCCATCAACTTATCATCTTCAAAACTAACCTTACCCAAAGGGACATGAATGATAGCCGTCCTGTCCAGCTTAAATTCTACCCGACCTTTACGGGCATCACCTATTACCCTGGGCAAGTCAGCCGCAGCTACCACTGTTCCTGATTTAGGGTTAGGCATCAATCCTCTCCTCCCCAAAACTTTCCCCAACTTACCCACCCTACCCATCATGTCAGGGGTAGCTATAGCGGTATCAAAATCTACCCAACCATCCTCAATCTTCTTAACCAACTCATCACCACCAACAAAATCTGCCCCAGCCGTTTTAGCAATTGTTTCCGCTTCACCCTGGGCAAAAACTAAAACACGCACTGTCTTACCCAGCCCGTGAGGCAAAAGGACAACGCCACGCACCTGCTGGCTGGCATTTCTGGGGTCAACACCCATCCTAAGGTGGAGTTCAACGGTCTCATCAAATCGGGCATAAGCCATCTTCTTTGCCAGCTCAATAGCCTCCCGGGGAGGATAGGCTTTTGTCCTCTCCAGCAGTTTAACCGCCTCTTGATAGTTTTTACTCTGTCTTACCATTTCTTACTTTCTGCTTAGATAGCCAGCGTTAGAAATTATTTGGGCTCATATTTTGGAGCCCTCCTAAACGGGCTTTTATAGTTGGGGTCCTTAAGGTATGGGCAGGAATCACCACAACTTCTTAGGTCGCCACATTTAACAGCAAAGCTCCCGTCATCCCATTTAAGAATAAAGACACTAACATGCTTTATTGGGCAATGGACTCGGCGCCTTTCAGTCATTTTGGCCATATCCCTACTACCCTTCCTTTCCGAGAAGTGACCTCAACTTTGCTACACGGTTGCCTCTTTTCTTTGCTACCATCATGAAAGCTCTGGGAACGTCCGCCATTAGAGACTTTGATTGTTCGGCAGCATCTGAATAAAACTTTACTATCTTCTCTTCCAGCTCAATAGCCTTGTCCAACGCATCAGAATAGCTGACATCCTCGGCTAGTGCAGTCTCAACCGTATACGCATCTGGCTCTATATCAAAGGAAAAACAGCCCTCAATGGCATCACTGATAACCCCGTAGTACGCCCTCTCAATCTGCACTATATTCTTCCTATTTTCTTTGGCAAAAGAGAGAAAAACATCTTTGTCTTCAGCGTATCGCTGAGATAAATCCTCGTAAAGCTTCGCCGATTCATCCTCAAGGCTCTTAGCAAAACTAATAACTGCAGACGCTGTTTGTAACTTCATAGCTTACCCCCTTCTTAAAACCACCTCTGGATGACAACTTTACTTTCAGTAAAGAAACGGACAGCTTCCCGACCTTGGGTATGTAATATGCCGAAGAATGACTGCTTCATTCCACTAAATGGGAAGAATGCCATCGGTGCCACTATTCCAACATTTATGCCGACATTACCACTGGTAACCCGGTATTGAAACTCTCGGGCAGTTTTACCACTTGAGGTAAAGACAGCATGAGCATTACCAAATAAGTTGGCATTACACATCTCTATGGCTTCATCCAGGTTTTCGGCTCGCATAACACTCATTACCGGCCCAAAGATTTCCTCACTACCTATTTTCATATCAGGGGTAACACTCTCAAAGATAGTGGCACCAAGGAAGCATGTTGGAGGATAATCACCGACAATCTTTATGTTTTTTCTGCCATCAAGCCTGAGTTTTGCCCCCTGTTGTATACCGCTTTCTATATATCCCAGTATCTTCTCTCTTTTCTCTTTATCACGCAGCGGACCCATCTGAACCGATTCATCAAGCCCGTAACCGATAACTATCTTGGATGTCGTCCCGACAACCGCATCCATAAAACTATTATAGAACTCATCATCTTCACCAACAATAACCAGATTGGCACCTGACAAGCATCGTTGACCGGTATTACCAAAAAATGAAGTCATAAGGGCTGGTATGGTTCTACTTACATTGGTATCTGGCATGATTACCATAAAGTTCTTGGCACCACCCTGAGCGAGAACCCTCTTACCCGTCTCGCCACACCTCTTGTAAATAACATCCCTGGCCGTGGGAGTGGAGCCAACGAAGGCTATCCCTTGAATATCTGGATGGTCTAACATCCCATTTACCACCGTCCTGCCGCCATTGACCACGTTCCACACACCCGGCGGGAAACCAGCTTCATCTACCAACTCAGCAATCTTCATTTGACTGAGAGGTACTTCGCTCGAGGGTTTGATAACGACGCAGTTTCCAGTAGCCACAGCATACGGTGCCGACCAGAGCGGAATCATGAATGGGAAGTTAAAAGGACCTATTATCCCGAAAATCCCTAAAGGCTGTCGAATGAGATACTCATCTATGCCTGAGGCAATATCCTCCAGATTGTATCCCATCATCAAAGTGGGAATCCCACAGGCAACCTCTACATTTTCGATTCCCCGTCTTGTTTCTCCCCTGGATTCGTCTATGGTCTTTCCATGCTCCTGTGTCTGAACCCGACTAACTTCCTCAAAATGCTCCTCTAGTAACTCTTTCAATCTAAAGAGACATCTTACCCTGGCAAGTGGGGTTGTCCGCCTCCAGTCAGGAAAAGCAGCCTTAGCTGCCTCTACTGCGGCATCTATCTCATCTTTGGTTGAAATCGGAACTTTGGCAATCACCTCATACTTAGCTGGATTTACCACATCTCTAATCTCACCCTTAGACTCAACCCATTCCCCATCGATAAAGTTTTTAACCAGTGGCACCCCTTTTATCGGTTCTTCCAAAATCATCCTGTATTACCCCCTATTTTTTAGTGTGAGTAAGCTAGAGTATAAAGCTCTATTATCTCTTCCTTTGTTGCCTGGCGGGGATTATTGGCTGGGCTACCGCTAGCAATAGCATCTTCAGCCATCTGAGGAGCTAATTTATCCAGTTTTTCTTTATCCACGCCCAACTCTTGCAACGAAGGTATTTTGATGTCCTTTACTAACCTCTTAATAGACTTAGCGGCTAAATCGGCTGCTTCTAGAATAGTAAGATGTTCCACATTCTCTCCCATCGCTTTAGCAATACGGGCATATCTAGTCGGATTACCAATCAAGCTGAACTCCGTAACCACACCTAAGAGAGCTGCATTAGAAACCCCATGAGCAACGTGGAAATACGCTCCAATAGGTCGGGACATCCCATGAACTAAAGCCACCGATGAGTTGCTAAAAGCGATACCCGCCTGAAGCGCTCCCACCATGGTTTTCTCTCTCGCCTCTATATTATTTCCGTTAGACCAAGCCTGTCTCAAATTACCAGAGATGAGTTCAATAGCTGAAAGACAGAAAATATCACTCATCGGCTGGGCTTTCACCGAAACATAGGCTTCAATAGCGTGAGTAAGGGCATCGATTCCTACGGCTGCAGTTAGACCACGTGGCATTGACAAAGTTAATAATGGGTCAATGATAGCTTTTTGCGGCATAAGGAATGGACTGATAAGGAGCATTTTGACATCTCTTTTGGTATCGGTAATGATGGCAACTTGAGTGACCTCACTGCCGGTACCAGCAGTGGTCGGGATGGCTATGAATGGAACCCCCCCTTTAGGAATCTTATTAAGTCCTTGGTAATCTTCAATAGAGCCGGTATTGGTAACCATAACTGCGATTGCCTTGGCAGTATCAATGGCACTGCCGCCACCGACAGCTAACAAAAAGTCGCACCCATTTTCTTTATAAGTCTTAAGACCCTCCTGGACAAATTCCACTGTTGGCTCGGTAAAGACGCCTGAATATATGGCAAATTGAACCTCAGCTTGAGAGAGTGCTTGTTTGATATTATCTAATATTCCCAATTTGAGCAGAACTTCATCAGTAACAATTAAGCCCTTTTCAACCCCTAGTTTCCTACTTTCTTCTCCGACTTGTTCCGATGCCCCTGACCCAATAATCAGCACCGGGGGGATATAAAACGCTTTTGCCGATGACATAACAGCCCCTCCTTTCACTCTATCTCAATCCCCATACTCCGGGCTGTACCCTCAATGATTCGCTCTGCCCCCTCAATACTAGTAGCATTTAGATCCTTAGCCTTAAGCTGAGCTATCTCACGAAGCTTATCCCGGGACAGCTTGCCTATTTTTTCACGACCAGAATCGCCAGCACCCTTTTCCACACCTAATGCCCGCTTTAGCAAATCAGTAGTTGGCGGTGTTTTAGTAATAAAAGTAAATGACCTATCATCAAAGACGGTTATTTCAACCGGAATAATAGACCCAGCCTGTGAGGAAGTACGCTC
>JABUBM010000298.1_pt1 | contig 11810 bp, 10 predicted proteins | sample 7240321 | NCBI WGS metagenome assembly JABUBM01 (sample SAMN07256344, study PRJNA390944) | subsurface metagenome | isolation source: Methane hydrate marine sediment | place: Pacific Ocean: Eastern North Pacific, ODP site 1244 | collected 2002
AAAGAAGAATTCGCTAAGCAGGCCCTTGTAGCCCTGACTTCCGTCCTCGGTAGCGATTTGTACTTTAACATTCAAATTCTTAAGGTTTTCCAGGCATAAAATCTTTCCTTTACTCTCAGCTCCTAGAAGGATGAGAATATTTTCTCTGTTTAATTTCTCTGCTAAAAAATAAAGAGGAGCTATTCCCATCCCTCCAGCTACTAAAACAATTTTTTTTAAATCAGGGCTTATTTTGAATCCTTGCCCCAGAGGGCCCAGGGTATCTATCTCATTTCCTATTTTCTTCCTGGATAAAAACTCTGTCCCTCTGCCTACTACCTTATAGAGTATCTCGATTTTTTTACGTTCGCATCTATGGATGCTAAAAGGGCGTCTTAGTAAGGGGTCATATCCGTCCTTTATTCTTATATGCACAAACTGTCCTGGTTTTGCTTCCTGGGCAATTCCTGGGGCATGCAAGCGCATCTTATAATGCCCGGAGATGATTTTCTCATTGAATAAAATCTTGGCTTTGATCTGATACATTTTTTGGGGTCCAGTTATATACTCGTCGAACCGAAGGTACTCAAAGTAACATATTTTCTGAAGAAGCCCTATAGGAACAAAATCGTGAATAGTGAATGGTGAATCGCAAACAAGAAAAACAAGTTTAAGTTCTGGATACTCGATTCTCGATACTTGATGCTCGCAAAAGATAAAAGAGGAAACTAAAGACGAGTATCGAGTATCTAGCATCGAGATAGGATTCACGAAATACGATTCACCAGCTCTGTCGTGCGTGATGCGTATTGCGCAATACGATATACGAGATTGTCCTAAGATGTTTTTATTATATCAAGATTATTCAGAAAACTCAAGTTGACAGTGGTATTTCTTTGATATAGAATGAATTTCTTGGGTGATAGTCTAATGTTCAGGTATAGGGTTTCAATGAACATAAAAAGGGAGAGGATGTGATAGTTGAAAAGCTTAATTAGCGAGATACGAGATACGAACAACGAGATACGGATTTTAGGTATTGATGAAGCAGGTAGAGGACCGGTAATAGGCCCACTGGTTATATGTGGGTTGATAATGAATTCGTCTAATATACCAGAACTTTCACAAAGAGGAGTAAAGGATTCAAAGATGCTCACCTCTTTTCGGCGAAAGAAATTGAAGGAAGATATCCATTCTTTGGCTGAGGCGTATGAGTTAATTGTCATTTCTCCCGAGAATATAGATAAAGAGGGGATGAATGATTTGGAGTTGAGAGTTGTGGCGAAATTAATTACTCAATTTTATCCCAATCAGGTTTTTTTAGATGCTCCTACCCGTAATTGTCTTTCCTACCAGAAAAAGATAAGAGGACTTCTTTCTGGTAAAATGAAAGTAGGATTGGTGGTAGAAAACTTTGCCGACAAGAACTATCCTGTAGTAGGAGCAGCTTCCATCTTGGCCAAAGTGGAAAGAGATAGAATAATATCTGAACTTGCAAAGCAGTATGGAGATATAGGCTCAGGTTACCCCTCCGATGAGAAGACAATTAGATTTCTGGGAGAATATTTTCACCGTAAAAAATGTTTTCCTCCCATAGTTAGAAAAAGATGGAAAACTCTGCAAAGAATTAAAATGAAGGAAGAAAGGGAAAGATGTTGGTGATTTCGAGAAGAAGAAGATTGATAATTCTAGCTGTGGTGGCAGTTAGTGTTGTTATTCTATTTCTTATATATTGGCAAAAGGAAAAGGAAGTTTCTTCTACCGGGAAGGATGAAGAGAAAGAAGAGGCTCCTCTTTTAAGTGTCAAAGGAGTAAGCTTAGTAGGGTGGAACGAGGATGGAGAAAAAAGTTGGAAGGTTGAGGCTGATTCGGGGGTGCAGTTTTCTGATAGGATGGTTTTAAAAGAAGTGAAATTTTATCTTTTGGATGGAGGAGAATTTGTCTCTAAAGGAGAAACAAGAGAAGCAATAATAGATCGTAATTCTAATTTAATTCTTAAGGAAGATATTGTACTTGTCTCCTATCTTGATGGAACCCAGCTTTTTACTTCTGAGATGAAATGGATGACTTCAGAAAGGAGATTAGAGACCGAGGAGAAAGTTATTGTAAAAAGAAAGAATATTATTGTGGAAGGGCTAGGTCTTACTGCCAATCCTGATTTATCTCAGATTGAAATAAAAAGTAGGGCTGTGACCAAATTTGTTGAGAATAGTTAGCAGTGGCCGGGCGAATTTTGTAAAGCAGGTTCTCTATGGCACCTTAAATAGTTCATAGTTATTAGTTCATAGTTCATCGATAGAAAAGAACAATGAGATGATAAGTAGTGAGTGGTTAATTGGTGAGTAGTGTTCTCTCCCCTCTGGAGTGAAGGGAGAATTAACCATTTAACTAATTAACCAAGTTAATTAACGGGTTAGCAGGTCAATGAACATAAAAAGGAGAAAATGATGAAGAGGAAAAGGAGAAGTTTTTTCGTAGGAATGGGGTTAGTACTTATTTCAAGTATCATTTGTGCAGGAACAGCCCTGGCAAATCAAAAAACGATGGTAGTTAGTTCTCTTGAACAGAAGATAGATTATGAAAATCAAATATTTGTTTATACAGGTGAAGTAAAGGCTACCTGGGGAGATATAGTAATGGAGGCAGATGAGATGGAGGCTTATCTAACCGAAGAGAATACTCTGAAAGAAATTGTAGGCAGGGGGAATGTGAAAGTACTCCGGAAAGAGACAAATAGGCAAGTTACTGGGACAAGTGCTATTTATACTCCTGAAGATGATAAACTAATTGTAGAGGGGCAAGCTCATTATCAAGACGAGTTAGGAAATGATCTTCAGGCAGATAAGATAACTCTTTGGATTGAAACAGAAAAAATTGAAGCAGAAGGAACTCCTGTCAATGCAATTTATGTATTGAAAGAACTGGAAGAGGAGTAAATTCGTGATTCTACAAGTGGACAATTTAGTAAAAAGGTATCGAAAGGTCCCGGTAGTAAATAGGATATCTCTTAAGGTGAGTCAGGGGGAAGTGGTGGGTCTTTTGGGTCCAAATGGGGCAGGAAAAACCACCACTTTCCATCTTATAGTAGGTTTGATCAAGCCTGATCAGGGAAAAATATTGTTAGGAGAAGAAGATATTACCCATCTTCCTACTTATCAAAGAGCGAGAAAGGGGATTGCTTATCTTCCTCAAGGGCCTTCTGTTTTTCAAAACCTCACCGTTAAGGAGAACTTGATAGCCATCCTTCAAACTTTGAATTTTTCTTTAGGAGAACAGGAGGAGAGGGCAAATTATCTATTATCAGAATTGGGAATTAGCCATTTAGCCAAGCAAAAAGCTTATTTGCTTTCTGGGGGAGAGCGTCGCAGAGTGGAAATAGCCAGGGCTTTAGTTACTTCTCCTCACTTCATTCTTCTTGATGAGCCTTTTGCCGGGATAGATCCTATTACTGTTTCTGATTTGCAGACGATTATTTCTGAGCTTAAGAATAAGAACATAGGGGTACTTCTTACTGACCATAGTGTTCGAGAGACTCTCCAGATTACTGATTTTTCCTATATTGTATATCAGGGGAGAATTCTTATTACCGGGAAAAGAGATGAGCTTACCCAAGACAAGAAAGCAAGGGAGATTTTTTTGGGAGAGAAATTCAAACTCTAAAATAGGAAAGGTTATTCTTCTGCTATTCTTTGCAATGGCGATAAGCTTTCTCTTTATGGTTTTTCCTTCCTTTTCTTCAGAAAGAACCTTCCAAATTAACCTTCAAGCAGATTATATTAGCTGGAGTGAGGACCTGTCCATAGTCATAGGAAAAGGAAAGGTCAGTTTAGAATATAAAGATGTTCAGATTGAAACAGAAAATGTAAGAATAGATTTGCATACTTCCGAACTTTTAGCCTGGGATAAAGTGAATTTCAGATTGAAAGCGCGAAGGATAGAAGGAGAGAATCTCAGATATAATCTAGAGAAAGAAGAAGGAACAATCCAACACCCTAGCGGGAAAGAAGGTCTTTTTTTTTATCGGGCAGAAGAAGCTTTTTTTTCCTCAGAAATAATAGAACTGAGAAAAGCCTACTTTACCACTTGTGAGCTTTCCTTGCCTCATTATAAGATAAGAGCAGGGAGGATTAGTATCCGCCTGGATGATGAGGTTGTGATGAGTAATGTTACCTTTTCTCTGGGAGATATACCTATTTTTTGGTTACCTTTTTTTGTGCAATATTTACGAGAGGAGAATCGATTTATACTTCCCAGCTTTAGCTATAGTGATTTTGCCGGTTGGTCAATTCAGACGGGATATTATTTTTATGCTTCTCCCTTTTTTCAGGCTAAGCTACATTTGGATTACAGAGAAAAAAAGGGGTGGGCAGAGGGGATAGACATCTCCTATCGTCTTAAAGGAGGCAAAGGAAAGCTGAATACTTACTTTATCAAGGAGAAAGATACTCAAGAAGAAAGGTGGTTAGCTAGATTGGAACATCAACAGAGTCTTTCCAAATCTACTTCTCTTAAGCTTCGATTGAATCGGTTGAGTGATAAAGATTTTCTCAAAGATTATTTTGGCCAAGAGTACCAAACTGCTTATTTATACTTGGCCCATCAGGGACCTGGCTATAATGCAAGTATTCTAGCGCAACCAGTAGTAAATCCTGTTTTTGAAAGAGGTTCTATTGAGCGTTTACCCCAGTTCAAGCTTAATTTTGATTCCCAGAGAATAGGTGAGTTTTATCTTAATAGGGAAGAGGCTATAGAGATTACCAATTTCAAAAAAGATGATAAAAGTATTCTACGAGCCGATGGATTTCTTGATATTTCTTCACCCTGGACCAGTTTTGAATATTTTAAACTCAGGCCCAGAATAGGATATCATCTTTTTCACTATTGGTATGAAAGAGAAGGAGAGAAATCAGGTGGTTATCGAAGCATCGCTTACCAGGAATTAAATCTGTTTTCTGAAATTACAATTAAATCTGAAAATTACACCCATATAGGAAGACTTTCTTTAGGTTATTATCATTCTTCCGAAGTTAAAGATGATTTTGAACTACCCTTTAGCCTGGGAGATTACAGAAAGGAAACTCGTGAAATTCATCCAGAAAATTTGATAAAACTTAATTTAAGAAACTATCTTTATTCTGGGAAAGTTGGACTTCTTTCAGGGGAAGCGAAAGCCAATTATGATTTAACTAAAGAAAAAGAAAGACTTTCTCCTGTGGAGGTAAAGTTTCACTTGGCCCTTCCTTTACCTTATACAGAATACCTCGATCTCCATTTTGTCTATAATCCTTATAGAAAAGAATATGAGGAAATAAAGAGCAGTCTAGGTTTGAAAGGTAATCAGTGGAATCTAAGAGTAGGAATGAAACGATATCCTCAAGAGGACTTGACAGATGTTACTGCTCAAGCAGGTTTTAGTGTGGGGGAAAAATGGAGAGTATCCGCCTATCTTCGTTATGATTGGGAGAAGAAGAATACGGAAGAGGAAGTATATTCCCTCTGGTGGGACCTTCATTGTTGGACACTCAGATTGTTCTTGAAGAATAAACCAGAAAAGGAGTATTGGATTGCTCTACACATAAAAGCTTTTCCTAAGCATTGGATCAAATATCATCCTGAACTTGAACTATTGGAATACCAATAAACTCGTTGCTCGTCGCTAGTTGCTCGTCGCTCGAAAGGAAAAGCAGAAGACTGAAAGGCTTAATTGACGAGATACTAGCAACAAGCAACTAGCAACGAAACTGGAGGAGAGAATGAGAGTTTTAGTAATAGGAGGGGGAGGAAGAGAGCATGTGTTGTGTTGGAAATTGCGGCAGAGCTCCCGAGCGGAGAAAATCTATGCTGTTCCCGGGAATGCAGGCATGGCAGAGGTTGCTGAGTGCGAGAAAATTGAGTATGAGAATGATTTTTCTTCTCTTGCCCGTCTGATTAATAAAGAAAAGATAGATTTTATTGTAGTAGGTCCGGAGGTTCCTTTAGTTAATGGAATAGCAGACTACCTTGAGAAAAAGAAAGTAGCTGTTTTTGGCCCTTCAAAAAAGGCTGCTTTACTGGAAGGGAGTAAAGTATTCGCTAAGAAATTTATGAAGAAATACGGTATCCCTACGGCCGATTTTGAGATTTTCTCTGATTTGACTAAGGCTATTTCCTACATAAAGAAAGAAGGTCCAAGGGTGATCAAGGTAGATGGTCTGGCTGCAGGTAAGGGAGTTTTTCTACCAAATACGAAGGAAGAAGCTATAGAAGCTATAGAGTTGGCTATGGAGAAGGGAGTTTTTGGGGAGGCTGGCAAAAGAATAGTAATAGAAGAAAAACTTAAGGGAAGAGAGCTCTCCTTTATTGTTATTACTGATGGAAAGAGTATTAAGCCATTGGTTTCCAGTCAGGATTATAAACCCATTTATGAGGGAGGTAAAGGTCCTAACACAGGGGGAATGGGGGCTTATTCTCCTGCTTTTATTCCTTTTTCATTGTATAAAAAGATAATGAAGCAGATAGTAATTCCTACTCTAAAAGGAATGAAAAAGGAGAAAAGAGAGTTTAAGGGAGTTCTGTATGCTGGGTTGATGATTGAGAATGGAAACCCTAAAGTTTTAGAGTATAACGTTCGCCTGGGAGATCCAGAGACCCAGGTAATTCTTCCTCGACTGAAGAATGATTTACTGGATATTCTTTTGGCGGCAAGGGAAGGAACTCTGAACAGGATAAATCTTAGATGGCACTCCCAGGCAGCAGTCTGTGTAGTTCTTGCCTCGGGCGGTTATCCGGGTTCCTATGAGAAGGGTAAGCCTATTATGGGTCTAGAGAAATTATTCTCTCTGAATAATGTATTTCCTTTTTGTGCTGGAGTGAAAAGAGACGATAGTTCTTTGATAACTGATGGAGGCAGGGTAGTGGGGATTACAGCTGTGGGGGACAATCTTAATAAAGCAGCACAACAAGCCTATCGAGCTATAGACAAGGTTCGTTTTGAAGGAATGTATTATCGCCGAGACATAGGTAGAAGCCGTATCTAGTATCTCGTATCTCGAAAACAAAGAGTCTGGATTCTAGATACTCGATTCTCGATGCTCGTAGGAAAGAAGACTAAGAATAAGGGATGAGAGCCAAAACAAGTATCGAGTATCAAGTATCGAGTGTTCTTGACAAAAAAGTCTATTATAATAATATTAAAAATGTTTCAGAACAGAACAAGTAAGCTGATATCTCAGTGTACAAAATCTAAGTAAAGGAGGTCTGATTCCGGAGAAGGAGTAGGGCTATCCTCTGCGGGAAAAACAAAAAGATGATTGAGTTCTTAATTAAGGGTGGCCCTCTAATGATTCCTCTAGGGGTGTGTTCTGTACTAGTGCTGGCTATTGTCATTGAGAAATTCATAGGTATGGGTGCTATGGAGAGAAAGGCAAACAAATTCATTGAAAAAGCACAGGGAATTCTGAAGAGCAACGAGGAAAGGAAGATAGATAAAGTCTTCGCTTTATGTGAGATGAGCTCTTCTCCTCCTGCTCGCATTCTTCAAGCAGGAATCAGAAAGATAAGTCAAGGGAGAGGAGAAATTAAAGAGGCGGTGATAGATGCTGGCTCTTTAGAGGTACCCTATCTGGGAAGATATTTGAGAATTCTTGGGACTGTTGTTACTATTAGTCCTCTTTTGGGATTGTTGGGTACAGTCAGAGGAATGATAAGGGCTTTTAACGTGGTTGCTGTTCAGGGAGTAGGTGAACCAGGAGCCCTGGCAGCAGGAATATCTGAGGCACTTTATACTACAGCCTTCGGTCTCGGCATAGCTATACCAGCCCTGGTGTTCTATAATTATTTTACTCATAGGACAGATAGGCTTGTTAGAAAATTAGAGAGTTCTTCTGGTGAATTTATAGAACTGCTAATAGGGAGGTAAAAATGCGTTTTCGTCGTCCTTTTGAACGAAGAGAAGCAGCTTTTGATCTAATGCCCCTTATTGATGTAGTCTTCTTACTGATTATATTCTTCATGCTTACCACTAGTTTTCGGGCGATTTTTCAAGGTATAAAAGTAGATTTGCCTACTACCACTACTAAACAGGAAAAAATAGAGCAGAATATTATCATCACTATTACTAAAGACAATGTTCTTTACCTTGATAAAACCCGGGTGACAACTTCAAAGCTGGTTTCTCTTTTGAAAAAGAAATTGGGAGGGAAAAAGGGTTTGGTTATGATCAATGCAGATAAGCTAGTTCGACATGGCAAAGTAGTAGAGACAATGGATTTGGCTAAACAAGCAGGAGCGGATAGAGTGGGAATTCTTACTTCTTATATAAAGGTGGTGAAATGAAGTGAATGAAAAGAGACGATTTAAGCTTGTTCTCTTGACTTCCCTTGCTGCTCATTTCCTCTTTATTCTTTTCTTTCCTGCTTTGGGACTTTCTATCAAGCCTCCCTTAGAATATGTGGAAGTTTCTCTGGTCAAGCCTCAACCTACCCCGGCTCCTAAGCCGGTAGTTAAGAAAGCTCCTGCCAAGCAGCCAGCTCCTAAGCCAGTAGTCAAAAAAGTGGTTGCTGCAGCAAAGAAAGAGGGAAAACCTGCTTCCGTTAAGTTGACTCCCCCTGCCAAAAAAGAAGCAGAGCAACCCAAAGAGGTGGCTCCTGTAGTAGAAAAGAGTATAGAACCGGCTCTTCCTGAAGTCTCTCCGGTGAAAATATCTGCCCAACCGGCTCAAAAGCTTCCTGCTATACCTCCTCGGGTGTCTACAAGAAGTGAGATAGAAGTTCCTCTTGTTGAACAAAGCTTAGAGCCAACTCTGGGGGGTGGTGTGGGTGGTTCGCATCCTCTAGCAGAGGCAAGAAGTGTTGAACAGGGAGAAGAACGACTTTTCTCAGGAGAAAGAAGTACCAGGGATAGAGAAGGTTTCCCGCAAGGAGTCGATCTTCCTTCCAAAGCTACCTCTTATGCGAAGGGAGGGATAGCTTATGAGAAGGAAGAAGGTGAAGGTCTAGGGGGTAGCGGTGAAGGGCCAGAAATTGAAGGTGCTATAGCTGGAAGAGGAATTCAAAGATGGGAGGAGCCTGGCTTCCCTCTGTCGGCAGAGGAGCAAGGCAAGATGGATGGTAAGGTAAAAGTAAAAATCTGGGTGCTTTCCAGTGGGGAGGTTGTTGAAACAGCGATTATCCAAACTTCTGGAGTTCCAGAATTTGATCAAGATGCTTCTCAGGCTCTAAGAAAATGTCGATTTGAAAGTATTAAGGAACAAGAAACGCAGACGGGAATAGTTACTATCCGGTTTGAAAAGGAGTAATTTCAAAGACGTTTTGTTTGTTTTTACTCTAAGGGAGCAGGCCAAATAGTGAATGGTGAAAAAGAAAAAGAAGTTTAAGTTCTGGATACTCGATTCTCGATACTTGATGCTCGCAAAAGACAAAAGAGGAAACTAAAGACGAGTATCCAGTATCGAGCATCGAGATACGATTCACGAAATACGATTCACCAGTTATAGTGACAGAGAGAAGTTGTCTTCGGGTGCTTCTGAAGGAAAGGGAGGCCTGTTTATTTTCCATGCAAAAAGGTATTTTTCAGCTAGTTACCGAACTCAAGCCACGGGGTGATCAGCCCCAGGCCATAGAAAAATTAGTAAAAGGAATAAAGAGGGGGTTGGAAAAACAGACTTTAATCGGTGTTACTGGTTCTGGGAAAACCTTTACCATGGCTCATATTATTCAAGAAACACAGAAGCCTACTCTGGTTATTTCTCATAATAAGACGCTAGCGGCCCAACTCTTTGGTGAGTTTTCTTCTCTATTTCCAAATAACCATATAGAATACTTTGTTTCCTATTACGATTATTACCAACCTGAGGCTTATGTTCCCCAGAGCGATACCTATATTGAAAAAGATGCTTCTATCAATGATAAAATCGATAGAATGCGTCATTCTGCTACTCGTTCTTTATTAGAAGCCCGAGATACTGTGATTGTAGCCAGCGTCTCCTGCATCTATGGTTTAGGTTCTCCCAGAGATTATCGAGAAATGCTGTTGAAAATAGAGATAGGAGAACAATTAGAACGAGACAAGATTTTGAAGAAATTGGTAGAGATTAGATACGAGCGTAATGATATCGATTTTTCTCGCGGAAAATTTAGAGTTAGGGGAGATATTATTGATATTTTTCCTGCTTACGAGAAAAAGGCGATAAGGATCGAATTATGGGGAGATGAAGTAAAAAGGATTTCCTTCTTTGACCCTTTAACTAGAAATGTGGAAGATGGCCTGGAGAGGGTCTATATTTATCCTGCTACCCACTATCTGGCTCCTCCGGAAAGACTGGATCATATCTTAGAGTCTATAAGAAAGGAATTGGAGCAGAGACTGGCTGAATTCAAGTCTCAAGGAAAGTTATTAGAAGCTCAGAGATTAGAGTCGAGAACTAATTATGACCTTGAGATGATAAGTGAGGTAGGTTATTGTTCAGGGATAGAGAATTATTCTCGTTATTTCTCAGGTAGAGCACCCGGAGAACGTCCTTTCTGTCTTATTGATTATTTTCCTGATGATTATTTATTATTTATTGATGAGTCTCATCAGAGTATTCCTCAGCTTCATGCTATGCATGGAGGAGACCGGTCGCGCAAGGATAATCTTGTAAGATATGGATTTCGCCTTCCCTCTGCTTATGATAATCGTCCACTGAAATATAGCGAGTTTGAATCTTTAGCTAATCAGGTTATCTATGTTTCAGCTACTCCTTCTCCTTATGAATTGCGGATAAGTTCTCAAATAGCGGAGCAGCTTATTCGTCCTACGGGGTTAGTGGACCCTAAAATTACTATGAAATCTACTGTCCATCCTGTGGATGATTTATTGGAAGAGATTAAGAAGAGAACTGAAAAGAAGCAGAGGGTTTTAGTAACTACTCTAACCAAAAGGATGGCTGAGGACCTTACCGAATATCTGGGAGACCTGGGAATAAAGGTCCGCTATATTCATTCCGAAGTAAAGACAATGGATAGGTCGAAAATTATCAGGGATTTACGGTTAGGAGAATTTGACGTTCTGGTAGGGATTAATCTCCTGCGAGAAGGATTGGATTTACCTGAGGTATCTCTAGTAGCTATTTTAGATGCTGATAAGGAAGGCTTTCTAAGGTCGGAGACATCTATAATTCAAACAGCAGGGAGAACATCTCGCAATGTTGAAGGAGAGGTAATTCTTTATGCCGATGAGAGGACTTCCTCTATAGAGAGGGCTTTAAAGGAGACAGAAAGAAGAAGAAAGATTCAAATTGATCATAACCGCCTACACAACATTACCCCTACTACTATTCGTAAGGCCATCTTAGCCGATATCGAGACCTATAGTACCGACAAATATGAAGAAGTAATGGTGAAAGACAAAGAAGCAGAATATATACCGCCTTCAGAGATTCCTCATCTGGTTGAGGTCCTCAGGAGAGAGATGAAACGGGCGGCGGAGGATTTGGAGTTTGAAAAAGCAGCTCAATTAAGAGATGAAATAAGGAAATTAAAGAAAAACCAGTAATCAAAATTCGTATCTGGTATCTAGTATCTGGCAAACAAGGAAGTAGATGGTCAGAGAGAGAGAGTTTGAAAGTCTGCATCTTTTAAGTGTTTTAATAGAATTACCCGGAATGAAAAATCGCCTCAAGAGCTATTTCTAGGGATTACTCTTTTGTCTTAAAAGATTCGCTTTTCCAGAGTTTCCGTTAAGATCTTCTCATTAAAACTCTGTTCTTTCTTTTCGAGATACGAGATACGAACAACGAGATACGGAATAAGGGGAGGGATTAAATGGGTTTGGCATTGGCATTATTAGGGATAGCTTTAGCAGTGGCATTATCA
>JABUBM010000299.1_pt1 | contig 11778 bp, 9 predicted proteins | sample 7240321 | NCBI WGS metagenome assembly JABUBM01 (sample SAMN07256344, study PRJNA390944) | subsurface metagenome | isolation source: Methane hydrate marine sediment | place: Pacific Ocean: Eastern North Pacific, ODP site 1244 | collected 2002
GTAAGTTGTCAGATTTGGGTATGATTTTCTTCAATGTCCTTTTGTTCTGGAAAGAGACATCTGTGCTCTTATAAGATAAGTAAATTCTATATCCTTCCTTGAAAATTGGATTAAAACTATTTTCATCCACCTTGATAACCAAAGGTAATTTGATACGGGATAACATAAAAGGAATAAAAGAATGAAAAATGACATATTTGCGAGAATTACCATATACGATTAGATAAAGGTTTGGATCTCCCCTCATCAGCACTTCACATTCTTCCTTTACAAAGTCAAAGCTGAACTCGCCCGATTCTTTCGTCCTAACCTCCTCGAGGCGGTTTAAATATTTTATGTCTTTATCATAGAGTTTCACGATTACGTCAGGAAGTGGCTTGTTCGTTAATTTATCAAGGATTTTTCCACTTATTCTGATTTTTTCGTTGAATTCTTTCATTTTACATCACTATACATTACTGATAAATTTAATTATTATTTGATAATCATATATTATTTTTGATTCATAAAAAGGTTTCATTTCTGTCCTTGTAAACGAAAAAGGATTATTTTTGTGAAAAATTTTTAGAGAAGAAAGAGGGTTTTTTTCAGTATCCAATAATCGATAAATGGAAATTAATACAAAAAGATCTGTTACAATTTCTAAAAACCAATAATAAAAAACCGACAAACGAAAGCCTTTGGGAAATATTCGGAACGGAATTAACCAATGACTCCGTTATTTTTGTATGTGAAAACTGTCTTTCAAAATCAGATTTAAATTTGAATTTTGCAACTTTTTTCTATGATGGAGCTCCCCAGAATTTCAAAACTGGTGCATTAAAATTTATTCTTAAGAAAGGAAATCCTGATATTCATCATAAATTTTTTCTTAAAATTACCGAGATGTTAAAAAATCCAGAAAAAAAAACTCAAAATGGTATTTGGGAGGCAATGGGCTCGACAATAAGGTTTTTAATAAATTTGGAAAATATATCTTCTTATTTAACCGAATGGATAACTATTATTGAAGATAAAAATCCACACCCTAATTCTATTATTATCCCATTATCGACAATTGGACTTCTAATTCCTAAGACTGATTGTAAACAATTTTCCAAATGTATATCGAAATTATCAAGGCAAGATATAAGCAAAATATTTCATAACATGGCTAAGAAGAAATTACGAGTAACTTGGTATGAGATAATTGAAAATTTAGATTTTCAAAACCAAAAACTCATGTTGCATGAAATCATCCTAAACCGCAATACCAACATTCTAAAAAAAATATTTAAGAATTTAATTAACTATTCGGTCTCTTTCCAAGATTATCTTTATACCAAAATCGATTCTATAGGCGATATTATTTTATGGAAAGAACTTATTGAAAAAAATACATGATAATGATTTTTTAAAACTAAACGCTGATATTCAAGAAAAATTTGATAAAATTTTTGATAATTACAAAAAAGAAAAGATAGAAATTAGAGAACATAATAATGTATATCTTAAACGTAAACAGGACAAATACAAAAATAAAATAATTATACCCTTTAGAAAAACTGCTCTTTTACTAACTCAAGAATTTGGTGCAAAGTATCGATAGATTGGGATCTTACTGTTTCTTTGTCTATTTTGTTAATAAGAGGTGAGAGAAGTTCCTCTTCCCAATTATTACAAGTCAATAAATATTTCCCACCTAAAAAATTTCTATAACTTATTTGTGTTAGTATATTATATAGAAACTCATGTAAAACTCTATGATTGACATCTGTGAAGGTTTTCTTTCCTATTGTTATATTACTCTCTATATTCCCTGACTCTAAAAACCCTAATAGCCTAGTTCCACTAAAAGCTTCTCGTCCGATAGAAGATTTCTTTCCAAAGTAATGACAAAACAGAACATCATAATATCTAAGATAAATCTCCAATCGTGAAGAAAGAGTACTTGTATCTTCTTCCCTTATATTATAATCATATGTTAAAGTTGATAACATCAATGGGATCCTAAGATAGGAGTAATGATTGATATTAGGAAATAATTGTTTGAATATTTCTTGAAGTAGATTAGGAATTATTTCTCCATCCTTTACTTTTAGGTTAGCTTTTAGATATTTAACTGAATCTTTTTCTGAAAACGGTTCTAAAACACAGTACTGATATTTTTGGGTCTTAAGATATTTTTTCCTTTCTTGGTTATTCTTAATGAATTCAATTATATTTCCATCTAAGTATCTTGATTTTCTACTTGTTAAAAACACTCCAGCTGAGCTCTTATTGAATATTTTACATGGATTAGTATTTAGTGATAGATATTCACCTGATGTATATTTGTACTCATCAAGAGCATCCAGAATGTAGATGGGTTTTGATTTATGTATTTTCTCAGCGAAGTTCTTCCTATTCTTTTTTATGATATATTCATCAAGCTCTTTTGTAAGATGATATTTGATTAACGTTTCTTTGTCTCCTGAAGGTTCAGGTGTATCTCCAAGTGTTATTAAAACGGGTAAGTTTGTTGTTAACCACGGGAAACGGAATGTGATTATCTTTTTCCAATACATTATCCTTTTCAATATTTCCAACGTCAGAAAATAACTGAAAATTGTTTTTCCCATCCCAATGTCTCCTGTTACGAGTATTTTTCTCCCTTCCATTAACCATCGAGCCAAATCTTCAATATCCACGTTTATATCTCTTGAATACGCTCGTTCCTTCTCCTCCTTCCTTAAATCTTGTACCTCAAATGTTCTATTTCTAATATATTCAGTATATCCTATTCTTTGTTTCTCAGAAGAATGAAGATTTAACTTCTTTTTTAGATATTTTTTTAATTTATAAACATAAAGGATTCTAATAATAAATCTATTTTTAGTAAGTAATTCTATTAACCATTCCGGAGTAAAGGGGGATATTATTTCACTAACCATTTTCTATTCCTTCCTTTAGATACATCTCAAGCATTTGTTTAAACATTCTTCCATGATTGGGATAACGAAGATGTAGAAGTTCATGGATAACTGATTCATCTTGAAATTCTCTATCTTTTTCTAAAATATCCGGGTCGAAAGTTAATCTCCCTCTAGATGAACATGAAGCCCATTTTCTTTTCATACATCTCAAGCATTTGTTTGAACATTCTGCCATGATTAGGATAACGAAGATGTAGAAGTTCATGGGTAACTGATTTGTCTTGAAATTCTCTATCTTTTTCTAAAATATCCGGGTCGAAAGTTAATCTCCCTCTAGATGAACATGAAGCCCATTTTCTTTTCATATGTCTGAAATGGATCTCTTTGTACTCTACACCTATTTTGCTACTCCACTTTTCTACTCTTTCAATGAAGTTTTCCCTTGTTGTCACTTTATCCCTCCTTAAGCACCTTCATTATCTGTTTCACTACTTCCATCATCTCTTCTTTATGGTCTATCATAGTTTTGTAGAGTGCTCTTCTCACTTGAGTCTCATGTTGTTTACTTATTTTCCAATGTTTATAAACGTCCATAACTTTACTTACTTCTATAGCTTTATTCTCTGGGTTACTAATACCTTTTTGTTTCATTATCCAATATATGGTAAATGCTTCTTTAGGTATCCCCTTTTCATCTTCCTCTTTGCGTGCTTCATTCATCTCTGAAACTATTTTCTTTAAATCTTCTAGAGTTTCCTGTGAACTCTTCTGACGTTTCATAAAGGATTGGATGATCCTCTCTGCTCTTTCTCCTATTGGAATGAGATAAGGAGCATGTTCTAAGCGCAACTTGATTTCTATTATTATACTCTTTACAAGGTTGAAAACCTTTTCAATCTCTGATTCTTCACTTTTTTCTACTTTTTGGAGGGTTTGTTCATCAATCTTGTAGGTTTTCTTACTGATTAATAACTCTCCTCCTTTTGTATGCAATCTGACAAGTTCAGCTGTCTTACGCGAAAACTCTCTGTCCACTTTTATTCCAGGTTCATATGATTCCTTAAGAATCTTATACATCCTTATTAAATTGTCATAGTCAGAATGGTACGGGACTAAAAAGGCATCAGGGGAGATAATGTTAAATTCCTGTTCAACATCTCTATAGAATTGATAGAATTCTTTCCTTTTCTCTTCTTCTATAAAACTATCTAGAAGTGCTTCAACAGCTTTGTCTCTTTTTTTTCCTTTGATAATAACCAAATAATGCTTTTTAGCATATTCCATATCATTAGCGAATTTCTTCTTTAAGAGTTCAATATCATCTAAAACTCCTTCAAAATCTGCTGAATCAAAAGCTAACGCTTTCTTCAAATAACCAAATACTCCTACAAAATCTAATATAACTCCGCAAGGTTTCTTTCTTTCTTGTTTATCTTCATATGGTCGATTAACTCTAGCTATTGCTTGAAGAAGAACATGATCTCTCATTGGTTTATCTAAATACATACAATAAAGAATTGGAGCGTCAAAACCTGTCAATAACTTCTGGGTTACAAGAAGTATTTTGGGTTGTTTGTCTGGATCTCTGAAAGCTTTTCTTACTCTTTTTTCTTCAGTATCTTTAAGATAATAATCTGCTAATTCAGGAGTATTATAATCCGCACTTATCACCACTTCCGAATATTCTGTTGGAAGATGTTTATCTAGAGCTTTTTTGTATAAACAACACGCTTCTCTATCCACTCCAACTAGAAAGGCTTTGTATCCTAATGGTTCAACATTCTCTTTGAAATGGTTAGCTACAAACTGAGCTATTTTTCCCACTCTATCTTTGTTTTTAAGCATGTTTCGTAGATTAACAGCTTTTTGTAAGACTCTATTGAGTTCCTCTATATCACTTACTCCTTCAGCTTCTTTCAAATCTAGAAACTCTTTCTCCAAAGTTTCTTTATCTACTAGTAGTTCGTTAGGTGCAAGTTTATAGTTAAGAGGAACAGTCGTTCCATCTTTGATAGACTCAGCAATAGAATATTTATCTACATAACCTAAAGGAGTGTCATATTTTCCAAATGATAGAAAAGTGCTCTCTCCTCTCATTGTTTTGTCAACGGGAGTTCCTGTAAAACCAATGATAGTAGCATTAGGTAAAGCTCCCATTACGCAATTACCTAACATCCCACTAGTTGTTCGGTGAGCTTCATCAATTAAGACAAAGAAGTTTCGTCTAGTGTTGATATTTTCAGGCATGTCATCGAATTTATAGATGGTGGAAACAATTAACCCTCTTCTGTCTTCCTTGAGAGCTTTTCTTAGTTCTCTTTTACTGTCTATAGGTTCAACTTTTTCAAATCCCACAGCTCTGATATTATTGAAAAGTTGGCTTTCGAGTTCGTTGCGATCTACGAGCATAAGAACGGTAGGATTCTTTAATGTTGGTTCATTAAGTAGCTTCTTGGCTGTAATAATCATTGAGTAGGTCTTACCTGAACCTTGTGTATGCCAAACAAGACCTCTATCTTTCTCTTCGTTAATTGAACGATCAAAACATTTCTCTACTGCTCTCATCTGATGAGGTCGGAGAACGACTTTCTTTAAATCATCATCTTCGCGAACAAAGAGAATATAATCCTTGATTACTTTAACTACTCTTTCCTTATCGAAGAAAGATTTAACTAATTGCTCAAAACGTGCATGACCTTGGTGAAGTTCAGCTGCTTCATCTCGCCAATTTAAAAGAGATTTACCAGAAGTATTCCAAGTAGGTCCATAAAAGAATTGAATTAAGTGAGAGAGAGCATAGACTTGGAGAATAGCGAAAAGTTCCGAACCTTGTTCATGATAACGTCTAATCTGATCAAAAGCATCAGCAATACCTTCGATTTTATGAGCTGCTTTAGCTTCGACAACAAAGATAGGAATACCATTGATGAAAAAAACTATATCAGGTCTAATACGATGTTTACCGTTAAAGAAACTTAATTCATCAGTAACATGGAAAGTGTTACGATCAATATCATCAAAATCTATTAACGAAACATTCCTTTCTCTCCGTTCTTCAGGAACAAAAACAGTCTTTCTCTCTTGAAGATATTCAAGCATCTCTTCGTTCCCTTCCATGTTATCGCGAATATTGTTGATATTTTTGATTAATTCTTCTCCTAAAACATTATCCATAAAATCAGAATTAAGAAGTTGAACTTGTTTGAAGAAGATCTCTCGTAGAATTCTCCCTTCTTCCCCTCCTCTCATACGCATTGCATCATCAGGAGAGAGATATTCCCAGCCAACTTCTTTTGTATAGTTAATTATAGGATTTTGAACAGATGCTCTTTCACCACCAAGTGTCATAATTTTAACCTCGCAGTGTTAAGATTTTGTAGATTTAAATCTTTTACTCGTATTTTACCAGTCATAAGATTATCGAGAAAAGATTTGAAAAGCTTTTCTAAAACTTGTTTTTTGTATTTTTCGACTTCTATTTTTATTTCGATAACAGATAAGACTAGAGATATTTTTCTCCTATTTGTTAAATCAGGATAAGGAATATTTATTTTTTCTATTTTACTTGCACTGATGTTTGGTTGATGTGATCCTAAAGCACCACCGCTTATTGACTCAAAGAAAAATTTGTTAAAAATGATATGATATAAATAATCTAGATCCTCTTTGTTTTTTAAAGCTACAAACCTACAAACTCGCTGGTTTAATAGACATGGTAAATCGTTAGATTTAATTCTAGAACTCTTTATTCCTCCACTTACGATAGGTCTAGTCATTGGCATTACCAAATCGTTTTCTTTCAATAAATAATCATCATATTCTTGAATATATTCTTCAGGTAGAAATGAAATGTCATCCCAATTTGTTTTGCCAAAAGAAACATTGCCTATCTTTAGTAACTTAACTCCCTTATCTACATAATCTTCGCTTTTAAATGCATAACCTCCTTGAATTTTAACAATATTACCTATTTTCACAATTTTCCATTCTTCTGGTATTTCTCCTATTTCTGTTTCTTTTAATTTTACTTTTTCTCTTTCTGTTATTGGTACTGGTCCATAAGTGAATAGATGTTTCATCATTGATTTCTTGAGTTCTTTAGTAGCTTGAATGACTGAGGTTGTTTTTTCTATAGCTTCCTGAATAGTAGAGAGAATGAAAGTAATGTTTCGCTGTTCGGGAAGAGGAGGAAGAGAAATTTCAAAGTTTGCTAAACTTGCTTTTGTTATTGCTTTAAATATAGATCCAGAACCTTCTTTTTTAATTTCATTTTTCTTATACTGAAGCATGTAAAATAAAAATAAATTATTTCCTTCTTTTAGGACTATAGATGCTAATCCTCTTCCAATGCAATAATCCATATTTGCTATATTTATATCACCAACTGGAGCTCTAACAGAAAATAAGATACATCCTTTCTTTCCAATCTTCATTGGTTTTGTTGTGTATTTTATATGTTTTGGATAAATTGTACCAAATTCAGTTTTTCCTTGTAGAAATGGCATTCCATTCCCAACTGTGTTATAGGTAGAACCTGGAGGTGATTGTCCCATGACTAATTCAGCTATATTTACTAACTTTTGTTTTTCCCAAATTTCAGTAACTTCGTTTTGCTCAATTCTTTCTTCTTCAAATTGTGATATTTGATTTCTCATCTTTTCAACCCCAGATTTGAAAGAACTTTTTGTAATGTTTTATCTACTTCTTTTCTTTCTTCTTCAGCTTCTTCCAAAAGAATAATAGCTTCTTCTAAGGATAATACCTCTTCTAAATCTCCATCTGTTATATATCTTGATGGACTTAAATTAAAATCACTTTTTACCAATTCTTCTATTTTCACGATTTTACTTAAATATTCTTTTTCCTTAAAATCTGTATATACCTTGTATATTTGACAAATCCCTTCTTCAGTTAGATAATTCTTTGGTTTTCCTTTTTTGAAGAGTTTTGAAGCATTTATTAGCAGAACCTCTCCTCTCTTCTCCTTTGATTTATTTATGATAATTATAACTCCTGGGGCTGAAGTATTATAAAACATATTTTCTGGAAGCAAGATTATCGTTTCAATTAAATCTTTTTCTACGAATTCTCTTCTAATATCTCGTTCCCGATTTGAACCTTGTGCTCCACTACCTCTTGATACACAACCAGTATCTATAACTACTGCTAATTTCCCTTTTTCATTCAATGATGAATACATATGTTGTATCCATCCCCAATCTGCACTTGAATTTGGAGGATAACCTAGTCCAAATCTTTCGTATGGATCATCTTCATATGTTTGTTTTTGGAATTTCTGATTCCACATTGGATTAGCAAAAACCTTATCGAACTTCCTCAGACTCCCGTTATCTGTAAAAGCTGGTCTAGCCATTGTATCCCCCAGTTTTATATCTATATCCATTTTATATAGAAATGAATTCATTTTCGATATTGCATAGGTTGCTGGCTGTATTTCTTGCCCATAAAAGCTAATTGTTTCTGTTGTATATTTTTCTGGATATTTCTCTTTAAATCTCAAATACGCTTTTATTAATAATCCTGCTGAACCACATGTTGGATCATAAATTTTATCTCCTGACTCTGGTTCTATTAATTTAGCCATTAATCTAGCCACTTCTGGTGGTGTAAAATGTTCCCCTGCGCTCTGCCCTGATCCCTCTGCAAACTTCTTTAACATATATTCATATGCTTGTCCCATTATATCTGCTTCTGCATCTTTTAACCCTATTCTGTATCTACTTAATTTGTCTACTAACGCTACTATTCTTTCATCGCTAATTATTCTCTGTGCATCTGTTGTTGCATTATAATCTACTATATCTACTACTCCACTTAATTTTGGATTTTCTTTCGTTACATTTCTTACTACTTTTGTTAGATATTCCCCTATCCCTTTTGTCTGTTTTCTTATATTCTTCCACAGTGCTTCTTGTGGTATATAAAATGATACTACCCCATGGTCATCTTTAGCTATCTCTTCTGCTACTTCTTTGCCCCCTAATTCTTTAGCTAACTCTTCTATCTCGTCTTCATAAACATCTGAAATCCTTTTTAAAAATACTAGTGGTAAAATATAATCTTTAAATTTTGATGCGTCTATTGGTCCTCTTATTACACACGCAGCGTCCCAAAGAGATGTTTTCAATAATGATATGTCTACTTTCTTCTTTTTTTCTTCTGTCACTATTAACTGTGTTTCTTCCCCCTCCTCGCTTTTTCTTATATCTAACTTCTTCTGTTTCATACAATTCCTTTCTATTTTGAATTAGCACATTTTTAACTTTGTGCTATGTTCTTCTAATAGAATCATATTTGTTAACCTCTTCTATTATCTACTAGTTACTTAATTTCGCTCTTTGAAATCTATGTGAGAGAGAAAGTTTAACTATTTGAAAAATAGTGAAAAATAAGATAGAAGTGAACGAGCAGAGAGAAAAATCAGTAATCTTTCTTGGAGCAGGAGCATCAAGAAGTAGTAGTTTTCCTAGAAGAGATACCGTTCCTTTACAGAATGAAATTTTCCAGAGATTCTTTGATTATTACATTCAAGATGAGTTTAATATTCAGAAAGATATTAAAGAAATCAACGAACCTAGTTCCAACAAAGATGTCTTCAACTTTTTTCAAGATTTTTGGGGAATAAACATGGAAAATTGGAATAATGAGCATACACAATATCCAACTTTTGAGGAATGTATCGGAGTTCTAGATTTAGCATATCTTAAAAGAGAGGAATATAATGAATACAGTGGTAAAGATATCCTCAATTTAAGGAATGTGTTGATATATATTATATCCATTACATTATATTATGCTCTAAAACAATATAGACCAGTTCATGAAAATCTAATAAGTAGACTAAAAAGAGAAGATAGCGAATTAAGAAGTGTATCCTTTGTTACAACCAATTATGATCTGATAATTGATAATAGCTTAAAATTACCTCCACACAATTTTGAGATAAACTATGGTTCTAGGGGTTTTGGTTCGAGTACAGGCGTAAAATTGCTAAAAATTCATGGTTCTTTGAATTGGATCTATTGTCCTGTATGTGATAGAATTGAAGCAAAAGATTTTGAGAAAATCACACATTTTATCTTTTACCCAGGAATAAAATGTCCGAATTGTAAGAATTCTTACACTTATGTCATTGTACCACCAACCTTCTATAAAGATTTTTCAAATATTTATCTTCAAGAGGTATACAAGGAAACTGAAAAGGTTCTGAGGGATACTAATAGAATATTCTTTTGTGGTTATTCCTTTCCAGATTCAGATATGCACATAAAGTATTTATTCAAAAGAATGGAATTATATCAAGGAAGAACTCCTGAAATATATATTATTAATAATCACACGGACAAAACTACAGACAGTATGAAGAATGAATTCAAGAGATATTATAGATTTTTCAAGGATAAAGAGAAAATTCATTATACAGAATTATCTTTTGTAGATTTTTGTTATAAAGATGTTGAAGCAAAAGATATTATTAATCAGAACCTTGTTGGATAATGAAAGAGATTTTTTGTTAGAAATTTATAATTTATTTTGTTCACATAATTTATCTTATTCTTTATAAATTAAGTTTTTATTGTTAAATCAGATTACAATGCCAGAAAGTCGCATGATTTATCATGAACAACTACAAGAATTAGTTGAAGATATGAAAAAGCAAAATGAGCTTGATCCCCATCCCAATTTAATCCCTCTGAGTGTTAATCGGATTAAAAATAAGTTTATGGATTTTGATATACCAAACAATACAGCTACAGAAGAAATCAAGCATGTATTACATGAATATAGAGAGTTTTATTCTTTACTAAAAAAAGTAAAATATTTGCTGAAATCGAAGGGAAGAAGAGAAGGGGTACAAATCGAGCTTTCTTCAGAAATACTTGATGATCTTGCTTCTGATATAAATGAAGTAATTATAACCTTAGAATATCCACTTGAAGAAGAGAGAAGAAAAAAAACTTTCCGTTTAAGCAAAATCAATATTATTAGTGGTATAATTTGTGCAATTGTTGGGGGTATAATAGGATCTTTACTAACATTCTTCCTTACTCATTAAATTCTTCAATTAATCTTTGGAAAGATACTAGTGTTTTCGTTTTAGACATAAACACAACAAAAAAACATGAGAGATGAAGTTATCATTAGATCAATATCTGTATTATGACACTTATTAAGAGCATTTATACTAAATAACAACTTGCTTGGCATATCATATAAAACCTATAAACTAACATCAATTCCTTGCTACCAACTGCTTTCAGATTATAATTTTAAGTAATTCATCACGAGTAATGGGACGAGAACTTGCTTGAGCTCTCACATAAGATCGCATGTGATCTAAGTGATAGTATGGTTTTTCCTTTCCTTCAGGGACTATAACAAGGTAAATGTATTTATCATCTCCAAGTCCAAAATGCATTATTTCATACTCCAAATCTGGTGGATCACACATTTTACCGACATAATCTGCAAGGCTCGTTTTGATTGTCTGAGGTTCTTTTTCTTCTCCTACATATTTAACCCCATCATCTTCAACACCTACACAGATTATTCCATCATTTGTATTAGCGAATGCAATCATTTCTTTTAACAGTGTAACTTTGTTAAATTCTCTCTTAAACTCTCTCTTTTGATCCTCTCCTACTTTTGTGAACTCCCTCAATTCCTCAAGGTTATTTGGAGTTTTTATTCCTTCCAGTTTAATTGGACGCTGTCCTACAGATTGTTCTTGCAAATAGTAGGGTGATCCCTGTTTTGATAAGACTACTTGTATGTGTTCATAATCCTTATCAAGAACTATTTCATCATTTTCTTTATCTTTTGGAATTATTATTTCTTTATGCTCTCCTAAATACCTACCATA
>JABUBM010000300.1_pt1 | contig 11777 bp, 13 predicted proteins | sample 7240321 | NCBI WGS metagenome assembly JABUBM01 (sample SAMN07256344, study PRJNA390944) | subsurface metagenome | isolation source: Methane hydrate marine sediment | place: Pacific Ocean: Eastern North Pacific, ODP site 1244 | collected 2002
GATGGTAGCCTAGAATATGAATACCCGATTTATGAAGATCAAGCTGAATATTTAAAAAGGCTAGATTTATTAGAGAGTTGGGAGATTCAGGAGATCAAAGCGCTTGAGGAAAGATCTTCAGATTTTGAAGAAGAAGAAGGACCCCCAGGTTTTAAAGAAGAAGAAGGAACCGATGATCTACCATATTGAAAAATAAAAACTACCGGATAAAATTTTAAATATTGTTAAGGGATTCCCCGGCGAGAAGAATCCTATTCTTTAGTTTAGAATCGTCCATTTTGATTATCTCCAAAATGAGCAGGGAATATTCATATTAGGTAATATCTATACTCCCTGCTAAGAAATTAAAAGAAAGAAATTTAAAAATATGTTATAATGCATATTAGCTATTTTAAGAACGGTAAAATAGCCGGTGTTTGAAAATTTAATAAAGATAGGTCATTTAGTTCAGTCAATCTTTTCTGAATTTCTAACACTTTAAGTCGTTCATTTTGTCCTTATTTTTTAGAGGATCACCCGGGAGTATTCCTCCCGGGATATCCCCTATAAAAGCCAGGTGGTAATAAGGATAAAAAAGGAAGTTTTTTAGGTAAAATCCTTTCTATTTTAAAATCAAACAATTTTTTAATTGAAGGAGTTTAACTATGTATAAAGCGTATAGCGATAAACAAATTAAGCGCATGACAGAGATAACAGGAAAATTAGAGGCTATTAACGAAACCGCAGAGTTGAGGGAAGGGGAAGATAGGGGCGTTTTTACTGAAACCGAGCAATCAGATTGGAATAGCCTCCTGGAAGAGTATAACGATATTAGATCCAAAGTAGAATCATTGAAAGGTTTGGAATGTAGGACCCTGGCCGATATACGGGCAAATTTGAAATTACCGGTGAATGAGGCTATTAAAATTAATCCGGACGGGCAGAGATATAATGACAATTCAGAGATCCGAATTTTTTCAAAGGATAACCTCAATGAGTTAGGACCGTATATAAGAAGCCAGGGAAAATTGGGTATGGGAAATGAAGAATTAAGCGCAGGCAAATTCATTAAAGGCCTTATAACCGGTGACTGGCGAAATAGCCTGGGCGAATATGAGCTGAGAGCTCTAACCACAGACGTTTCGGGAACTGTATTCCTTCCAGAAGAAATTAGTTCTACTATTATCCCGCTTGCTTTAGCTAAAAGCAGGGCAGTTGAGGCAGGAATTTTGATAATCCCAATGTCCACGAAAAAATTAACAATTCCGAAGCAGCTTACATCACCGGCTACCGAGTGGAAGGGAGAAGGGGCGGCGTTCTCTGGAAGTACTGATATGTCGTTTGGTCCATTAGAACTGGTATGTCATACTTTAATGTCGTTGATAAGTTTAAGTATTGAATTATCAGAGGACGGGGTTGGCGTGAGCCAGGCTATTCAGAGCAGTATAGCTAGGCAATTAGCTTTAGATATTGACCTGGCCGTACTTTCTGGTGAAACTCCATCTCCTACCGGAATAATAAATACCACCGGGATCCAGTTAGAAGAGGCCACGTTTCCTTTAACTGATTATTCTAGTTTTAGCTCAGCCTTTACAAAAATTGAAAACGTGAACAGCACTCCGGGAGCGCTCGTAATGTCTTCTGATCTGTTTGGAATCCTTGATAAATTAGTTTCAGCAACAGAGCTGCAGCCATTACTGCCTCCTGAGTCATGGAAGTCATACAAGCATTTATCCAGTAACCAGTTAGTATCATCTGGAATCCTGGGAGATTTCAGTCAAGCCGTACTTGGCGTAAGAACCACAATGAATCTGGCTCTTGGAGATTTAAGCGGTAAGGTTGAATCAAGCAGGGAAGCTGAGGACGCATTTAGTAAAATGTTAATATTTATTAGATCATATCTCAGAGCAGACGTGGGAATTAAGATCCCGGAATTTTTTTGCCACATAAAAGAAGAAGTAGTTTGATATTTAAAAAAAAATAATTAAATTTAAAGGGGCCGGTTTTAATGGCAGTCGGCCCCTTGCTTATTTAGAAATACCTTGACATAGATTTTTATTTGATATAATCTACGCATAGTTTTGAATTTGCGTATAGTTAGCTACAGTTAAGTATACTCTAAAATCTAATTATGAGCATAAGCGTTAAACAAAAATCCTGCACCGATAAATCTCTATGCGGGATTTGTAACCTCTGGAAATATGGATATTGCCTTGGCTACTTTTCAAGATTATTAACAGAAAAAGATTTAAAAATTATTTTACCGAAATGGAGGGAACTAGTGGAAAAAAAAGGATTTATAACAAAAGATAAATTAATAAAGATTGCTAAAATTAATGGAATAAAAGCAACTGATAGACTGTTAAACTGGTACAAAAATCTAAAACTAATAGAGCCTAGCAAGAGGAAAAGATTCCCAGGAATACCCGGGACAGTGTCCTTTTATAAAAGTGATACTCTTAAACTTCTATATGTTATTAAAAATCTTAAAGAAACCGGATATAGATTAAAACTTAAAGAAATAAGATATTACCTGGATCTATTAAAATTAGATAATGAAAGCACCGAAGAAATAGAAAAAATAAAAAGAGAGGACATTGAATATAGGAAAGATATTTTATTTTCAACCGGTATAACACCAGAGCAGAAAGAATATTTATTGGATAATATTCCACTAAATTTATTGAATTGTAAAAAACTAATAACCAGGCTGGATATCTTTAAAAGAGTGGTGGGCCTGAGAGCCTTTGCAGAACTTGACCAGGGAGAAATAACAAAAGTTATTACCAGTGATATTAACAGCGGACCAGAGATTAATAGGCAAAATATGTTAGATGAAATAATTAAAAAAAGTAAATTAAAGTCTTTAGAATTTAAATATAGCAGACAAATTGACGATATTTTAGATAATCCGGTAATTCAAATAAATCTCAAAAATGAGGTTGTGCCGGTTTCAGCAAAATATTTGGATCCGGTGAACCGTCTAGTCTGCTTTTCAAATAAGGGAGTAAAGGTATATTAAAAATTTTAGATCATAAATAATTCTAATTTGCATTTTGAGATTTTGCAGCAGCAGAATTATAGTGTTTTAAGACATTGGAATATTATTTTAATGATATAATAAGAATTTTAAACTATATTTCTAGCCGCTTTTTTTCAATTTTTAAAAGAACATTTAACTACTGACCACTCCCCCACTTATTAAATAAAATAAATATATTTTTTATATATTACGCATTTTTCTTGCTTTATATTTTAAGGCGTGCTATATTACCTATAACTAGACAAATAAGTAATATAACATTTTAAAGGGGGAGTGATGAAATTCAGAAGGAAAAAACTACCGGCAATACTTTTTCAGGAAGAAATAGACAAACTTGTAGCAATACCTAACAGGCGATATCTAATAGGGCTGCGGAATCTTGCAATACTTAAAATAATGCTTAACTGCGGCCTGCGGGTTTCAGAAGTGGTTAATCTGCGCCCGGGAGATCTTAACCTGGCCAATAAAGTAGTGAGGATTAAGGAAGGCAAAGGGGGAGTTGACCGGGATATCTCTCTACCGGAAAGCACAATCCAGATCTTAAGGGAATGGAAAGAGCAGAGGCCTAAGAGTAATTATTTCTTTCCAGTGATCCAGAGCAATAGCAGGGCAGGAAGCTATAAGGCAAAAAAAGGAAAAAAGGAAATAACAGTAACCTTTAATTCCAAAAGAGGCAATAAGCTGTCTACCCGGAATATCCAATTTATAATCAAGAATTATTCCAGAAGGGCCGGGATCAAAAAAAACATCTATCCGCACACTTTAAGGCACACTTTCGCAACGAACTTTTACAGACAAACAAAGGACATAGAAACCTTAAGAAAACTATTAGGCCATAATGATATCAGCACTACTCAGATCTATGTTACCCTGGCTAATATTGATGTAGAAAAGGCAATGAATCTTTTTAGAGAAATAGCATAAAAGCCGATATAGGATAATAGGCTAATTTTTAATTCTAAGAGTCTAAAATGCGTTTTGGGGAGTTTAAAGGGTATGGTTAAGGGTTTACTATTAAAATTGTTTAAAACTGAAATTAGGGGGTAAGAAATACTTAAAAAATTAAAAGAAATAATAAAAGTAATCCGAGAATATATAAAGGAAGAAATAGCATATTTTTTAGGAAAGAAGTAAAAATTAAAGATAATGACAATGGGGGTAGAGCGTCCAATACCCCCACAAATAACTATAATCTATAAAATAATGGAACTTACTATACCGCTATGGTTAATAATTTTATGTATGCTGCCTGTTACTGGCCTATGGTTATATGTAGGGTATTTATATTGGAAGAAGAAAAAAAATGAAGGGAGGAAAATATAATGGAATATTTAGGAATCTTTATTATAGTTTTTGTAACGATTTTCCTTTTTGTTATTGCTTTTATAGCTGTTATTAAAAATTTATAGAGGAGGAATAATGAAAAATATTATAAAAGGCATAATGGAAACCAGATCTATTTTTATAGATGGGGAAAGTTTAAGCCCTGCAGAAAGCCAGAAAGTTTATAACCACAGCCCGGACGGATTTAATTTTGGTTACGGAGGATCTGGTCCGGCACAATTGGCCTTAGCTATTTTACTTAAATTTACAAGTAAAAAAAATGCGCTTATTTTACATCAAAAACAGAAAATTGGATATTCTAAAAAGGATCTATCCAGTAAGGTAAAAGTAAAAATAAGACGCAAGCAGGGATTTTCAAATCGTAGATTCTGAAATTAAGGGGGATATAAAAGAATGGAAGCAATCAGGATAATTTCTTTTATGATCGGCATTATTGCCCTGGCGATTCTATCCTGGTGGTTTTTCAGGACACTAAAAAAATAGCTTAAAAGTCAAGTAAAGGATTTAATATGATAATAGAAGATACAGAAAGTTTTAGAGAATACAAAAATACTTTTGTTCAAAGGATTCCCCGGTACACGATAAAAAGGATAGATGGTAAAAAGTGGAAAACTATAAAAAGAACATTATCGGACGTACAAGTTAAAGGTCATTTAGGGCAGGAATATATCATTGGAGTATTGGCAAAATGGTATCCCGGCTATACTGTTTTTGATATTGATAATCTATCCCTGAGAGAAGTTGAAAAGATAAGGGAAGGCCCGGGGTGGAATGAGGATAACAGTATGCTATGTTCAAGTGAAAGCCCTAACAATTATCATCTTTATATAAGATCCATCTATAAAGGCAAACCGCTCACATCAAGACTGCTGCAGGATATATTAAAACCCTTCGGAAAGCAGAATGGTATTGAAATCTATCCCCAGGCCAATAAAACTATCAGGCTTGCTTTTGGACATAAGCAGAGATGTTTAGATAGCGGATATGAGCATTTAGAAACCTGGCAGGAATATCTATACCGGTTCAATAAATTAGATGATTTTGATATATCAACCATTTCACTATATCAGCCAGAACTTGATTTATGGATACCGGGAACGCAGGAAAAGGGAGCATATCAGAGAGGAAAAGAATTATACCAGAATGGTTTATCCTGTAATAGTTCCAGATACCAGGCGCAATTTGATGTGGCATATTATCTATGGAGTGGAAACAGGATACCCCAGACAGTAAAAGAGATGATCCTAAAATGGTTAAGGACCAAGCATAATGGTTATTCTGAAAAGGTTAATACTGGCAATTGGAGAATTATTAAAGGTGAGATAAAAAGGCAGGTAGACTGGATATTTACCCATTATGAACTTAATCATTTCTATCCAAACGAAACCCATAATAATTTTAGTGGATATCTTACCATACCGGACCTGAAAGATATTATCAGGATTAATCCTAACTTCCCGAGAATGAGATTTTTATCTAACTTGGTAAAATACTGCAATCCCAGGAGATACAGGACTTTTATAAATGTCCACAGCGATAAATTAATTGAATGGAGTAGTGCAGATAATTACCTGGAATATTTAAGTGAATTAACCGGAAAAGGAATTGTTAAAAGAGGGGACGCATACAGGGTAGATAAATTTTCAAAGAGCATAAATATTGACTGGAATTATAGAGATCCTGAAAGTGCGATCTTATATGATGGCCGGGCCCCGGATAGTTTAGAGGACACGATTAAGCTAAGCTACAAGCCAGAGGAGTTTAGAGAGCTGTTAATAAGGGCAGGAAGCGAAAGAGTAACCGCAATTAATCTTACTAAAAGGATTTATGAAGGTGTTACAAATAAGTAAACATAGATAACTATATTATCCCGTAGGTTAAGAAAGGATAACAAGATGGCAAGGGAGCAAAAAAGCAGGTTAAGAATATTCAGGAATGGTATTATTGATATAGAGTTTAAAAAGGGTGAAGACCTCGATAAAGTAGTTAAAGAAGTAAGAGAAGAATTAAAGGCGATAGGAGTTACAGGTTTCAAAAAGCTGACTGAAAAAGATAGAGAAGAAATAAGAGAGATAGCTAAAAATCTGGGACATAAAGAGTTAAGGGAAACCAGGTAAAAGAAATAAAGGGGTATAGGGGTATAGATCCCTTTTTGAGGCCTTTTTAGCAGTCGGTGGGCAGTAAAACGCAAGAAGAAAGACACCCGGATTTTTCAAGAAAATTGATTCAAAATATTGGATAAAACTGTAAAATATGTTTAAATTGGCAGAAGCGTACATTAAAATACAAAAAATAACGGAAGGTAAGCAAAATATGCTAAGAGCACCTAGAAATTTAACAGATCAGCTCAGCAAGCGTGCCAAGCGTTTTTTTACAAAAATTTTAAATAATTACGAGCTTGAGGATCACCATTTGGAGATTTTATCTCAAGCCTGTCATTGCTTGGATAGAATTGAAGAAGCCAGGCAAAAAATAGAAAAAGATGGCAATTATATCCTGGATAGATTTGGAATTTTGAAACCACACCCGGCCCTAAAGACAGAAGAAAAAAATAAAGTCATATTTGCTAGGTTAATTAGAGAGCTCGGGTTGGATATTGAGCCTGGGAGTAGTGAGCTAGGCCGGCCTCCGGGACTTTATAAATAAATATAAAGGAAGGTTAGAAATGCCTAAAAGGAGACTCAGATTCAAGAAAAAATTTAATATAGATTACGCAAAATTAACAGATGAGCTATACGATGCTATTTGCCACAAGGTTTCAATGGAAGAAATGTTAGGAGGTTATGAGCACTTAGGATATTTTGAGGATATGGGTTTTGATAGGGGTTATTATTTTATGTTTGATAAAAATGATCCAGAAGTTTGTAGAAAAATCTGGAACTTACATAAAAAGGCAGTAATGGAGAGATTTAAAACCGATCCTAAAAATAACGCCGGCACCAGGCCTTTTTTGTGGTGGATCTCTGAAAGGCCAGAAGATATAAGAATAATAAGATATGAAAAGTGGATGGACAATAGCGATAAGAAACCCGAACCGGTTGAGCTACCCGATGGTAGCCTAGAATATGAATACCCGATTTATGAAGATCAAGCTGAATATTTAAAAAGGCTAGATTTATTGGAGAGTTGGGAGATTCAGGAGATCAAAGCGCTTGAGGAAAGATCTTCAGATTTTGAAGAAGAAGAAAGACCTCCAGGTTTTGAAGAAGAAGAAGGAATAGATGAGCTACCTTATTGAAAAATGAAACCGTTGAATAAACTGTCAAAATGTTTTTTGGACTTTTTAGGCCTCCAAATACGTTATATATAGTAGAACGTTAAATTTCAATAAACCTTTTCTGGATTTCCAGTATTCTTTTTATTAACGTTTAGCGTTCGATCTTCTTATTAAGCAGAGGGCCGCTCCTGACGGCCCCCTGCAAATTAAATCAAAAAAATTTGGAATTTAGGTAAATTCCTTATATCAAAAAAAGGAAAGGAATTTAGAAATGAATAAAGATAAAATACAAAAAAGGCTAATAGAAATATTTGAAAGATTAGAAGCTATTAACGAAATAGCAGAAGCCAGAGATGATAAAGGTATCTTTACAGACGCAGAACAAAAGGAGTGGGATAGTTTAATTTCTGAATACGATACAAAGAAAAATGAGTTTGAACCTTTAAGATCGGCAACTTGTAAAACGTTAGAGGACATTAGGGCAAATATGAAACTCCCTATAAACGAACTGCATAAAAACCCGGTTACCGGGCAGTTAATCAATGGAAACGGGGAAGAAATAAGGACCTTCAATAAAGATAATTTGTCTGAATTAAGATCCTATATTTTATCTCAGGGTAGGCTGGGTATAACTGAGGAATTGAGTTTAGGAAAGGCCATAAGAGCAATAGCCACTGGGAACTGGGCTAGATATGCTCCCGCCGAGGCTAGGGTGCTTGGCACTGCCACAGGTGGAGCTCAATATTTTGTGCCACAAGAATTAATAGCTAAAGTAATTAGCTTAAGTTTGGCCAAAGCCAGGATAATGCAATCGGGAGCGGAATTTTTACCTATGGACCGGAAAACTATGGTAATACCGAAAATATTGACAATGCCAACGCCGGAATGGACTGCGGAGAATACAGGATTTACAGGATCACGTGATATGACATTTGAGAGCGTAACCCTCACGGCTAAAAGTGTAGTTTCTATTATCCAATTTTCGGTGGAGCTCGCAGAAGACGGAGTAGGCGTTGAGAAGGCGATAGAAGAAGCAATTTCTACAGGAATTTCACAAGAAATTGACCGGGCCTGCTTGTTAGGCGCAGGTGGCCTTGAACCTTTAGGCATTGCTAATACTACAGGAATTTTAACTGAGGAGTGGGAAGCAGCAGGCGATATTGCCTATTCAAATCTGAGCTCTGCTTTTTATAAACTGGAAGCAGTAAATAATTCTCCAAATTCCCTTATAATGGCCAGCAGTCTATTCGGAGTCTTAGACGCTTTAGTAGATCTGCAGGAGCAACCTTTAAAGCCCCCGCCTTCTTATGAAAAGTATGCAAAGCTACCCTCAAACCAGTTAATAGAACAAGGCCTTATGGGGAATTATAAAAGCTTACTGATTGGCATGCGTACCCAAATGAATCTTGAGGTAAGCCGTACGGCTGAGGACGCCCTGACTAAAATGAAAATCCTTATTCGTGCCTATACTCGTATGGATTGCGCTTGCAAGATCGCAAATTCATTCTGCTTGATCAAAGAAGCTGCAGCTTAATTATTAAAAAAATAATTGAAATTAAAGGGACCGGTAAATGGCAGCCGGTCCCTTAACTTCTTTTTGAAATATTTCCGTATATGTTATATCATTAATTATAATTTAATTAACGATATATAAAATATGGGATATTTAGTAAAAGAAGATACCCTTTCAGATGAAAAACTGCGGTTCAAAATAGACAAAAGACCGAGATCTTACTCGTACTATCTCAAAAAATATATACCGGCTATAAGTAAATATGCCAGGTATTTATCCAACAATAATAAAGAAAATTTTGAAGACTTTTTGCAGTGGGGATCATATAAATTATACCTTCTTTATAAGGATAGGATTAACCTTTACAACTTCAAAACAATGGATAAATACATTTACAGAAACAGCCTGGATTTTTTAATTTTTGCCTCAGCCTGGGTTCGCGCGTCAATAAAAAATTATATGATAAACCGGAGTAGGATAGGCAAGGGATATCTGCTAAATAAAACACCTAGGTTACCTTTAAATATAAAGGCCATGGAAGATCTTATAATTCATGAACTTGATATAAAGGATATCCTAAATAAAAAGGAAAATAGAAAAAAGAAGGGCATTTTCATCTACTACAGGGCAGGATATAAAATAGCCGAGATCGCAGGATTTTTTAAGGTTTCAAAACAAACTGTTAGCAGGTATATAAAAGAGGTTAAAAATCAAATAAATTTATATGAAAGGGTGCTATGAAATGCAAGCTATAACAAAACTAAAACTTTTAGAGGACGCAAAAAATTATTACGGCGTAGAGGGAATCAGCAACAATATTTTGCAAAATTATTTAAAAATTGGACTGATTAAGAGGCTAGATTTTGATCATGTCAAAGGAATCAGGGGATCGGTTTCCTACTTCCCTGTAAATACCCCAGGGATTTTTTATCTGATAGAAGTATTGCAAGACCAGGGAATGAAACTTAAGACCATAAAAAAATATGCGGACCTTCTTGAATTTAAAAATATTGAGATCCTTAAAAATATGATAGAAAAATATAACAGGGCATTGGCCGAAATAGATAACAGATTAGATACCGGCCAAAATCAAAAAAAACCTTTAGACAAAGAATCTTTTGGCAGGATCTTAAATTTTAGATTGCTGCAGAGATCCCTGATCAGAAATGAGTTTGTAGAATTTAAAAGATTTGTAGAGCTCAGAGCGTACGCAGAATTAGATTATAAGGAACTGACTGAGGTTATTATAAAATATGTAAATAGCACCACATTTGATATTACAAAATTGAATGACACTTTAGATTTCCCGGATATAAAGATAAACCTAAAAAGTACAGTTGTACCCATAACAGTGAAATATTCCTTGCCTATAAATCGCCTGATCTGCTTTTCAAATAAGGGAGTAAAGGTATATTAAAAATTTTAGATCATAGATAACTTTAATTTGCATTTTGAGATTTTGCAGCAGCAGAATTATAGTGTTTTAAGACATTGGAATATTGTTTTAATGATATTGTACCTTTATATGCTTCTATACCAGACCCCGGTATAGATTATGGCGCTTAAGAGTTAAATAAGCATATGACACCCCTGATATAGCACAGGTTTTTATTTAGAGCGCGAAAATCGGCGATTTAAGACGTTTAAAGGGTATGGGTTAAGGGATATTATTAAGATTGCTCAAAATTGAAATTTGAGGGTATGAAAAATATCTTAATATTTCAAAGGTATAATACCACTAAAACATTTTTTTATAGGCCCAGAATTGATCTTAGAGCTTCATTTTTTAGTACAAATAAACATTTATTGTGCATTATTACATTATTTTCTTGACTTCCTAAATATAGAGCGTATTATTACATATAATTTACATTATAAGAAATAAGTTAAAAAAAGGATATTATGGCCAGAAGAAAAAAATTACCTGTTATTTTAGAGCCTGAGGAAGCTGAAAAATTAATTAGAATACCTAATAAGAGATATTTATCGGGAATACGGAATCGGGCGGTCCTGGTAGTTATGCTTAATATGGGATTAAGAGTTAGTGAGGTTTCAAATTTAAGGCCCGGGGATATCAACCTGACAAAAAATAAATTAAGGATCGTAGCTGGCAAAGGAAACGTAGATAGAGATATAGCAATTCCTTTTAATACAGCGGAACTCTTGAAATACTGGAAGGAAAAAAAACCAGCCGGCACAGATTATTTTTTTTGTATAATAAAGAATAGGAAAAATGGTAAGTTTTCTTCTTTAATTGGAAGTAAGTTATCGGCCAGGAATATACAGGCCTTTGTTAAAAGATATGCAGTAAGAGCCGGGATCACTAAAAACATATCTCCTCATACATTAAGACATACCTTTGCAACAAACTTTTACAGGCAAACAAAGGACATAGAAACTCTAAGAAAATTATTAGGCCACGCAAATATCAGCACTACCCAGATTTATATTACCCTGGCAAACATAGATGTTGAAAATGCTATGCATAATTTTGTTGAATTTAAAATTTAATTTATGGACTTGATCAATTAGACAAAGAATTGCAGACAAAAAAAGAGGTGAGAAATGGCTAAATATGTATATGATGGTGATGATAAAATTAGCATAGATAGGAGTTGCCGGACATGTAAGTTTAATTTTCCTGCAGAGCAAATAGATGTGATAGATAAAAAGACAGGTAA